>Ga0247841_10001602_pt1 | contig 49590 bp, 47 predicted proteins | sample LaCruzMarch2015__2_FD_192410 | JGI IMG/M metagenome (GOLD analysis project Ga0247841, IMG submission 192410) | Freshwater microbial communities from meromictic Lake La Cruz, Castile-La Mancha, Spain - LaCruzMarch2015_18m | ecosystem: Environmental > Aquatic > Freshwater > Lake | place: Spain... | reverse complement strand
AATGCTGCGGCATGGGGGCCTCCTGGAAACGGTTCTTGGACTGGCCTTATTCTACCACTGATGGGAGGGCTGTGAATGGCTTGGGGGCTGGAGGAAGGAGATATTCCAGGAGTTGTGCGACAGGCTCACAGATTTATTTTCTCTCTTTTCTCGGCCTTCCCGGCAGGGTGTTCTGTGTCGAAGTGGAGCAGATAGCCACGGGAGTGCTGCCTTCGCAGTGGTTGCTCTCCAGGACGATTGTCTTCCTTCTCGTCACTGCAGGAGCCGCACTGAGGCGCGGCGGTCCCAGAGCCACAAGACTCTTTAAAGTCATCAGCATGATTGCAGGGAAACCGGGCTAAAACAACCTGTAGCAGCAGTCTTCTTTTTCCGTAGACTGTGTCAGGCCAATCTTCGCACAAAGGGCTTCCTACTCAGCAACAGCAGAAGAGACGATGGCGCAACGACCAGCATAGGAATCCCACCAAGCGCAATCCTCTTCCTTGCAGCAAGCACCATCCTCGGAGGAGGATATACTGTTGGCAATCAAAAGCAACGGGCAAATCTTTTTCATTTCATCTCCTTTTCTGTAAACACTTAAATCCAGTTGTATCAGCAGATTGATGCCGTTTCACCGGCGTGTCGGTTTTTTGTTGGCCGTTATCTTCAGCAAGTTGGTAGACGATTCAACCGCCCTACTGCCAGCTCGGTTGCGTACTTGATGGCGATCACACCGTTCACTTTCTGGGCATCAAACACCTCTCGCTGCTTCTGCTCGAATTCCTCGTACCCCTCGTCGCCCTGGCTTGGATTGCTGGCGGAAGACCGTGCGCCTCCAATGAACTGTGGCCACCTTTCATAAAGGATTAAGGGGAAGCTGCGTCTCGAATATTCATCCTCCAGAAATAGGGCGGAAAGATCCGGCTCGGCTCCCTGTCCAAACTGGTTCCATAGCAGGGCAAGCCATCCGCCTGGCTTGAGTATCCGGTCGAACTCGCCTTTGGCGCGCTGAAGATCGAACCAGTGAAGAGCTTAGCCCACGGTGATCAGATCAACACTCTGGGGCAATAGGGTCGTCTCTTCGGCAGTGCCGGCGATGCTGGTGAAGGTGGGATAGGCGCCCAGGAGCTGCTCGGCTTGGTGGCGCATGGCGTCGTCCGGTTCAACGGCGAAGACTCGCGAGGCACGCCCAACCAGATGCCCGGTTACGTTGCCAGTTCCCGACCCGATGTCCGCAACCGTCCAAGAAGTGCCAAGTCCGATCAGTTTGCGCAGGTCAAAAAAAGCCCTCACAGCGTACGGTGGGCGATTCGTTGCGAAGTCCTCGGCCTTTCGTGAATAAACGGTCTCACTCATCCTAGCTCTCTCAGTACAGGATTATAAACATTGCGCCAATCACTTCCTTGCACCGTTCGGAGAGTTAGCCTCGCTCGCAATCTTCTATGATCCCTTCGCCCTCGCGGAACTCTATCCTTGTGATTCCCCCGGGGGGGTCAAGCCGCAACGCTCTCTCGAATGAAGCTCACAGTCCTTCTACGCAGCACACCTCTTTTCCCCCTCGGACTGTCTTTCCAACTCGACAAAAGAAAGAGCCGATTAATCTGTCCCCTTTCTGCCGATGTCTTTCCGTGATGGCTGGTTGTACGCTATGCTTTTCGGAGAGGGACACATGCTGACGCTACTAATTGATCGACAATCCGAATTCCGGAAGCTTTGTCGTACATACCAAGTGAAGCGCTTGGAGATTTTTGGCTCGGCGGCAGATGATACCTTCGATCCTCAAAGCAGTGACTTGGACTTCCTGGTGGAGTACGAACTCGCCGCAGATTTAGGACCGTGGATGGATCGCTATTTTGAGTTCCAAGAGGAACTGTCCCTTCTATTCGGGAAAAAGATTGACTTGGTGGAGGCATCTGCGCTGAAGAATCCCTTTTTTATCAAAGAAATCAACCGAACCCGGACAATCCTATATGAACGAAAAACCTTTAAGGTTCCTTTTTGCTTCAAGTGGGCGAGCTACTAGCCTGCGGCAGCATCAATAACGCATCTTTCATTTTCTCGCTCTCTCGTCTCATAGCTTCCCCTTCTTTTCCTTGCGCTCGATCATCTCCCTTTCTATCAGCGTCCAGTGCAAGCATCTTTCACGAAAACCCGGCTTCCACCCACGAGTAGTCGAGAGGTGAATAATCGGGACGCGATGCAATTTTGTTCCAAAATTGCTTTATGTCCCAGATTATTCAGCCTGATCTGCAGATTCTTCCAAAAGATACGAATCGCCACATGACCTCTACACCACGACTACCCGCAAAACAAGGGCGAAATGCTTAATCTAAAGACCCGACCCCATCTTCACTCTTTCTCTGGATCTCCCATCTTGTTGTTCCCAATCTCTTCTGCATATCTGATTGCCTCATCAAGATCCTTCTCCAGAGGTCGAAGGTCCTCTTGGATGGTCTTCCAGAGAAACTCCAAATCCACTCCGAAGTAATCATGAATCAGGTGATCTCTTTGGGCAGCCATCTGGTGCCAAGGGATCTCGGGGAAATGATGCTGAAATTCTACAGGAACCTTCTTCGCTGCTTCTCCAATGATTTCCAGGGCGTGAATCGTCGTATAGACAGTCTTTTCATCCACTGAGAACTCATGGAAGCTCTGCTCCCCTACAAAAGCTCGTATTTTAGTCAAGGACTCCTGGATATCAAGCAAGTAATCCAGATACGTCCTGCCCTTGTTCATGCCATCACCACCTCGTTGAGAATACGTTCTCCAATGTGCTTTTTCAGTGTGCTGCGCAAAACAAGGTCTACCTTTCGACCCATCGAGCGGCTGAGGTTGTCTTCCAATTCGACCAAGAGGAAAAGGCTGATTGGCTGATCGAATTCCGCCAGTAAATCCAGATCGCTGTCTTTATTTCCTTCTCCACGCACAAAGGAACCAAAAACTCCAAGGTTTCTAAGATGATATTGCTGGTGCAAAGCTGGAATCATCTGTCGGATTTTCGCCAGGATGCCATTCAGCTCTTCCGATTCCGTTGGTGGATCGCTTGTTGCTCTCATTGCCTCATTCCTTTGTTTGCTTTGGTCCACTCAGCTATTATTTCACCTCTTCTAACATCGCAGTATGACCATCAGCCAATTGAATACAAGATCGCGACTGTCCTCAATTATCCCGGCTGAAGCCAGATAAGCAAATGCTGGAAGCATTTCATTTTGACCTCTACCTGCAACTACTGTTCAATCGTATATTGATCTTACAGCAGAGACTCCTTGTCTGCCGATAAATTTGATGAGCCTGACCGTGGTAGATCCGCCCCAGCTGCTCGTGCAAAGTTTGTTGCCCGGGCGGTGCGCATCCAGGCGGACCCGCCCATAGTCTCGATGCCACCACCCGGTCGGCACGAGGTCACTTTTTACCTGTTCCACATATTTCACATATTGGCCCAGAAGCCAAAGGGCATTTTCATCATGCCGGTCATGGCTTACCTCACCGGTGGTCTCGAGACGGACAAGAAACTCGATGATGAAATCCTCCAGCGTTTTCCCCGTTTCCCCCTGATAGGCTTCCGTCTGAAGTATTCGAAGATAATCACGAGGGGAAGAGCCGGTTTCCAATTGTCTTCTGCCTGCCAAGGTCTTTCCCTGACCTTCTTGCGGCATCATGGGCAGGTTTTCCACCAATCCCACCGACCAGCCCGGAACGGCGCAGATGCGTCCATTGTGAATGACTTCCCATTTGCTCTGACCCCCATGGTTGCTTGCATAATCCACAGGAAAGTACACAAGCTGCTCCGTATCGAGCGCCTGTCCCAAGGTCTCCCATAACCAGGCGGTTTTTTCCGTATCGGCATGTACAGGGTTCAAGAGGTCAGAAGGAGAGCGCCGGGTTTGATAAATCTTTCCTTCTGCTGAATGTCTCAGAATGGCCACTTTCATTCGCTCTATCAGAAGAGGCGCTGGCATGGCTATGGGGGTCAATTCGAGATGAACAAACCCTTGTGGGACTTTTCGTCTCACAAGCTCGCTTTGGTGGGCGAATAGCTCTTCAACCTGTTCCTGAGTAGGGATTGGGTACTCTTGTGCATCGATTCCAACCACCCCAAAGCTCCCCGATTTTGGTAGATGGGTGAGAATGCCGGTGCGCTTCAAGACGTCAACGCAACGGGCAACTTCTTTCTTCACTGGAAACGGCAGCCTTGTCTCATTGACCCTGCATTCAACCATCCGGCTCACCAGGTGAAACGGAATCGGCTGATCGATCGGAAATTGGATAGCACCCCTTGGTTGCTTGTAAGGAGACAGTTCTTTGGTGAAAGCGGCGATGGCTGATGGTGTGGGATAGAACCCAATGTGCTTCTTGTAGGCAGCAAAATGCACCAGGTTGCCATGCAGTTTGAAGGTGGGAATCCCGTAGCTGATCGCTTCCTATGCCCGGGGTGCAGCCTCCCGGATGGTTTTCCTCAGTTCTTGCAGGATTTCTTGGACTTCAGGTGGGAAAAGTCCGATGTACTCATCAATGTTCTTGTAGGACGCCTGCATCGTCGCCATGGCCAACTTCTATTCTAGGACATTCCGGATTGGATTTGACCTGTGTCGTTACGCGCTTCGGAAGGGGCTATGCTAGGATGAGACTGGTAGCGGAGAAACACTCACTTCGAAAGTGCCCCATGCCCGAAGGATCGGGGAAGGGCCGGAAAGGAAAGTAACAATGGCGAGATTTTGCTCCTCCTGCGGCGCTCCTCAAGAGGAAGGGGCTCGTTTCTGCAGCTCGTGCGGCCAAAGCCTGGCTAATCCTCCCTCCTCCCAAGGCGCAGCTCCCCCTCCCGCAGCCGTGGGCGGTGAACGCGTTCTGGGGGTGGTCCCCAACCTTAGCGCCGGGACCCTCGGCTCCAAGTCTTACGTCCTGGTCGTCACAGATCGTCGCCTCCTGGTCGTGCGCGTCACTTCCCAGATCATGGCGGAGGTCGTCCGCAAGTCGCAGGAAGAGGGCAAAGCCCAGGGAAAGGGTTTCTTCGAGCGCTGGGGGGACCAGATTGCCGCGTTTTATCGCTACGCCGAGCGTTACTTGTCCATGGCCCCGGGCGCGATCCTGGCGGAAAGCGCCGAGAACTACGCCATTGATCACTCCCAAGTGACCCGCATCACCCTCGATGGGCAGGAAGGACAGGATGATCCAAACACGAAAGGGACGCTGCGGCTGGATGCACAAGGCCGCCGTCTGGTCTTCCAGATCCCCACCGGGAGGGAGATCTCCCAGGCTCGATCCCTGCTGCGCCAAGCCATTGGCCCGGCTGTACGCTAGGCAATCGAACGGTCGTCATGTGGAAGTTGTGATGGATCCAGTATCGCAAGGGTTCGAAGAATTGATTCAAAGCTTCATCGCCTGGGCACAGGGGCAGGAGGATATTCGCCTGGCCTTCGTGCTTGGCTCGCGCGCCCGCACCGATCACCCGGCTGATGAATGGTCCGATCTGGACCTGGTTCTGGTTGCACGGGATGTTCGTCCCTATCTTGAACGGGCTGATTGGATCGACAATATGGGCAAGCCGTGGCTGACTTTCCTCGAGACCAACAATGGCACTGTGGAACGACGGGTTCTGTTCGACGGCGGGTTAGATGTCGATTTTGCCATGATACCGCTTGAGATGCTTCATTCAATGCTTCAACAGGGGGTGGATGCAGGCACAGCAGATATTTTCCGCCGCGGGGTGCGCGTCCTGCTGGATAAGGACAACCTGCTTCCCGATCCTAGCAAGCTCGCTTCTGCCTGGAATTCCCCTGACCCACCATCGGAGGCGGAATTCCTGCAGGTGGTCAATGACTTCTGGTACCACGCCGTCTGGACTGCCAAGCATTTGCGGCGTGGTGAATTATGGTGGGGAAAATCGTGCTGTGATGACAAGCTGAAGAGCTTGTTGCGACAGGTTCTGGAATGGCATGCTCACGCCACCCTGGGTCCTGGCCGCGACACTTGGCTGCGCGGCCGCTTCCTGGAAGAATGGGCCGATCCAGGCGTGGTCGCCCGGCTATCAGGCGCCTTCGCCCATTACGATCCGGTGGATGTTTGGCAAGCCTTGGCTGTGACGATGGACCTGTTCCGAAAGGTTTCTCTTGAAACCGCCGGGCTGCTAGGGTATTCCTACCCGGCCGGTGGCGCGGAATATGCCGCAGAACTGGTCAGCCGCCTTTCCCAAGGATGGAGCTTAACCGATAATCGGGGACAGCCACCGATTATTCCTGACCGCGGGGAAAATGAACTACCATGATTCCTCAATTCAGTTGAAATTACATAGTAATTACCATCATCGAAGAGGTCGAAGAATTGGTTGAAGACGCCGCTGATTTCTCAGGCGCAGTTTGACGATGGAGTCGCTCTTTAACGGCAGATACTGTCTGTGGGCTGGCGGTTTACGGTTTTTTTAGACACTCATCGTGGTTATCCACATTGCGCAAAACACAAATGGCCTCCCCTTCAGCATTTCTTTCAAAATGAACCGTGAAGCGATACTTTTGATCTACACGCGCTTCCCAGACGCCATCCCGTCCTTGCAGTTTCTTCATTTCCAAAGATGGATGACGTGGGTTTTGCCCAAGCTTGGCCAAGGCTTTGAGCGTCTTCCGTTGATTATCAGCAGGCAACAACTGAAAGGCTTTGAGAAAGCGTTCGGTGCGACGGAATATCACTCCTTCTCTCCGCGCAAATCAGCGACCAGATCATCCATTCCGGCGAAGTCCCGGTAACGCCCCTCAATCAGGTCGTCATCGGCTTCACGCTCGCCATCTTGCCAGCGACGCGTCCAGAAATAGGCTTGCGAGCGCTCCACGGCAATCTGCGGAACCAAGCGCACCGTTCCATCAACTTCCACAACTACTTCAAGCAGGTCCCCTTCCTTTAGATTGGCTTTGTTGCGGACCGCTGCCGGAAGCGTGATTTGACCATTGCTCCTCACTTGCAAGATTGTCTCAGTCATCTTGTCTCCAGTTCCTCATATTTGCGAATTCTGATATTGTGATGATAACATGATGGTTATACCAGTTCTATCATCGGCTATTTTCGTTCCGGCAGCGTGGCGGCATGCTAAGATGAGCTATCCTTTAGATATTCAGGGTGATGAGCCCGTGAAGGAGGGATATGACACCAGAGAGAATTGAGATCGATGCGATGATTCGCCGCATCCTGGTTCCGGTTGACGGTTCCCCTTACTCCCGGCGAGCCGTGATGCTGGCCAAGCATTTGGCGGAGATAGAACGTCCCCGGGCTGAAGTGATTATGCTGCACGCGATCGTGCCCATTTCCTACACCCACGCCATTCCGGGCGGACTAAACTACCTGCTGCGGACAATCCCCGACCTTCCCGCAAGGCGCATGAAAGAAGCGGAAATCGTCCTCGCCGAGATGAGTGCGCTCTTCGTCGACTCTGTCATCAAGCCGAGGCTGCTGATCCGTGAAGGCCACCCAGCCGACGAGATCCTGCAAAGCATCGACAGTGAGAAGCCGAGTCTGATCGTAATGGGATCCCGTGGCCTGACCAAAGCGAACGAATTCTTCCTCGGCTCCACCAGCGATGCGGTGGTCCACTACGCCACCTGCCCGGTGCTGATCGTCCGCTGACGGAGGACCACCTGCCCTGGCTGGTTCAGCTAGAAGCGGGTCTGTTCGGTTCGGGCGATGATTTCCTCCTGCAGGGAAGGGGTAAGATCGCAGAAGTAATCTGAATAGCCGGCCACCCGCACGATCAAGTCCCGGTACTTTTCGGGTTCCGCTTGGGCGGCGCGAAGGGTCTCGGCGGTAACCACGTTAAACTGGATATGGTGCCCTCCCATTTTGAAATAGCCGCGCACCAGGTGACCCAGGTTGGCCAGCCCACTCTCTCCCGCCAAGAGAGAAGGCGTAAACTTCTGGTTCAAAAGGGTGCCTCCGGTCTTGGCGTGGTCCATTTTTGCGGCCGAGCGAAGGACCGCTGTAGGCCCCTGCCTGTCAGCTCCCTGCACGGGGGAGATTCCATCGGAGAGGGGAGTCCAGGCCCGCCGGCCATCCGGCGTAGCGCCGGTCACCGAGCCGAAGTAAACGTGGCAGGTGGTGGACAGGTAATTCACCCGGTACTGCCCGCCTTTTGTATTAGGGCGGCCCTCCACCAGTGCATTGAAATCGTGGAAGGCGCGAAGCATCAGTTCATCGGCCGCGTCATCGTCGTTGCCGTAGCGCGGCGTCTTGTTCCAGAGCCGTTGACGAGTTTTCTCGCATCCTTGGAAGTCTTCGCGCAGGCCTTCCAGCAGGGAATCCATGGACAGGGACTTCTCCTGGAAGACATGTTTGCGAATCGCAGACAGGGAATCGGTGAGGCTGCCGGTGCCGGTTCCCATGATATAGGTGCTGTTATAGCGCGGGCCGCCATCGTTGTAGTCGCGACCCTTGGCGATGCAGTCATCGACGATGATGGAAAGGAAAGGGGCCGGCATGAGGGTGGCGTAGAGCCGTTCGATGACCGCGTTGCCGCGTACCTTGATCTCCACGAAGTGGCGCAATTGGCCCAGGAAAGCCTGGTAGAACGACTCGAAGGTTTGAAACTGGCGCGGGTCGCCGCTGTGAATGCCGATCTGTGTTTGGGTACGCGGATCCCAGCCGTCATGCAAGGTGATTTCCAGCACCTTCACCAGGTTGAAATAGCCGGTCAGGATGTAGGCTTCTTTCCCGAAGGCGCCGGTTTCCACACAGCCGGAAATCCCCCCCTCGCGGGCATCCTCAATCGTTTTACCTGCCCGCAGCATCTCTTCCACGACCAAATCAGCATTGAAGAGGGAGGGTTGGCCCCAGCCCTTGCGGATGATCCGGCAGGCGCTTTGGAGGAATGGCTCGGAGTGTATGGCAGCCAGTTGGATATTGGAAGAGGGCTGCAGCAAGCGCATCTCGTCGATCACTTCCAGGATCAGGTGGCTGGTTTCGCTGACGCCATCTTTGCCATCGGCCAGCAAGCCGCCGATGTTGATGTTGGCGAAGTCGGTATAGGTTCCGCTTTCCGCCGCGGTTACGCCAACCTTGGGCGGGGCCGGCTGATTGTTGAATTTCACCCAGAAGCATTGCAGCAATTCTTTGGCCTGCTCGCGGGTGAGCGTTTCCTGCGCGAGGCCTGCCTGGTAGAAGGGCTGCAGGTGGCGGTCAAGGTGACCCGGGCAGAAGGAGTCCCAGGTATTCAGCTCGGTGACCACGCCAAGATGGACGAACCAATACATCTGCAGCGCTTCCCAGAAATCGCGAGGCGCCCGGGCAGGCACCCAGGAGCAAACCTCGGCGATCCTGACCAGCTCCTTTTTGCGCGTGGGGTCCGACTCTTTCTCGGCCAGACGGCCGGCCAGCTCAGCATAGCGCCTGGCGTAACCGATGATGGCCTGGCAGTCCATGGCCATGGCGCGCAATTGCTGGGAACGCTCATAGGCGCGCGGGTCGTGGGTGTAATCCAGCGCCTGTAACTGCTCTTCGATCTCGGCCTGGAATTGGAGGAAGCCTTTTCGGTAGATCTTGCCATCGGCCACGGTATGTCCAGGCGCCCGTTGCTCCATGAATTCGGTGAAGATACCTGCTTCATAGGCAGCCACCCATTCCGGGGTCATCTCGCGGAAGATTCGTTCGCGCATGGTCTTCCCTTGCCAGAAGGGGATCACGGACTCCGCGTAAGCAGAGCGCACTTCATCGCTGACAAGATAGGAGATCTTTTCTCGCGAATCGAGGATCTCCAGGTCGGCAAGAGTATGGCAACAGAGCTCGGGAAAGGTGGGGGCGCCCTTGGGGGCAGGACCTCGTTCCCCGACGATCAGCTCGCCATCGCCGATGGAGATGGCCTTTCGCTCCATCAAGGCAGAGAAAACCATCGCGCGGAGAAGAGGCGCCGAAACGGACCCGGCCTCTCGATAGATATCGGTAACGATTTGCGCCCGTTCGCTGGAGACCCAGGGCCGGTTTTCCAGACTAGCTTGGCGAAGCCTCTGCACGCGTTCGTTGATCAGGAACCTCCGATCTTGGTTGGCACTCCCAAATGGGAGAAGTATTGGGCAAGTTCCTCCAACGCTTGGGGGGATGGAGGAACAATGTCCCGGCATGGATAGGGCCGCCCCAAGCTTTCGTACTTGCCCTGACCGGAGGCATGGTAGGGGAGGAGTTCCAGTTCACAGAGCGCTATTCCGGCAAGGTACTGGCCCATCTGGCAAATGTTGGAGGGTGTGTCGGTATGGCCGGGAATCACCGGGAAACGGACCACCACCCGAGCTCCCCGCTGAATCAATTCCTGCAGGTTGGCCAGGACCAAGACATTGGAGAGGCCAGTCAGCTGAAGATGGAGAGAATCATCCATCACTTTCAGATCGAAAAGAACCAGATCGCAGAGGGTTGCCGCCCGGCGCACCAGCTCCGGGGAGGCGAAGCCGCAGGTATCGATGGCGGTTGCCATTCCTCGCGCCTTGCACTCCGCCAAGAGGGCCAGGAGAAACTCTCCCTGGGCGAAAGGCTCTCCTCCGGAAAAGGTCACCCCGCCCCCCGACTGGTCGTAGAAGACACGGTCTTTCTCCACCTGCTCCAAGACTTCGGCCACCGAGAATTGCTCTCCCAAGAGTTGACGGGCTCCCGTTGGGCAGGCTGTCGTGCAAGCCCCGCAGCGCAAGCAGCGGTCGGTCAGGGTAAGGAAGCCGCTTTCTGTGGCATAGATGGCGCCTTGCGGGCAAGCCGCGCGGCAATCGCCGCATCCCAGGCAGCGCTCCATACGCAGGAGCAATTCGGGCCGGCCGTCTTGATTCTCCGGGTTGTGGCACCAGGGACAACGCAAGGGGCAACCCTTCAGGAAGACCGTGGTGCGGATTCCCGGCCCATCCTGCGTGGAATAGCGCTGGATATTGGAGATAAATCCTGCCGTGAGGGAATTCACTGGCGGAATTTCGTTGCGTTCACGCGGCTCCTTCTTTGCTCTTGCGGATACTTTTCTACGCTTCAGCTTCCTGATCATTTCAGGCCAGCAGCCTGCCAGCCTGCCAGCCTGCATCAACACGTCTAATCCTGCTTTTCTGTTCTTTTGGCGATGATGGCCTGGCCAACTTTTCAGCTGGGCTACCAAGCCGGATCGATCAGCGATGCTGCTCTATCCGCCAATCCTGGTTCAGGATTCGAAGTGGATCCAGAATCATAGGTTAAGGATACGCCAGGCTGGGAATCTGTTCGAATATCCCTCCGCTATAGATCTTATCGTATTGGTAGGTGTAGATGTTATTCGTGCCTGAATCAAGACCGACCGGTTTTCCGGCTGCCTTGGCCGCTTCCTTTGGGTCGGGCAGATTGTAGGGGTCGGTGTAGACCCGGAAGAGGGACGGCCTATTGGCGCCCCAATAGAGGTTGCCGAAGTCGTCCCAGAGCACGGTATCTCCACTTTGGGCGAACGGATAAGGCTTGCCGTAATATTCTTTCAGGTAAATTCGCACTGTGGTCGTTTCCCCAGGTTGCAGAATTGGGATGGTCAAGGCACGGACTGGTTCATAGATGTTGTAGTAGATGGGATAACCGTTGTGACCGCGGCTGAGACCGTAGAGGAAATGTCCGGCGTAGGTTATGCTTTCCGCGAACTGTTGATCTGGTGGTTTCTGAGCCCACGCCCACGTTTGTAAGGTAACGTTTTCCCTCCACTCCCAACCCACATCCACATTGAGAGCGCCGGGCAGGGAAGGTTGGTCGTAGGGATTGCTGATTTCCACGTCAAGGTAAGCAGGCCGGTAGAGGTAGTCTGGATGGCTTTGCAGGAAGGAGGCGTTGAGGGCGTTGGGCGAGCTGGAGTTGCTGGCATTGTCCAATCCGGAGGAAATGCCATCGGCCGCCTGGGCGACCAGCTCGTCGGTGATGGCATTGGCTGGGATTCCCGCTTCTGTTAACGCCGCTTTGGCCAAATAATCGATGCCGCCTTCGGCCAGTTGCTTGAAATTGGGCAATTCCGGCGGGATCCCCATGGAAGCCAGGCCGGTATCTACCAGCGCTGTCAGGGCCATCTTCAATCCCTCGCGCCATTCATCCGGAATCCCCGGGAAATTGCTGGCGACAAAGGAGATCAGGCCGCCCTTTAGCGCAGAATAGGCCTGGGCCGCCCAATTTGTCACATTCTTGACGATCTCCAGGAGGGAGGAAAAGAAGCTGGCGATGCCATCCCACAACTCTCCCCACCAGGACTTGTCTTCCTCTTTATCCCAAACCTGTATCGTGGATCCGGGGCCCAGCCATTTTCGCAAGTAATCGGTCTCGTACTGCTGCGGAGTGATGCCCTGGGCGATGTAAGTATAGCCATACGGTTCCAGCGTTCCCCCCGTATTGAGGTTGGTGAGCTTGAAATTCAACTCGTTCCAGTTCGGCCAACGGAAAACTTGGTAGAAGTGGGTCCAGTTCGGGTCCTCCCATTTGATCGGTTGGTAATCCAGGATTTTTACCTGGGGGATGTAGGAGGGGAGTTGCTCGTTTTTCCAGGTGTACAACTGGATCGACTGCTGTTTGAAGTACTCAACGATGATCGTTTCAGAGAACTGAGGTTGCTGGCAGCCGGGCACAGAAGAAGGCTGTAGAGCTGCTGACCGCACGTAAAAATGAATGAAGTCGCCTGACTTGAGCGCAGCGGGGTCGGGTAAGAAATCCTGTAACGGGATTGGCACGACATTGGTGTCATAACTACTGAGCGATACCGGCAAGGGGCTGTAGGGTTGACTGTACAGCAAGCCTGGCGGGGAACTCCACTCAGCGTTTTCGTTGCTGAAGGGCTGCTCGCTAACTTGCATCACAACCTCTGTCGTGGCCGCATCGAAGCCGGTGAAGAAGAACCATTGCGGTTGGGTGCTGTTGCAGTCGTAGCCAACCTCCTGCAGGTGCTCCAGGATATTCGGGAATTCACTGCTGTGGTTCGGCTCTCCAGGCCGGCGCGGCGTCCACAACTGGAAAGGGGTTGCCGTTTGTCTTTGCGAGCCCGAAAGGAAGGAGGGAACCACCAGCGGGTTGCCGTATAGTACACGCAGGCCTTGTCCGGGGTCCCCAAGGCACTGTCCGCTGGAATCCACCGGCACCGCGCGCACGTAGTAGGTTCGTTGGGCTTTGGCGGTCTCCTGGTAGGTATTGGCCGTTCCCAACGGGTATTGACTGGTCCGGACTGCCAATCTTTGCGCGCCAGTAAACGAAGCGAAGTCAATCGTAAATTCGCCTGCTGCAGGATCCACTTCACCGGAAGCTAACAAACCGGGTGGATTCTTCCAGTTGTCGGAGAAACCGGAAAATGGCCCGCCGGAGACCTGCCAAACCACTTTGACAGCCTGGGGGTCAAGTAAGGTGAAGGAAAACCAGCGCTTCTTTTCACCGCTGGCTTCCACTAATACCGCTCCGTCGGCTCGGGAATAGACCGAGGAGGCACTGGCCGGAATCAGATGATCGAGTGGCAGGGTCCGCTCCAGCACCAGATCCATCCCCAATATCTGCATCGAGCTCGGCTTATCCGCTCCGGTGGCTGCAAACAGCTCCAAACGGCTGTCGAAGGCTGGCTGAGTAAGGCGATTGTTGAAATCCAGAGCTAGATACTTGTCATCTTCGGCAAGTTGCATCGGCGGATCTTGCAGGCGCGCAGTCGCATTCACCTGTTCCGAAGAGCGGAACGACTCGTAGGTGCGCTTGATCAAAACAATGCCCTGTTCTCGGGTAGTGTTACTGAGAGGGTCGATTCGATTCCCCCCAATGCCTTTCATGATCCCGTACTGGTTCACGAACTTCACTGCCTCCAGCGCCCAGTCCGCGATTTGATCCTGGTCGCTGAAGGGCAAGCTTCGCTCCGTACTGGAACTCAAGCTGGGAAACGCCTTCTGCAGGGCTCGGAAGATCATGGTGGCGATTTCCTGACGGGTAATGGACAACGCAGGAGAGAATTTGCCTTCTCCCGTGCCCTTGACGATCCCCAGTTGGAAAGCCTTGATAATCTCCGGGTTGCTGGTGTCGGAAAACGGCGAACTGGTCGCATCCACGGTTTGACCGGTCAGCTTCTGGTAAAGTAGCAGCACGATCACGCAGAATTCTTCGCGAGTAATCGGGCGGGTCAAGTCCGTCAGGATATCGGGATAGGTCAGGCCATAATTGTAGGCCAACTGAAGCTCCGCTACAGCCCAATCGCTGGCGGAGCTATCAAGGATGATCGGTTCGGCATGGGCAGATGGCAGCAAACCCAGCAAACCGAAGGGTGGAAGGGAAAGCAACAGAGCCAACAAACAGGTCAGAATCCGCTTCAACCAGGCTTTCATCTGCACTCATCCTCCTTTTTCTTAATGCACCCGCCCTGCGCTCTTTGATCCAAATTTCGCAATAAATCCTACAGAACCACTCTGTTCACTGGCTCTCCTGCGTGATAGGTTGCTGTACCCGAGTGGTTGATTTGAATCCTCGTCGGTGCCGGAGAGTTGCTTTCTTGCATTCCTGTTCCTTGCGCAGTCATTCCTTGTCGTACGCTTTTCCAGGATGCCGTTTTGGATCTTGCACGCTCGGCCCGAGAAAGAGTCTGGCCGGCTCTTTCAACTCCAAGCACCGTGTCGCATAGATGGGGCGTCCGTTAGCGCAATTCCCAGACGTTCAAGTTGTCGAAGCCGATCGTAGTCTGACCGGCGCCTATGATTCCTGCGAACAACCCTATTTTTCCTTCAGGCAGGGCATCGTCCTGGATGATCTCCAGAAATGTTCCGTTCACGCTGAGGGAAATGGAATCGCCTAGGCAAACCAAGCGCAAACGATTCTCATTCAATCCGCTGCGTATGGCTGTTGAAGCGGTCCAATCAATAAGAATCTCCCACGCGCCGCCCATCTGTCGAGCCAGGCTGTATTCTCCAGTGGTGGAAAGCCGGAATTCGTAGAAAGTGGTGTCATCGACCGTATGGAAAAGCAGGCCATACTCGGCCGTCCCCTCGACCTCCAAGGGACGTGCCAACACCTCTGCGTAGAAGTCCTGCAGCGGAGGTTTGACAGTTGCCCAGGCCATCCAATCTTTCTGCAATACCTGGATTTGGTAGAGGCCATCAGCGTAGAAGAGTTTTCGGTCGGCCTGGTCTTGTTCCGGCCATCCACTGTTCGGATCGCTGAAAATCTCGGAGATGATCTTGCCAGGAGCCGGCGCACTTGTCACTCGAACATTGTCGAAGAGGACGCTGGCCTCTCCCTCTGCGAAGGTTCCTGCGTAGAGGCAGAGATCGCCGGAAGTTAGGCTGCTGTCGCTGATCTCGCGCAAGGGTTGACCATTGACCGCCAAGGCGATCAGATCTCCCATGCAAATGGCGGTGATCTTGTTGCTTTCCCGGCCCTGACGGATTGCGTCCGAATCGGTCCAGTTCACCAACGTCTCCCACTGACCGTCGATGGTTTTGCCGAAACGGTAGGTGCCGTCGGTGGCCACGGTGAACTCGTAGTAATTGTCTGCATCCAAATAGCGCAATAGGAAACCGTATTCAGCCAGATCGGGACCAGATGCTAAATTCGCCTCAACATCGGCTCGAAAATTGGAGAAGTTCTTATCCGGCCGTCCCCATGCCATCCAGTTGGTGGGCGTCACAACGATCTCGTACTTGCCATCACGATAGGCCATGGTGGCTTCACCCACGGTGTCGATTGACCAGCCGCTGCTTTCTTTGGAGAAATCTTCCAGCAGCAATATCTCAGCGCTGACAGTGGAACTGGGGGATGCCGTCGGGGTAGGGGAGGTGTCGCTGGGTCGCGGTGTGGCAGGGGTTGGAGAAGGAGTCTTAGTGGGGTTAGACGTCGGGAAAAGGATAGGAGTCGGTGTTTTGGTGGGAGTGGGGGAGGGAATGTTGGTGGGGGAAGGCGATGTGCTGGAGGGTGAAGGAGGAGAGGAGGTGCTGGGTGAAGGCGAGGGCGAGAATGAGCTGGAGGGAATCGGAATGGTGGGGCTGCTGGTCGGGCTAGGCGCAGTGGGTGAAGGCGCAGTCGGTGAAGGCGGAGTGGGTGAAGCAATGGGCGGTACAGCGCGAGGCCAGAGAATATAGGCGGCGACTCCACCGCCGATCAGGACGATAGCCAGGACGATCACCAAGACAAGGACGCCGGTGCGACGGACCGGTTTCGCCGCGTTTGAGCCGACGGAGGATGCAGCCCGCGCCGCCTCCCGCTCGGCTTGCCAATCTGCTCGAGGAGAGGACTGCGTATTTAGGGGGGATTCCGGAAGAGCACCCCCGCATTGGCCGCAAAATCGCTTCCCCGGTACAAGGAGTGCCCCACATCGCGCACAGAACTTCTTTTCGTTTGCCATCCTATTCAACCTCCTGGACAGTAATTCTGCCAACCAGTGTAGCAGGACGCGCTGCCACGGGATATTAAATTGCGTTCCTTTTTTGCGCTGGCGCTTCCTGCGCATTGCGCCTGCAGAACGAGATGCTGCGGGCTGTTGTGGCTGATCGAGCTGGTCAGGGCGCCTTCGGCAGGAGAATCTCGCGGAAAGAACCGCTCACGCTGATTCGGCTGGTTGAGTCCGCCCGATCGACGGCGTTGAACTGGAAACTGCCGCTCAGCTTTCCATCCACCAACGCATCGATGGTCAGACTTCCGCCCGCTTCCGCATAGAAGACCTTGCCATTGTCGAGCGTAGAAGTAGCGCTGATACGGCCTTCAGTTACCACCTCGGTGAAGGCATCCATTACGTGGAGGCCAGTGGTCATGTTAAGCGGAAAGTAGAGGACCACATCGGATTTCCAGCCTCTTTCGCCGAAAAGCAGGATATGCTCCCACGGACTGGTGTTGTTTGACCGTTCTCCGCCCTCAGCGGTCCGCTCAGCAGCGCCGCGAATTTCGTAGCGAAAACTTCCCGCTTCCAGCGTGGCAGGAGGAGGCGTTGCACTGGATGGGGCAGCAGATGGAGAAGTTGCCGGTCCAGCGGTTCCTGAGCAAGCAGCCAGCAGGCAAAGGAAACAGAAAAGAACAAGAAGGAAGCTCCATTGGCGGATATGCATGTTCAATCCTTTCTATACCCATCCCCGGTTTAATCGGTTGGTTGTTCAAGCAATACAATCGCCGTACTGTCCTGCCGGAGTAGGCATTTCTTTACATTATAGCGGAAGAGGGACCGCGACTGGCTGCTTCCTGTTACTTTGGCTAGCACCGATGAATCCTAACCGCTCCGGCGTGCTAAGGTTAATGATCGCCCTGGCCTACCCACTGGGCCGGAAAGGAAAACTGATGCCTTTTGTGCTGGAGGATACTCGCAATCATGTCGGGATTTTGACTTTGGACCATGACGCCAAGCGCAACGCTCTCAACCGGATCATGATGGACAGCCTGATCGAGGGGATGCAGCGCATGAAATCCGATGGGGCTCGTGTAGTCATCCTGCGAGCCAATCGAGGGGCCGCTGTGTGGTCCGCAGGTCACGACATCGCCGAGCTTCCCAAGCCGGGCTTCGATCCTTTGGCCTACGACGACCCGCTGGAGAAGACCATCCGCGCCATCCAGCATTTCCCCGCGCCGGTTATCGCCATGATCGAGGGCACTGTCTGGGGTGGAGCATGCGAACTCGCCTTAACCTGCGACATTCGAATCGGCACGCCGCAAACCAGTTTCGCTGTGACGCCGGCGAAAATCGGCCTTCCCTACAACCTGAACGGGATCACCAACCTGGTTAACGCCCTGGGGCCGGCCACGGCCCGCGAGATGGCTTTCACCACACAACCGTTGCCGGCAGAGCGCGCCTACCAATTGGGCATCCTGCAATACCTGGTTGAGGTTGAGGAGTTGGAGGGCTTCACCTTGGACCTGGCTCGGAAGATCACCCTTAACTCACCCCTCAGCATCTCCGTAATCAAAGAGCAGCTCCGCGTGCTGGCTGGAGCCTATGCGATCCCTCCGGAGACTTTTGAACGGGTGCAGGGCCTGCGCAAGGTAGCCTACGAGAGCAGCGATTACCAGGAAGGGATCGATGCTTTTTTCCAGAAACGTACCCCATGCTTTCGCGGCAAGTGATTTCATCATGCTTTCCCAAAAGGTGGCTGTTTCTCCAGAAATAGCCCGCAAAAGCCCGCGGTTCTGGTACAATTCAAGAAAAAGGAGGTGTCTTTGACAAAATGAGGTTTTCTTTGTTTCGAGTCGTTTCAGGCGTACTGCAGTTTTTTGCCTGGGTCTGGATGATCCTCTTGCTGGTGGCTGCGATCATCATCGTCGCGGTCCCCATCCCCTGGGAAAGCATGAACTACTATGGGATGGACTACAACCTGCAGATGGGTTTGTACATCTTTGGTTGGGCTCGGTGGGGTGTTTTCATCGGCCTGCTAGTCAGCGCCGTGATAGGCTGGGCCGCTATGATGGCCATTGCCGGAATGTTGCGCCTGCTGATTTCCATTGAGACTAACACCTACCAAAGCGCCAATCGCGCGCCTCTGGCCTATCCTCCGCCAGCTTACGCTCCTCAGCCCGTGCCGGCCCCTGCCGTCTATGCGCCTCCTCCCGCGCCTACCTATCCTTGCAATAATTGCGGAGCCGAGCTGCTGCCGGGGGATAAGTTCTGCCAGAATTGCGGGGCAAAGCTGGCAGGATAGCCCTCCCGTATTTTGGTTGTTCCTGGTCGCAAGCCTCTTCAATGGATCTTTCCTGATTTTACTGAGGAGGCTTGTGCGTTGTAGTCGAAGTTATGAAAAGGAGAGAGCATGAGTATCAATTGGCAGGTGGTTTATCGTGCCGAAAACTTGGTGGAAGCTGCTCTGGTGAAGAGCCGCCTGGAGGACGCGGGGATCTCGGTGATGGAGCGGGGAGAGGCGATGAGCGCGGCCTTTGGGTTCACCGTCGGCCCGCTGGCCACGGTTGATCTGCTGGTGCCGAATGCGCAACTCGAAGCCGCCCTGGAGATCGTGAGCGAGCCGGAAGGGGAACCAGGGAGTCCCGATGAGTTGGTTTAGGAGGATCATGATCCTCTCTTTTCCTCGCACGGCAGTTGAACCGGCACGTGAAGATGGTTAGGCAGGTTCAAAAGGAGGAGTAATGATCAATCGACAGATGAAACGGGTTTCAGCCCTGCTTATCATCGTGTTGCTCAGCCTTGTGGTGATGACATCGGCATCCTGGGCCGCGTTCACTGACATCCAGGGGAATTGGGCGGAAGCAGCCATTCTCCGATTGGACGCCCAAGGCTTGATGGAAGGTTTTCCAGACGGAACCTTCCGCCCTGATGCGTTATTGAGCCGGGCGCAACTGGCCAAGGTCGTCGTGGAATGCTCGGGCGTCACAGAGACGCCGCCAGAGACTTCCAAGATGACTTTCCTGGATGTCTCTCCACTCCATTGGGCCTTCCCATGGGTAGAGTATGCGGAAAACAAAGGCCTTGTTCGTGGCTACCCGGACGGGACCTTCCTTCCCGAGCGGGCAGTCAGTGTGATGGAGATGCTGACTGTGTTGGTACGCGCCAAGGGTTGGCTGGAGGTGACCCCATCCATCCCCTTTTTTGCCAACATACCGCCTTCCAACTGGGGTTACACCACTGTTATGACGGCTTTGCGCCACCACTTTCTGCTGGTTCCGGATCCGACCTTCATCGATATGCCCGATCCGCTACCCCTCCTTCAGGCAGAGCAGCAATCCTCCCGTGCCCAGGTTGCTGTTCTGCTGGACCGCTTGCAAGGGATTCAATTGGAAACCCCGTCCTATAATCTGGAGCAGGAACGCACAGCTCAAGAATTGGCTGATCAAGGTAACCAGTCCTGGCGTCTCAACGCCGAGGAGAGTGCCCGTTCTTTCCTCAGCAATCCGGCCTATGCCGGTCCAACAATGGAGGGAAGAGTGGTGGTTGAATCAGAGGACGAGGGAGAGGCTTTCGTCTTCGCGGAGCTGGTTCAGGGCAATTTCATGGTTCATTTGAAGCGATTGGTGAAGGTGGGACCTGCCGGTATCTGGACGGTCGTGGAGGTTGATCGGAACACACCATCCGGCATTTAGGCAAGGCAGCGTTGTCGTTCCATGGTGACACCTTTACCGGGCCATGCTAGAATCCGGGCAGGACGGTGGCTATAGCTCAACTGGCTAGAGCGCTGGACTGTGGATCCAGGTGTTGGGGGTTCAAGTCCCCTTAGCCACCCCAACCTCCTTTCATTGTTGATAGTCATTCTGATGATTTGCGAGACCACGGAATAGTTCCCCTGTGAAATGAACCGTAGGAATGGAGGATAATAACATGCCGGAGCACCCTTTGAAGATTTTCGAGGAACTGGACCCAAAACTCCTGGACTTGGTTACCAAGACAAGAGATCTAGCTTTCGCCGACGGTGCACTGCCTAGAAAAATCAAGTTGTTGATTGCCATGGTGCTTGATGCTGTGAGTGGAGCGTCTGAAGGTGTTCAATCCCTGGCTCGACTAGCCATCAAAGAAGGAGCAAGTAAGGAAGAGATTGCCGAGGCTTTGAGAGTAGCTCAATACATCTGTGGCGTTGGTTGTGTTTACACTGCAGCTATAGCATTAAAGGAAATGCAATACTAAAGTCTTAACCACTTAAGATGTACTCCGCGCAACCAACCCGCTAGGTGGCAAAAAAGAGACCCAACTGCTGCGACGACTTTTCACAAACCGCACTGCTTCTAACTTGTATCTGGTTCGTGATGGTCATCGTTCGATTTTAACATTCCGAAATTGCCTTGATCGGTGGGCTCTGCGTTAATGGATCGTTATCCTTGAGACTTTTGTTTTAGCGTAGTAATGCCGGATCATGCCAATAGAAAGACGAGCACCAGCTTGCTTGCCACGACCATCAACAGGAATCCTAACGTAAACTTCTAGGCTTTGTCCTAACGTTCTATCAGTGCTTTCGGAAAAACCTCTCTCCTACGGCGCGGGGTAAGTAATCTGTACCTCATCCGGGGGCAACCAATCCACCTTGCATCCAAGAGCCTCGGAGATGAACTTCAGCGGCATCATCGTCCTCCCAGGGTCTTGGATGAAGGGAACCACATTGGGATTGCCCGGATCAATGTATACATAATCACCGTTCACGGTGGCAGAATTGTTGCCAATCCATAACTCGATCATCTTCTCACCGAACGTAATCGTCACCTTCTGATCCGGAGTGGACCACTCGACCGCTGCCCCCAGCGCTTCCACCACGTAGCGAATGGGTAGGAAAGTACGGCTCTCCACGATTACCGGCACTGTATCCATCAGTCTCGCAGCTCCCCCCACCAGGTAGGTAGGGTTGTTAATGTGGAACTTCAGGGTCGTAGGCGTAGAGAAGGGTACAGCGGTGAATGTTGGCACGGTAATCACCGCTTTAACCCAGACAAACGCATCATCCCTCGCCGTCGCACCGGAGTGAATCGAAAAGTGGAAATTGCCCTTCTCTCCCCAGTGGGGAGAAAGGTCAATGGTGGCCTTGCCTAGAGTGCCATCGTAGGTTTTCTTCTGCGTCAGCAAGGTAAAGGAAGGGGCCGGGCCGCTTCCCGTCGAATACAACACGCTGACCTCCACGCCGTCTGTCGCATTTGCGCCCTGCACGAAGCCATAGATTAAATCTAGCTGAGCCCCAACGGGAACAATGATGTCATATTCCCCTACGATCACGCTGTCGGTGGTGGTAGGGGTGTGGGCGGGGGGGTAAATCTCCACGGCATTGTTGTAATTCTGACCGTCTTCCAGGGTACCGCTAAAGTTCATGGCGAATCCAGCAGTGAAGCTCGGTGTGCCAAAGGTCACCTGATAACTGCCGGTGAGGGGTAACCACCCCCTCCAGTTGGCACTACTGGCGTTGGCGAGAAAATCATAAGCTACCGTCGGTGCAGCCATGCTCGAGGGAGGACCAAGACCCAATCCCAACAGGCAGAGCAGCAACACCAAGAGACCTGCAATGACCTTTTTCATCTGTTTCTCCTCTCCTTTGCCCCGATTATACTGCCAGAACGGTCGATCTTATCGGAATTATCCCTTTCCAACTGATCTACAGACGGCTAAGTCGATCCAAGGACGTATTATTAAATGTCTAGGATTCGCAGTTTGTAAAACAGGTTCTGACCTGGTTCAGCCAGCGACCCCAACTCATTTTCTTCTTTAAGAGCCATCTGTATGATCAGTGAGGCTGCGGAATGTTTCTCACATGGCCAGAAGGAAGCGAACTGTTATGCTGGCCTGCGCCAGAAGATGATCAGCTCGAGGCTGAGAAAACGCTAGGGGCTCAAGTTGTGTCTCCCATTAACGCTTGAAGTTGTCCAGAATCCAGGATCGCCAGCAAAACTAAACAACAAACGATTTGGTATGATCATAGTTGGGCGTTACAGATCTTATGGATGCATTTCCGCAATTCTTGAAATGAACGGATCAATACTCTTGGAGGGAACTCATGAAAGCGATTGTATACACAAAATACGGACCACCGGAAGTACTTCAACTCAAAGAAGTTGAAAAACCTACGCCCAAGGACAACGAAATATTGATAAGAATCAATGCGACCACGGTAAATTACGGGGATATTTTGGCTCGAAATTTTAAAGACATCTCCTCGAAAAAATTCAACATGCCTTTCCTCTTCTGGATCCTCACGAAAATATCTTTTGGTATCAGCAAACCAAACATAACCATCCTGGGGAGTGAGTTTGCCGGGGAAATTGAATCAACCGGTAAAGCTGTAAAAACCTATAAGCAAGGCGACCAGGTTTTTGGATATCTCGGTCAGAGCATGGGGGCTTATGCCGAGTATCTAAGTATGCCTGAAAACGGTTGTGTCGCCATCAAACCGGCCAATATGACTTATGAGGAAGCCGCCGTCGTTCCTTATGGAGCCATCATGGCGTTGAATTTACTGCGAAAAGTAAATATCCAGCCAGGACAGAAGGTTCTAGTGAATGGAGCCAGTGGAGGGTTAGGTTCAGCGGCGGTCCAGCTTGCCAGGGATTTTGGCGCGGAAGTTACCGGTGTCTGCGGAACCCCAAGATTGGAATTCGTGAAATCACTGGGAGCGGACAAGGTCATTGATTACACCAAAGAGGATTTTACCCAAAGCGGGGAGACCTATGATCTTATTTTTGATATATTAGGCAAGAGTTCGTTTTCACGCTGCAAACGCTCGCTGAAGCCAAACGGCCGATATCTTTTGGCCAGTTTTAAGATGAAACAACTTTTCCAAATGTTATGGACCTCGATGATCGGCAGCCAGAAAGTAATCTGTGCGATTGCACCAGGAAGTACAGCAGATTTACTTTCCGTCAAAGAGCTTATTGAAGCGGGGAAGATCAAAGCGATCATTGATCGACGCTATCGGTTGGAACAAACTGCCGAGGCTCACCGGTATGTCGAAGAAGGCCACAAAAAGGGAAGTGTCGTCATCGCTGTGGGACACGATAATAAGTAAACCTGGTAACCTTGGAGGGAACTCATGAAAGCGATTTTTTGCACGAAATACGGACCGCCGGAAGTTCTTCAGCTCAGGGAGGTAGAGAAACCTACCCCCAAGGACAACGAAATCCTGGTCAAAGTACAGGCGACCACCGTTACCATCGGCGACTCTAGAATGCGGAGTTTTACCGTCCCGCGTGGGATGTGGCTTTTCGCGCGCTTCTATTTGGGTTTTCTAAAACCCAAAAGAGCTATTCTCGGAATGGAACTCGCCGGCGAAATCGAAGCCGTAGGCAAGGCGGTGACACGCTTTAAGCCGGGAGATCCGGTTTTGGCCTCGACCAGCAGCGTCAATTTTGGTGGCTATGCCGAATACAAATGCCTGCCTGAAAATGGGGTGGTAGTCCTCAAACCGTCCAATTTGACCTTCGAGGAAGCCGCCGCCCTTCCTGGTGGGGCAATGACCGCCCTGCGCTGCCTTAACAAAGGGAAGATTCAGCCCGGGCAAAAAGTGCTGATCTATGGCGCTTCGGGAGCAGTCGGAACGAATGCCGTGCAGCTTGCCAAGCACTTTGGAGCGGAAGTTACCGGGGTGTGCAGCACCGCGAATCTGGAATTGGTGAAATCACTGAAAGCCGATCACGTGATTGATTACACCCATCAGGATTTTAGCCAAAACGGTGAAGCCTATGACGTCATTTTTGACGCGGTCAGCAAGTTTTCGTCGGCACGCGGCAAAAAATCGCTCACGAAGAACGGAATCTATCTGGACGTTCACAAGGACTCAGGCAGCCAGGAAAAGCTGGAAGATCTACTTTTCATCATGGAGCTAGTTGAAGCGGGAAAGCTCAAACCCTTCATCGATCGACGCTATCCGTTGGAACAGATGGTAGAAGCCCACAGATACGTGGACAAAGGCCACAAAAAGGGAAATGTCGTCATCGCTGTGGGACACGATAATAAGTAAACCTGGTAACCTTGGAGGGAACTCATGAAAGCGATTGTATGTACAAAATACGGACCACCGGAAGTTCTTCAACTCAGGGAGATAGAAAAACCTACCCCCAAGGACAACGAAGTACTGATAAAAATTCAAGCGGCAACAGTAACAGTCTCGGACTGTATCGTTCGAAGTGGCAAAGTAAATATCTTGCTATGGATACCCATGCGCATATTTGTTGGTTTTAGAAGACCAAGAAAACCTATACTGGGGTTAGAGTTAGCCGGACAAATTGAAGCAATCGGCAAAGATGTAAAACGATTTAAAGAAGGTGACCAGATATTTGCATTTACCGGCAAGCGTTTTGGTGCTTATGCTGAGTACACTTGTCTGCCGGAAGACGGATTGTGTATGCCTGCTGACTGCATTGTGGCATTAAAACCGTCCAATGAGACCTATGCGGAAGCCGCCGCTGTTCCTTCTAGGGGAACTTTAGCATTGTATTTTATTAGAAAAGGAAATATCCAGAACGGACAAAAAGTTCTGATCTATGGAGCTTCCGGAGGGATAGGTACTTTTGCGGTACAGCTTGCCAAGTACTTTGGGGCAGAAGTTACCGCGGTATGCAGTACTACGAATTTAGAATTAGTGAAATCGCTGGGAGCCAATAAGGTCATTGATTACATGAAAGAGAATTTTACGAACAGCGGGGAATCTTATGATTTTATTTTTGATGCCGTTGGAAAAAGATATAGCTCAAAACTACAGTGCAAAAAAGCCCTAACTCCGAACGGGAAATACATATCAGTCGATGAGGGGACACCAAAGTTATATCTTGAAGATTTAGTTTTCCTCAAAGAACTGATTGAGGCGGGAAAGCTCAAACCCGTCATTGACAGATGCTATCCGTTGGAACAAATCGTCGAAGCTCATCGGTACGTGGATAAAGGGCATAAAAAGGGAAATGTCGTAATAACTGTGACTAACCAATAGTATTGGAGTGCCTACTAAGGTGAGACAGTAACTTGGGGGCGTGTGTCCAACTTTAGGATTCAGATCGAAATATAATATGATTTAAAAAGAGCAGAGAGAATCTGTAAATAGCTCTTCATCTTGAACGAAGCGAAAGGAATAGGAAAAATGATTATAAATAATGAAGCTAATAAGGAAAAAATCGGAGTGCTTTCAATTGTTGCTAAGGTTACCGGCTTATCCGGTTTATTATTAGTTCTAATTCTTTTGACTGTTGTGTTGGTAGTAGTATTTACTGTACTGGCCGATAATTGGGACATTTATAATACACCAGAAACTGTAATAAGCACTGCTTCAATTATCTTGTCTATTGCCGGAGTTGCCTGTGGGGCTATGGACTTAAGAAGAATAAAAACAGGCAAATCTAGTGAAAAAGGAAAAGTTTTTGATATTGTGGGAATTGTTAGCGGATCAATAGGTCTTGCCATACGATTTATAGCTATGCCTCCTATTGTACTTACTCAAATAATAAAGATGTAACTTGGTCAATGAGGTAGGAAAACTGGAGGAAAAAATGAATCCAAACAAAAAGACTGCAAGAATTGCAGGTTTCCTCTATTTCACATATTTTATAACTTCGGTCTTGGCAACTCTGTTTGGCAACTTTGTATTCGTGGATGCCCCAGCAACGCTCAATACCATGATTACCCAGGAATCGTCATTTCGTATCGGTCTTGTGATCAGTCTGTTCTCAGCTGTGTTTTTTGTTTTGGCGGCCTGGGCTTTGTATGTACTATTAAAACCGGTCAGCAAGAACCTGGCCTTGTTGTTCATGCTATTGAACCTGGGTGGGTTTGTTGTATGGTGTCTTAGTACGCTTAATCTATTTGCAGGCCTGCTGTTTTTGAGCGGAGCTGATTATTTGAAAGTATTCCAGCCAGATCAGCTGCAAGCGCAAGCGATGCTATATGTCAATTTATATAAAAGCGGGACAGTTATCGCCCAGATACCCTATGGCGTCTGGCTCCTGCCCCTTGGGTATCTAGTTTTGAAGTCGGGCTTTCTTCCCAGAATCCTGGGCATATTATTGATCGCTGATTTTTTTGGTCAACTACTGTTTGTCACTCAGCGTCTCATTTTGCCAAGCTACGGAGTAATATCGTATCCATGTTTTGCGATTGGTTTTATTGCCGAACTTTCTCTTACTTTGTGGCTTTTGATCAAGGGCGCACAGTATCGGAAACCAACTCTAGCTGATGGTCAGAAATCGCAATGAATACTGTCCAGTAAAAAGGAAGGTATAAAAATCAAAGCAATCATTTGCACAAAATACGGACCGCCGGAAGTTCTTCAGCTCAGGGAGGTGGAAAAACCTACGCCCAAGGACAACGAAGCATTGGTGAAAATTCGAGCTGCATCTTTGAATGCAGCTGACTTTGAAACCATGAGAGGTGTGTCCGTGGTTCGTATCACAGCGCCTCTAAAACCAGCGCATAAAATACTGGGATCGGATATAGCGGGGCAGGTTGAAGCAATTGGCAGAAACGTAAAGCAGTTCCAGCCAGGCGATGAGATATGGGCGGACTTATCCTTCCCGTACGGCTTTGGTGCTTTTGCTGAATATGTATGTGTTCCTGAAAATGCATTGAGGTTGAAACCGGCTAGCATGACATTCGAAGAAGCAGCGGCTGTACCCACTGCGGCAGTTGTCGCCCTGCAGAATCTGCTCGCTAAAAGACCGATTCAACCAGGACAAAGGGTTTTGATAAATGGTGCGGGTGGTGGCGTGGGTACGTTTGCAGTGCAGATTGCCAAGCACTTTGGGGCTGGAGTAACTGGCGTGGACAACACAGGTAAACTGGACATGCTGCGCTCGATTGGTGCAGACCACGTCATTGATTACACTCAAGAAGATTTCACTAAAAATGGGCAACTTTATGACCTGATTCTGGATGTTGTGGTGCATCGTTCCCTTATCGATTATATGCGTGCTTTGAGTCCCGGGGGAATTTGCATCATGGTCGGAGGTTCCATGACTCGTGTGTTCTTCAATCTGCTTCTGGGTCTTGGTAGCTCAACGAGCGGAAAAAAGAGAATAGGTTTGGGGAGGTGGGAACCAAATAAAAAGGAAGATTTGGCTTTTTTGGCAGAGCTTTTTGAAGCCGGCAAAGTAAAGCCCGTCATAGATAGATGTTATCCGTTACGGGAAGTCCCTGAAGGTCTCCGGTATCTTGAAGAAGGACACGCTAAAGGAAAAGTAGTCATCACGATGAAATGTAATAGCTGCGCCCACCCCAGCGCTATCCGCTGGAAAGAATTGCCAGGATTTGCTGGTGTGAAGACGAGGGACACAAAAAGGGATTTCATTGATACCTCAAGGCCTTGACCTAAGATTTGGTCCTGTACATATATCAAATCAAAGCAGCCTTTTAAAGGCAGTCAGGCCGTCAAAGTGGATCGCCGTTGGAGGACATTGCGCTTTGATGGTGAGGTGCTGAGTTCACAGTCGAGAAGTGTTCGAGGATCGAGGTCGATTGGCCGATGCGGAGGCAACCGTCAAATAGGATCTATGAAATCCTAAGGGATGAAGAAAGGACGGAGGAAGAACGATGTCAGTCAATTCGCTAATAGGATGGCTACTTGATTCCGATACAGCGATTCGTTGGCAGGTCATGCAGGATCTTCTGGATGCGGATCCTGCCATGGTTTGGGAAGAAAGATCGAAGGTCGCAGAAACTGGATGGGGTGCTGCGTTGCTTTCACAACAAACTCCTACGGGCACTTGGCAAGGCGACGATTTTACAATGCTGATCACAATTTATAGCTTGATATTGCTGAAAAATATGGGTATCGATCCCCAAAATGCCAAGGTTCAAAAGGCGATTGCCAGGATTGCCGATAATCTCCGTTGGGAGATCTTTGATGGACAGTCCTTTTTTGATGGCGAAACAGAGCCTTGTGTTAATGGTGCTATTTTGACCGCTGGTTCCTACTTTGGAATTGAGAGCAAAATATTGCCTGGGTTGTTACTGAGCGAGCAACTTGGCGATGGTGGGTGGAACTGCCAAGCGCCAAAGAGCAAGAGATCATCGTTCCACACGACAATCTGTGTACTGGAAGGTCTCTTGGAATATGAAAAGGCCTTTGGCGGTAGCGAGGAAACAAGAAAAGCCAGGGAGCGAGCAGAAGAGTATCTGCTGGAGAGGAAAATGCTGAGAAGGCTATCCAGCGGCAAGATCATAGATAAGGCCTGGACTCGGTTTCGGTTTCCTCCTTCATGGCATTATGACCTGCTTAGGGGGCTTGAGTACATGCGCATGGCAAACAGAAAGCCTGAACGCAGAATGCAGGAAGCAATTGACACTGTGAGAATGCGACGTCATCAGAATTCTCGATGGCCCTTGTCAAAGCCACATAAGGAGTTTCAGATCCCATTTGAAATGGAAACGCAGGTTGGAGCTGCGAGCAAATGGAGTACGATGAGAGCAATGCGTGTCCTTAAGTGGTATGAGGCTGTCGATTAAACAATTATCCTTCATTCCTTGAAAGACTCTTCCGACAAGGGCTTCCAGGGTTTTCGACGGAAGATCTGTGGCTGGAGCACGGCTGGCTACCACCTGCGGGTGTCGGAGCAGGGGACACTTTTCGCTGGCAACAGGATCAAGTTTCAGTCCGGGAGCTATGCTGCGCGAACGGTCGATCTTATCGGACTCCTTTCTTTCCAAATGATCTAGAGACGGCTTGGTCGATCCAAGGACATACTCTGACATATCGAGGGTTCGCAGGATATCAAGCAGGTTTTGACCTGATCCAGCTGACGGCAACATCGTACATCATCTCGGGGAGGCATCTAAAAGAACCGTGAAACGACGGAGCGTTTCTCCTTGCCAATCGGAGATGGACTTTGAGTTAGGCAATCAAGACATAGCCCATAAATCTGCCTTCCCCTTATCATTCCTGGAGAAAAGGCTACTCAATCGTAAATAGATGACCATCTAACTTTGCCACTTGTAGAGCCTTTTTGGCTGTTGTCTTACAGTTAAAGATCACTTGAAGAGGTATAATGCTCCAAATTCCTGCTGGAGTATTGCCATGCATTTCAATCTGCAACTTGAACAAATCCAACAATCCCCAACCGTCGAAATGGCAGACCGGGTCAGTGCTCTCAAGTCCAGCGGACGGAAAATCATCGGTTTACAAACCGGTGACCCAGACATGGTTACACCGCAGGCTATTCTCGACGTGGCATTCAGGGCGATGCGGGATGATTTTACGCACTATGCTCCAAGCCGCGGCTTTCCCGAATTGCGTAACGCAGTAACGTTGAAATTAGAACGAGACAATGGCGTAAAATACGACCAAGAGGCAGAAATCCTGGTCACGCATGGCGGAATCCATGCGTATTACAGTGCCTTACAGGCCATTTTGAATCCAGGTGACGAAGTGCTCCTCCCTGATCCTACCTGGGCTACCCATGCCAACATGGTAACTGTACTGCGCGGCTGCGTTGTTCGTGTGCCTGCACCCGCCGGGAATGGATTCATTCCGCCCCTCGAAGCCTGGGAACGGGGGTTGTCTCCAAAAACAAAAGCCATCGTGATCAATTACCCCTCCAATCCGACCGGGGTCTTTCCCTCAAGGGATTACCTTGCCAATCTACAGGAGTTGGCCGCCGCCCATCATCTGTGGGTGGTTAGTGACGAAGTCTACGAGAACTTGTTCTATACTCCGGACCATCCCACCTGCGCGGCAGCCTTCCCTGAGACGAAAGCCCGCACAATCCTGGTTGGAAGTCTCTCGAAAACCTACGCAATGACCGGCTGGCGCGTCGGTTACCTGGCGGCGCCGGTACACGTAATTGAAAACGCGCTCAAAGTCGGGCAGCATTCCATCACCTGTGTAGCCCCCTTCGTGCAAAAAGCGGCCGCATTCGCCTTGAGTGACCCCTGCATGCAAATCGAAGCCGCAGAGATGCGGGCTATATATGCCAGACGGCGCGAACTGGTTTTAGAAATCTCTCGGGAGCATGGGGATTCATCTATCCGACTTGCCCCGCCACAAGGTGCATTCTACTTTTTTCTTGATTTTCGCTCCCTGAATATACCGTCGCTAGAGATCTGTGAACGACTCTTGAGTGAGGCAGGCGTAGGTCTCGTCCCTGGGATGGCATTTGGCCAACAAGGAGAGGGCTTCGTGCGCATGACCATTGCCGCATCCGACGCGGAGGTGGAAGCAGGTTTAAGGGCAATACTCCGCTGGGCAGACCACCAAAAAGCTCACAACGGTTGACATTCTCTTCAAGGTGGCTTAGAAGAGCATTAACACTATGTCTCAGTTGGTTCGTTCTTACTCGTATACTTACTATTACGGCTTCCGTTGCCGGTTGCCGTGGGCGGCGCCTTTGCGATAGGCAGAAACACAATCTGTTTATTCCAAGAGCGAGCCCGACGGGCTCGCTCTTTTAATTCCGGAGGTAAGTATGACCCTACGTGGCGTAAGAGGTGCAATAACTGTAGAAACTGATCAACCCAGCCTAATCCTGGCTGCTACATGGGAATTGTTGGAAGCCATCCTGCTTGCCAACCCTTCCATGCGTACGGAGGATATTGCCAGCATTATTTTCACCGTCACCGAAGACCTCGTTTCGGTCCACCCAGCACTGGCTGTTCGGCAAAAGGGCTGGGTATTCGTCCCGATGATATGTGCACGGGAAATACCGGTTCCAAACAGCTTGCCACACACGATCCGCATTCTCATTCACTGGAATGCGGAATGCGAACAGTCCGCTGTTCGTCACATTTATCTGCGTGAGGCTATCAGCCTGAGACCCGACCTGGCGGCTGCCTGAAACCATCAAATGCAGTTCTCAAGGAGAAGAACATCATGATGATCATTATGAAACCAAAGGCTACGCCGCAGGAGATCGAAGGCGTCATCGCGGTCATCAAAGCCAATGGGCTGACCCAGCACCTTTCACAGGGTGTCAACACCACCATCATCGGTGCGATTGGAGAAAGCCATGCTCTCCCCACCGAGATATTCGAAATTCTCGACGGCGTGGACATGGTCAAACGTATCACTCAACCCTACAAACTGGCCTCACGCCAGTTCCACCCGCATGACTCGGTATTCCCACTGGATGGATGCACCGTCGGCGGAAGTGACATCATCATCATTGCCGGTCCGTGTGCCGTGGAGTCTCGTTCTCAAATCATCGAGATAGCACAGGTTGTGCGTGAGGCGGGTGCCAATGTCTTGCGCGGGGGTGTCTTTAAACCACGCACTTCCCCTTATACATTTCAGGGTCTGGGAGAAGAGGGTCTCGAATATCTGGCCGAAGCACGCGAGAGGACTGGATTGCCAATTGTGGCCGAAATCATGTCGCAATCGCAAATGGAGGTCATGTTGAAATATGTGGATGTGTTGCAGGTAGGCGCCCGCAACATGCAGAATTTCAACCTGCTGCGTGCCATTGGTGAAACCCGCACACCTGTTTTGCTTAAACGCGGGCTGAGCGCCACCATTGAAGAATTTCTCATGTCCGCCGAGTACATTCTGGCTGGTGGCAACCAGAATGTCATGTTGTGCGAGCGCGGCATCCGCACTTTTGAAACTGCTACGCGCAACACCACGGATATTAATGCCATTCCCGTTTTAAAAAATCTGACCCACATGCCTGTACTGCTGGATCCCAGCCATTCCACGGGTCATTCCGAATACGTGCCTGCCATTTCCCGGGCGGCCATTGCCGCCGGAGCCGATGGACTGCTCATCGAAGTCCATCCGGATCCCGCCCACGCCGTTTCCGACGGCCGCCAGTCGCTAAAACCTGAAAAATTCGCCGAGATGGTGCGCCAGGTAGCCGCCATTGCAGGAGCAGTGGGGCGACGCATTACACCCATCTATGCCAATGAACAGGCCGGATGGTGACATGAGCAGCGTGGACTTTACCCTGAGCAAGGCAAAAATCGCCATTGTCGGGCTTGGATTGATGGGTGGCTCGCTGGCGCTGGCGCTAAAAGGAGAATGTGCTGCCCTGTTTGGTGTGGATTCGGATCCATCCATTTGTGAGCTTGCCCTTCGTCGAAATATCGTTTCTCAAGTCGCTGCAGATCCCGCCTCCCTCCTGCCTCAGGCGGACGTCGTGATCCTGGCCGCTCCCGTCCCGGCTATCTTGACACTGCTCCAGGGTTTACCGCTTGTCATGCCCAACCCCTGCATCGTTCTGGACCTTGGCTCCTGCAAACAAGCCATACTGGAGTGCATGTCCGCCCTACCCAAACGCTTTGACGTGATCGGTGGGCATCCCATTTGCGGGCGCGAGAAACTCTCACTCGCCTATGCGGATGCAAATTTATATGTCGATTCTCCTTTCGTGTGGACCGCCTTGCCGCGTACTTCTGCACGTGCACGGTCTTGTGCCCAGCAGATCACCCATGCAATTGGAGCTCGCCCTGTATGGATGGAGGCGGCAGAGCATGACCGCATTCTGGCGATCACCAGTCATATGCCATACCTATTGTCGTGCGCACTGGTGCTTGCCGCGCCTGAAGAAGCGGCTCCACTCGTTGGACCGGGATTCCGTTCATCTACGCGCCTGGCGGCCACATTGCCCAGCATGATGCTGGGGGTCCTGCAAACCAATCGAACCCATGTCTTGGATGCGCTTGAGCATTTTCGAGCCCAGCTTTCGATGCTGGAAAATGCTATTCAAAAAAATGATCCCGTCGTTCTTGAAGCGATTCAGAATCAGGCTCATGATCAATACGAATCTCTCAATCATTCAATACCCGAATGCGGGTAAGGTTGTATCCTCAATATCGATGAAACCACTCGAAATACTTCCCCTGGTTCATGCCCTTGATGCCAGTGTCTGCGTACCTGGCTCCAAGTCGCTCACGAACCGGGTCCTGCTCGTTGGGGCATTGGCGGATGGTTCTACTAGAATCACGAATGCGCTGTTTTCAGATGATTCCCATTACCTTGTCCATGCGCTGCAAACTTTAGGCTTTGAAGTGGTTTGCGATCCCGTTCATGCTGAAATGACGATTACCGGGTTGGGAGGTCGCATTCCTGCCAGGAAAGCCGAACTATTCATTGGCAACGCCGGCACAGCCGCGCGTTTTCTCTCAGCTTTTCTCACGCTCGGGCAGGGTGACTACATTCTGGATGGCGATGAGCGCATGCGAGAACGCCCCATGGGTGACCTGGTGGCTGCCCTGACCCAACTGGGTGGCCACCTCGATAGCCTCAACTCAACCGCCACATCCCGCATTTCTCTGCCGCTGAGGATCCCTGCTGGAGGCTTGCCTGGTGGGCATGCTGATGTCCCGGGAGACATCTCCAGCCAATTCATATCTGCATTGCTCATGGTGGCTCCCTATGCCCAAAATCGGGTTGAGATATCCCTGACCGGCAGACTCAACTCAAAACCCTATGTAGATATGACTCTGTCGGTTATGGCCGATTTCGGAGTACTGGTCCAGCTAGGTAGCCGGCAATCCTTTATGATTTCCCCGGCACATTATGCATCACCGATCACATACCCCATTGAATCGGACGCTTCCGCTGCATCCTACTTCTTTGCCGCTCCTGCCATAAGCGGTGGGAAGGTACGCGTTCAGAATATTTCCCGTCATTCCAAACAAGGTGACATTGACTTTCTGGATGTACTGGAGAAGATGGGTTGCACGATCACTGCAGGTGAGGATTTTATCGAAGTGACGGGTACGGACTGCCTGCAGGGCATAGATATGGAAATGTGCAATATTCCCGATACCGCCCAAACGCTGGCGGCCATTGCTCCCTTTGCATCCACACCTACACGCATACGTGGTGTAGCTTCTGCCCGAGTCAAAGAGAGCGACCGTGTCAATGCCACCTGCACTGAACTGTCACGTCTGGGCGTACAAGTAGAAGAACACCCGGATGGCATGACGATTTACCCATGTAAGAAATTTCGGCCAGCTATTATCCAGACCTATAATGACCATCGTATGGCGATGGCATTCGCACTCTTTGGCTTGCGCGTACCCGGAATAAGCATTGAAAACCCGGCTTGTGTTTCCAAAACATTTCCGAACTTCTTTGAAGTTTTAGGGAGCTTACGATGATCCATCTGGGTTTGACCGGCTATCCTTTAGTGCATAGCCTGTCACCAAAAATCCATGCCGCTGCGTTAACAGCCTGTGGCCTGAAAGGGGATTATGCCCTATTTCCCATTGCAGCACAGGATTTGATTTCCCTGAAGGAATTGCTTGACAAGCTTCGTTCAGGTGAGATCACGGGTTTGAACATTACCATCCCGCATAAGCAAACCATCAACCAGTTGCTGGATGAACTGACTCAACCGGCAAAAGCTATTGGTGCAGTAAATACCATCTATGCCAAAAATGGCAACCTGATAGGCGACAATACCGATGCAGCCGGTTTTTTAATAGATTTAAGAAGGTTTTTGGCCAATCATGTACACAAATCACAGGAAAAAGCCCTTGTTCTCGGTGCAGGGGGTGCCGCGCGCGCTGTCGTGTATGCCTTGCTCATGGATGGTTGGGAAGTCATTCTGACTTCACGAAATCCTCAACAAGGCCGGACGCTTGTAACTCAATTTGCAGACTTCGATGCGAAGATCGACTTCATGGATTACAGCCTCTTAACTGCTTCCCGCACTCGAATGCCTGCCATCTCGCTTCTGATCAACGCCACTTCTGTGGGCATGTCCCCTCACGACGACCAATCGCCATGGTCGACCGGACTGCCCTTTCCGGAGAAGACGGTGGTCTATGATCTGGTGTATAACCCTCGCCAAACACAGCTGGTCAGGCAAGCGCGCGCTGCGGGTTTACTTGCTACAACTGGTTTGGGGATGCTGGTCGAACAGGCGGCGCTGGCTTTCCACATTTGGACTGGCCAAATTCCCCCTCGAAGCGCCTTGTTTGAAGCAATATCTGAATACTGGTGAATGGAGCTGCTATGTTTTTACGTTTCCTGACTGCTGGAGAATCTCATGGACCCATGCTGTGCGCTATCCTGGATGGCATACCAGCCGGATTGCCTCTTGAAACTTCTATGATCGATCTGGAGCTTGCTCGCCGTCAAAAAGGCTTTGGTGCGGGAGATCGCATGATGATTGAAAAAGATACCGTCCAGATCATAGGAGGTGTCATGGCTGCAACGACAACCGGCTCTCCGATCGCGCTTCTCATCGAAAATCGGGATCATCTGAAGTGGAAAGGCCAAGCCGTCTCCCCGCTGACCACGCCTCGACCCGGCCATGTCGACCTGGTTGGTGCGATCAAGTATGGCTACCGTGATCTGCGTCCTGCCCTGGAGCGAGCCTCTGCACGCGAGACGAGCCTGCGCGTAGCTGCGGGGGCAGTCTGCAAACAGTTTCTAGCTCAATTCGGCATCACAGTGGGCGGATATGTGTGCGCCATCGGTGGGATTCAAGCCGAATTTGAGGACTCATCCTATCGGGATCGCATTGAGGGTGCTGAACTCAGCAATACACGCTGTCCCGATCCGGTAGCTGCGAACAAGATGCAGGCGCGCATCGCCGAAATGATGAACCAAAAGGATACACTCGGCGGGGTGCTGGAAATTGTGGCTTTGGGTCTGCCGGTGGGTTTGGGTTCGTATGTCCAGTGGGATCGCCGTCTGGATGCCCGGCTGGCAATGGCCGTCCTGTCCGTTCAGGCAATGAAAGGCGTGGAGATCGGAGATGCTTTTCATAATGCACAACTGCCCGGTACAGAGGCTCATGACGAAATTCACCTGGAAGGGGATAAGCTGAAACGGTGGACCAACCGCGCCGGTGGCATCGAAAGCGGCGTAACCAATGGTCAGCCAGTGGTTTTACGTGTCGCAATGAAACCAATTGCGACCACGCTGAAGCCACAAACGAGCGTGGACCTGATCCAAGGAAGGGAATCCCCAACCGGATATGAACGTTCAGATTTCTGTCCTGTTCCGCGCGCTGTGCCGATCCTGGAAGCGATGGTTGCTTTCGTACTGGCTGATGCCCTGATCGAGAAACTAGGCGGAGACTCACTGGCAGAGATGAAACCACGGTTTGAAACCATGCGCAAGGCAAGGCTCGACGATCTGACAATGGACAACACAAATCACATTTTCTGGGAATAAGAATGGAACACATTTTTCTTTATGGTCCATCTGGATCGGGCAAAAGCACGATAGGTAAAGCCCTGGCGAATAACCTAGCCCTTGAGTGTGTGGACCTGGATATTGAAATCGAGCATCAGGCCAGGGCAACGAGTACCCAAATCATCAACGAATCGGGTGAAGAAACCTTCCGTGATTTGGAAACGAATGCACTGAAGAAGGTCTGTGGCAAGAAGTCTTCCGTGATAGCCCTGGGGGGTGGCGCATTGTGGCGGGATTCGAACCGCATGCTGGCTGAATCTTGCGGACAGGTGATTTTCCTGGATACAGATATGGTTACACTCATCGAGCGACTTTCGAAAGATGAGAACCAGCGCCCTTTGCTGGCGGGTGAACTGGTTCTTAGCCTCAAATCGATGTTGGAAGCCAGAGCTGTCCATTATGGCTCGTTTGCACGACGAGTGGATTCAACTGAAACGCCCGAAAAAGTGGCCTGGAGCATTCAGGAAATGTTGGGTCGATACCGCATCCGCGGTGAAACCGAGGACTATGATGTCATCTCCCAAGTTGGAGGGCTGGATACTCTCGGAGACCTGTTTCAAGCTCGTAAGCTAGGTGAACCTGTGTTGGTAGTCAGCGATACGAATGTCGCCGTTCTGTACAGCGAGCGCGTGCTGGCTTCATTCAAGAGAGCAGGATACCAGGCCAAAGGACTTGTCATTCCAGCGGGAGAAGCTCATAAGACGATCGAGACTGTATCCACACTGTGGAGCGGATTCTTGGGAAACGAAATGGATCGGCGAAGCACGGTGGTCGCCCTGGGAGGTGGCGTGGTGAGCGACCTCGCTGGATTTGCAGCGGCTACATTTCTGCGCGGCTGCGGATGGGTTGCCATCCCAACCACGCTGCTCTCGATGGTGGATGCTTCGCTGGGCGGCAAAACCGGTTTCGACCTGCCCGAAGGCAAGAATTTGGTGGGAGCATTCCATTCTCCCCGACTGGTTCTGACAGACCCGGAAGTGCTGTCTACATTACCGGAAGAGGAGTGTCGCTCCGGGCTGGCGGAGGTGGTAAAGCATGGTGTGATTGGCGATCGACACCTGTTTAACCTGTGCGCCCAAGGTTGGAAGGCAGTAAATACCAACCTGGCAGAAGTTGTACTACGAGCGATGGCGGTCAAGGTGAAGGTAATCATGGCGGATCCGTATGAAAAAAATATACGTGCAGCACTCAATCTGGGACATACCGTCGGGCATGCGCTCGAACTTGTCAGCGGATATAGTTTGCGACACGGTGAAGCCGTGGGTATCGGGATGGTCACTGAGGCGCGCCTGGCGGAGCATTTGGGAGTAGCGGAAAAAGGCCTGTCTGAAGTACTGGCAAAGGCGCTTTTGGCGCTGGGACTGCCTGTTATAATCCCTCATGATCTATGCCGCGCGGACCTGATCCGCGCCATGAACGTGGACAAGAAAAAGTCCGCAGGCGCAGTCTATTTTTCCCTGCCGGTTCGAATTGGCGAGGTGCAGGTTGGCGTAGCGATCGAGGATCTTAAATTGGTTTTTGAGGAGGATTAAATGAAAATTCTGATCTTGCATGGCCCCAACTTGAACTTGCTCGGCAAGCGTGAGCCTGAGATATATGGCGAGTTGACACTGGAAGAAATCAATTCAAAGCTGGTTGAGCAAGGCAAAATACTTGGCGTGGAGGTGGTTTGCCTGCAATCGAACCACGAGGGGGTGTTGATCGACACCTTACAGGAGGCATGCAACTGGGCACAGGGTATCGTTTTCAACCCCGGCGGGTACACCCACACCTCGGTGGCACTGCGAGATGCAATCGCGGCAATTGGCCTACCGGTCGTAGAGGTGCATCTCTCGAATGTGTACGGGCGCGAATCATTCAGGAAGCCATCATTCATCTCAGGAGTGTGCAAGGGAAAGGTCGTCGGATTTGGCTGGCGGTCCTATGCTTACGGATTGCAGGCTGTGGTGGATCTTATTCAAGATTTGAATAACGGTTAGTATGAAAGGTTCACAGGATCAAACGGGTTCTAACTTGGGGCAAGCCAAGCTTCCCACTGTATATTCCGCTCTGGGAGACATCTTTCAGGTTTGTGAGACGCCAGAGCGTTTTCCCTTGACAATAAGAAGCTCTCTGCACTCTGGTAGACACTGAGCGTCTTTTTTGTTACACAATATGCTTTCAAGATGACTACGAAAGAGGATTGCAATTCAAAAAGCCCTAAAGAATCGAGAATGAAAGTTTCGCGAAAGTTGGTTGACCGGTATGGCCCCTGGGCGCTGGTCGCCGGCGCTTCGGAGGGGCTTGGAGCTGCTTTTGCGAGAGCGCTGGCAAGCCGCGGCATGAACCTAGTGCTCGTTGCCCGGAGAAAAACCATGCTGGACATGCTAGCCTCTGAGTATCGTCGGCTCTATCATATTGAGGTTCTTTGCCTCGAAATTGATCTCAGCATGCCGGAGTTCTTGGTTAAGCTGCATTCCTCACTTTCAGGTCTCGAAGTGGGAGTGGTGGTATACAACGCAGCATTTGCACCAGTAGGCGACTTTGCCACCATGGACCCTGCTGACCTCTTGCGGGTCGTACAAGTCAATGTTGCCAGTCCCTTAGCGCTGGTGCGCTCGCTATTGCCGCCGATGATCGGACGAAAGCGGGGAGCGATAATCCTGATGTCATCCCTCGCAGGCAACCAGGGATCACCGCGGCTCACAACCTACGCTGCGAGCAAGGCCTTCAATACCGTGTTGGCAGAAGGATTATGGCATGAGCTCAGAGGAAGAGGGCTCGAAGTAATCGTGTGCTGTGCAGGCGCGGTTCGCACGCCGGGATATGCCAAAACTGCAGGAAGTGACGCACCCGGCGCCCTGGACGCAGAATTCGTGATCGAGCGGACTTTGTCTGCGTTGGGGCGGGGTCCACGAGTAATTCCTGGTTTTATCAATCAAGTGGCCAATTTGGTTCTAAGCCGGATCGTGCCCCGGCGCATGGCAATAAGCATCATGGCTGGCTCAACAAAAAACTTGGCGGCCGATGGCGCCCGAAAAAAGGAGACAGGAGCATCATGACAGACTTCATCATGGGATTTTTCGCACCTTGGCTCATCTACGCACTGATCCTTGCACTGCATCTGTTGATTCCCGCACGAAAAATAGTTGGATATGTGCGCAATGTGCAAACAAAGGAATTACTCAGATATCGTCTTAACGGCCTGCCGGTGATGATCGCAGTGCTTGGTTTATGGGCGATCCTGGGAAGCTTGAATCTGGTTTCATGGGACTGGCTCTATTATCACCGCTGGTCTGGCCTGGCTGGTGCGTGTACCTTGGGACTGATCTTTAGCGGGGCAGTTGTTTTTTCGGCCCCGAGCACCGGCCGCTCGATTCTGGCTGACCTGTTCTTTGGCCGCTTGGAGAACCCGCAGTTTCTGAGCCATCGAGTCGATGCCAAGATGTTCCTCTATCTGGCCGGCGCCACCATGCTCGCATTGAACCTTGCCTCCTTTCTTAGCTATCATCTTCTAACCTTTTCGGCGAACTCATCGCCGGGGATTATCTTGTATTGCTGTCTTTTCTTCTGGTTTCTGTTCGATTACATGGTCTTTGAGCATGTACATCTCTATACCTACGATCTCATTGCCGAGCGCGTTGGTTTCAAGCTGGGTTGGGGTTGTCTTACCTTTTACCCCTATGTCTACGCAGTAGGCCTGTGGGCCACGGCAGGATTGCCCGATCCGAAGACGCCCAGCCTTCTTCTGGCATTGTATGGCTGCATCTTCTTTGCAGGCTGGATTTTGGCGCGCGGCGCGAATATGCAGAAATATCTTTTCAAGATCAGGCCGAAGGCATCATTTCTTGGAATATTTGCACCGAAAGTAGTCACCAATGGAAAGCAGTCGCTCTTGTACAGCGGTTTTTGGGGAGTATCCCGTCATGTTAACTACCTCGGCGAAATTCTCATGGCTACCGGCATTACCTTGTCCCTTGGTTGGCCTGGCGTGCTGGTTGTGTGGCTCTATCCCCTCTACTATGTGTTCCTGCTTTTCCCCCGTGAACACGCCGATGAGCGCCGCTGCGCTGCCAAGTATGGCCCTTTGTGGGATGAATATGTCCGCCATGTTCCCAAGAGAATCATCCCCGGTGTCTACTGATTCCATCTCACACTCCAAGACCCTTCTGGTGTTACGTTGTTTTCCTGCTTCTTAGGGGATCGCCTTGTCTTTTATTCGAATTGTTCTCGGTTCCATTTTCGATCAAACTTGACGGAAAGAACGTATCCCGTATTTGCCACTCTTGGAGCAGTCTTAAGGACGCGCAAAGCCATAGGGTCATTCTTCTCCTGATTCATGGTTCTCATTGTTCCGGTAATAGATATGTTAAGGGATCCACTGGCTTGCCGTTCACCCAATATTCAAAATGCAAGTGTTCCAACATATAAGGATCAGTCCATTCACCATAAGTTGTATTTCCAACACTGCCTATGCCCTGCCCTTGTTTAACCTGATCTCCAACCACAACCTCAATAGTATTCAGGTGAGCATAGTAAGTTTCTGTTCCATCCGCGTGTTTTACGATGACAAGGTTTCCATAGGCGCCTTGCGGTTCCGCAAAGACTACTTCTCCGTCTTTGGCGGCACCAACCGAGCTGTCTTTTGCTGCTCCGATATCGATTCCTTCATGCATCGTTCCGTCTTCATGACTCCTGTAAGTCCCAAAAAGACCGTCGTCTTCAATGTCAACAACTCCTGCTCCAACTATCGGCCAAAATAATTCGCCAATCACCAGTTTTCTTTTGGTGTTGGTAGAGGCAGGAATCGGTGTTGTTAGGGAGGGATTGTTGGGGGAACTCAAGGGAGGGGGATCTTGGTCACGCGCCTCAATTAACACATTCAACCCAGGCACCGCCGTCTCCCTGGCGGTCGTCCGCAGAAGAATGAAGCATAGTAAAGCAAGGAACAAAAAACCTCCGGTATAAATCAGCTCTGCGGGGAGAATTCGCTTCTTCTTCCCTCGTCCGCGAACGGATCGTTCTATCCGTAACTTCTCATTGGTCATTGTTATGTACACCAAAACAAAACCTGAGGTGCATTGTCTCAACCCATTATTGGTTTGATTTTCGGAATAGGTCACGAAATCTTGGCAAGGAGTTATCATGACAGCTTACATAGGAGTCTTTTCATTTGGAGTGCCTTTTAGTCTATCTCACCATCACAATGTGAAGAGTAAAGAAACACGATATGAAGATTTGGTAAAGATCAAATAGCCAGCCCTTCAATGGCAAATCTCGTCACTACGAACCTTTTGGCAATCATTCTCGTGATATTGCCAGCAGCAAGGTTACCGCTTGTTCCCGTGTGCATTCAGGGCTTTTTGATTGATGCAAATAATTACGAGCGATTTTGTTGCTTTGCTCATGAGCAGTACGGAAACCTAGATAAACAGCACCCATGGTATAAACAATGCAATGGTAAAGTTCTAAGAGGTGAGAAAGTACTCCACAGGTTTGAACTCCAATTCTTCAGCTGCTTTTTCAAGTATTCATGATCGTCCCTTCTTGTGTGGAAACAACATGATTGGGGCAGATTTTATACCTAATCCACGGAGTTAGGAGTGATTCGTACTATCGAAAACCAAACAGTCGGATCCGCGAAAACACGAAGCGGTCTGCGTATTGCCAGTGAGATGTCCCTCACTCTACAAGCTTTCACTCAGTGATAACTAGCCGGAGACTGGAGAAATTCAAAATGACGAACCTGACTCTTCCAGCATTAATTTTTGCAATACAGAAATTTTCCCACGACCATTCTCAATTGGCTAGAGGGCAGGAAATAGGTTATTGGAGCAATAATAATGGGAAGCAGCCTGAAAAAAGAAAATGAACAAAAGCATAATTGATTTTCTTGACGCCCATCTTTGCGAACAAGATTCTATTACTTGTAGGGAAGTTCTGGAGATTTGTGGGGTTCAAATGGATACAATCGTGGTAAAATTGAAAAAGATGGATGATTCTAGGAAGAGGTGAAAAATGCTTACACGGAAATCACTACTTACTATCATAAGTTTGGTATTGATTCTTGCCAATCTTACTTGGTTGGCTGGCCCGGTGAGCGCGGTTGATCCACCCCAAGGAGATGCCGTCCATGGACTTAACTACCATGGCAAGGTTACGCAGGCAGATAGAGAAGCCGCAGCGGAAAATTTCCAGAAAGCTGTGGCCGCAGCTCAAGCTGCCGGGTCGACAACAACTGCGTCACTCGTCGTAGGTCCTAACGGATACCTGATTCCGGATTATTTCGGAGTCGCCAACTGGGCATTTAGCCCAGCCCCGACAGTTGATCCAGTTTCCGGGACCGTGACCGGTGGCATCCGGAAATTTATTGACAAGCTACCACAGCTTGGGCCCGCCGGTGAAAACAATCTGGGGCAATATATCTCCGTTGCTGTTGCCGATACGACAACTTTCCCTGGCTCTGACTACTACGAAATTGCATTGGTTGAATATGAAGAGCAGATGCATTCTGATCTGCCCGCCACCAGGCTCCGCGGTTACGTCCAGCTATCGACGGCGGTCGTACCCGGTAGTCGAGTTGCCCTGACCAATCCCGATGGGACATCGATTATGATGCCGGATGGCGTGACACAGGCTGTTGCTGTTGAGAAACCTCACTATCTCGGAGCTTCCATCGTTTCTTCGAAGGATAAGCCAACGCGGATCAAGTTCTTCAACCTGTTGCCCGCAGGAGCCGATGGCGATCTCTTTATCCCAGTGGACCCAACCGTGATGGGTGCTGGGGAAGGCCCAGTCCCTGGCGTGGACTACACCCAGAACCGTGCTGCTGTCCACCTTCATGGCAATAATACCGTATGGATCAGCGATGGGACGCCCTATCAGTGGATCACTCCCGCCAATGAGAGCACTCCCTATCCAGAAGGCGTGAGCGTCTACGATGTTCCCGATATGCCGGATCCCGGTCCCGGAGCAACAACTATCTTCTACACCAACGCCCAAAGCGCCCGGTTGATGTTCTATCACGACCACGCCGTAGGAATCACGCGCCTAAATGTCTACGCCGGTGAAGCGGCTGGCTACATCATCCAGGATGAAGTTGAGAATGACCTGATCAATGGAACGAACAATACGGGCGTTAATCCTGGACTGGATAAAGTTCTTCCCGATATCGGAATCCCCCTGGTGATCCAGGACAGGACTTTCGTCGATGCTGCTACCGTACTCAAAACGGACCCCACCTGGGCCTGGGGGACTGGTGCAATAAACCCAGCCACCGGAAATCCAACACCCAAGACCGGCGATTTGTGGTACCCCCACGTTTATATGCCGGCCCAGAACCCATGGGATGTCACCGGGGTTAATCCGTTTGGCCGATGGATGTATGGACCATGGTTTTATCCTCCTACAGCCAATATCGATTTCGGACCGGTCCCAAACGAGTACTACCAACCTGATCCGACCAAGCCCAACTATGCGCCTTGGGAACCACCGATGAGACCCGGAACGCCAAATCCCTCCATGCCAGGCGAAGCATTCATGGACACCCCGGTTGTCAACGGTACCGCCTACCCTTTCCTGGAAGTGGAAGCAAAGGCTTATCGTTTCCGAATCCTGAATGCGGCCAATGACCGCTTCTTTAACCTTCAACTGTATGTAGCCGACCCCAATGTAATAACCGCAGACGGCAGGACCCTAACTGAGGTAAAGATGGTCTCTGCTGATGGAACTCCCGGGCTTCCAGCTGATTGGGCGCCCGGAGTGCCAGATCCGACTTTGAAGGGGCCGGAGATGGTCCAGATCGGTACGGAGGGTGGATTTCTGCCCAAACCCGTTGTCATCCCAAACCAGCCACTAACCTGGAACGCGAACGCGTCAGCCTTCAACGTCGGAAACGTCAACCAGAAATCACTTTTTCTGGGAAGCGCCGAACGGGCGGACGTAATCGTTGATTTCTCCGCGTACGCCGGCAAGACCCTGATCCTCTACAATGATTCACCAGCCCCCGTGCCGGCCTATGTACCACAGTACGATTATTACACGGGAGCCCCTGACCAGACCGCTAACGGGGGAGCGCCGACCCCATTGGCTGGTTTTGGTCCAAACATTCGTACTATTATGCAAATTCGTGTTGGCGGAGGAGGATCAGACATATCCGTAGCTAGTGTCAACATAACATCAGGGGGATCAAACTATACCCAACCTATGGTCGACTTCGTAAACACTATAACCGACACCACTGGCGCCGGGGCAGCCGCTCAAGCGACAGGCGTTGTCGATCGCATCGTTCTGAACGCTTTGGGCTCCGGTTACAAGACCACCCCTACTATTACAATTGCCCCTCCCGTCAGCGGCGGTAACCAGGCTAAGGCCACAGTCTCAGTGACAAACGGGTTTGTCACGCATGTCACGCTAGTCGATGGAGGCTCTGGTTACACGGCCGCCCCAACTGTCACAATTGACCCTCCAAGCGGTGGCGGTACGCAGGCCCAAGCCAAAGCAACTCTGGCTGTCACCAACATCAACCTGACCAATCCCGGAGCGAGGTATGTTTCTGCTCCTTTTGTCGTGACCACTGATGCAACCGGAACTGGCGGAGGCGCCAGTGGGGTGGCTGTTCTTGCATCCGCCGTCCCACCAAGTCCTTACGATTTTTCCAAGTTGGACGCAGTATGGGCCAAGGGGATCACACCAAGCACAAAGCGCGGTGTTTTTGAAATATCCCAAGCTCCGATCATCATCCCGCAGGCCGCTTACAACTCCGCCTATGGATACTCCGGGGTCGGCGCAGACACCCTCCCGTCCGCAGCAGTAGACACATTTGTTCAGATTTTTGAGTATTCAAAGACCTTCCAGCCACTTGATGAAGCTGGAGTTCCTCAAGCTCCAGTGACACTCCAGCTAGAAGAGAAGGCCATGCATGACGAGATGGGGGGCGTCTACGACACCATGTACGGGCGGATGAGCGGTATGCTCGGGTTGGCAATACCGGCAACAACATCCAAAATAGCCCAGTTCCTGCCATATGGCTATGCCAGTCCACCTGTCGAAATTATCAAGAACACCGACACGCTATCGACTAAAATGGGATCCCTGAAAGATGGCACGCAAATCTGGAGGATCACTCACAATGGAGTGGACACCCACCCCATCCACGTTCACCTGTTCAATGCTCAGATTATTAACAGGGTTGGTTGGGACGGCTTGATGTTGGGAGTCGATGGAAACGAACTCGGTTGGAAAGAAACCTTCAGGGTTAATCCGCTCGAACAGATTGTCGTAGCACTGAGGCCGATCGCCCCGACTTCTGCGGAAGTTCCGTTCGAAGTGCCCAACAGCCGCCGCTTGATAGATCCAAGCCTGCCCGATGGAGCTGTGTTGGACGCACCCGCACCATCAGGATGGTTTACCCCAGCAGGAATTGCGATACCTCAGATACTCAATCACTACGTCAACTTGGGTTGGGAATATGTTTACCATTGTCACATTCTGGCTCATGAAGAAATGGACATGATGCACGCGGTTTCGTTTGCCGTTCCACCCATTGCCCCATCCAATCTGGTGGTCACTTTGTTTGAGACTACAGCGAACTTGACTTGGTTAGATGCCTCTGCGACCGAGACAGGTTTCACTATCCAGAGGGCAACGGATGCCGACTTCACAACGGACCTGATGACGTACACGGTAGCTGCAGGTACAACCACATTCCAGGATCCGGATCAACTCGCCTACTCCACGAACTACTACTACCGGGTCATCGCCACTAACACAGTTGGCGATACCATGACACTTGGCTTTCCTACCGTAACCGTAGATTCCATTCCGTCCAATGTGGTTAACGTATTTTTTGGCACACCATTCACACTGTATCTTCAAGCAGGAATGAACCTGGTCAGTATTCCGGGCGTCACGGATAGTTCACCAGAAATCCTATTCGCCGGATTGCCAGCGGGATGGCAATTGTTCAGATGGGATGCTGTGAACAATCTCTATACAACGAGAGCGAATACTGTCCTACAGATTGGTATGGGCTTCTGGCTCTACGTGTCCCAAGCTGTCAATTATGATGTCATTGGAACGCCTTACACTCCTAACTCGCTTCAGATTGCCTTAGAAAACGGCTTGAACATGGTAGGAATCCCCTATCCAGTGAATATTAATTGGACAGCTGCGCAGTTCCTCTATAGTGGATCAACATACAGTCTGAACCAGGCGATCACCAATGGATGGTTAGGCTCGGGAGCATTCAACTGGACAGGTACAGGCTACGCAAACGCTTGGTACACCGGTTATTTTGCACCCACCTCTGGCTATTGGGTTCAGTCGTTTGTGAATGGCGCCTCTCTGGTTTTTAATCGACCATAATTGTTGTGCTAGTGTCATGAAACGACAGCTTGCAAAAATATAATAATGAAAAGAACGCACGAGAGAGGGAATTTTACCTCCCTCTCTCGTGCAAATCGATGAGTTCTTTCGATATCATTGCTTGTCAGGGGCAATAGATTTGATAAAAACGAGAAGTAAAATAACGTACATCACTTCATTTGTGATGGTATTGGCAATTTCAATGCTAGTAACCAATTGCAGTTATCAATCCAGTGAACCCACTCCTGATATATCTCCAGCGATTGAAATTACATATTCTGCTCTTTTCGGCGAACAGACCGCTTCAGGCTACCTCAATCTGGTCATAGATATGACTATCGAGAACAAAGGAGCAGTCTCATTCGACACTTCTCCAACCAAATTCTCGGTCATTGTCGGCGAATATTCGTACAAAGTTGTACAAAACGATTTGAAAACAGTTGACTTAGCTGACGGAAATAGGGTTAGCGGAAAGCTAACATTTCAAGTTCCACCGGAGGCCGCGTCGACCAGGGTGGGGTACCAGATGTCTTATTCAGGTCAAGACCAGCAGAACGTGAAGTGGCTAAAGGCATCAACTCCGTCACTATCTGAAAGCGATGCGACAGGATTTGGCCCGGTAATAACAATCTCCTGCGCTGAGAATTTTATGTGGGTAAAAGAGACGAGCAGCTTGTACCTATTGGTGGATATGATTATTGAAAATCGGGGATATGAGTCATTCAATACCTCTCCACAATATTTCACACTGGTCTTAGGTGACATTTTTGGCGAGTCCGGCCCTCACCCCCCAATCCAGTTCGACGGACTGCTGAGTGATCAAAGAGATGGATCGTATAGCAATATGCGGTCGTTTGATTTGCAAGACGGAGCGAAGATTAGCGGGACACTTGCTTTCAAAGTGCCACCAAGTATTTTCAAAAGTACAGAAAGCAGCAAAATTGTTTATTTAGGGGTACGTTCATACAATATCCAATGGATAAAAATACCACCAAAACCAATGAAATAGGCAAGGCAATCAAAATAAAAGGAGTTGATAAACGACAATGAAAATATTTCTAGGAGTAGCTTTAATCGTTTTGGGTTTAGCAATATCCATCTTCCCATTTTTTACCGATTGTCAGTCTCAAGGTAATTTCCTGACGACATCTACTGGAAAAGAGGTGGCCATGAAGTGTCATTGGGCAGGAGCAGCGGAAATTGCCACTGGGGTACCCTTGTTGGCACTTGGAGTGATCATGGTCGCCACAAGACGCAAAAGCGATCTGTTCTACCTTGGCATTGTGGGTGTTATTCTGGGTGCTTTTGCAATCATGATTCCAAATAACCTCATCGGAGTCTGCCAGACACCTACCATGATCTGCCATACAGTCATGAATCCTTCTCTGACGATCTTCGGATCGTTGGCTATCGCATGCGGGTTGGGGGCTATGGTGTTAGCTAGAAAATCGAAAGACTAATCATTGCATCTGGTTCGCCTGGCTATTAGAAATATCCGTGGCAGCGGATTTAGAAGTGTCGCGATATTTCTGGCTGTTATGGGAGTGGCCGGATTCCTGGTGGCAACGACGATCATTATTGCCGGTGCCCGTTACAGTTTGGATTCCGGTTTGAAGCGATTGGGTGCAGATATTCTGGTAGTCCCGGAAGGAGCGGAAATAAAAATAGAAACCGCATTGCTGATGGGCAAACCGGTAGATGTCTGGATGCCTCGTGAGAATATCCAGAGAATATCAAGTATACCCGGCGTTGAGGACGTATCCCCACAAATCTATCTGTCGTCCATGTTCGATTCGCCTTGCTGTGCAGTCTCCGAGATGTTCATCGTGGTCTATGATCCCGTGACGGACTTTACCATTGCTCCTTGGCTGGAGAAGAACTTGGGCCGGAATTTGGTCCAGGGAGAAGTGATTGGAGGCAGCTACATTTTTGTGCCCGAGGGATCGCGGTATATTCAACTCTATGGCTACAATACTGACTTGGTGGGAAACCTGGAACCTACTGGAACCGGCATGGACCAGACTTTATTTATGACCCTGGACACCGCCCTGGAAATGGCAGAGTTATCCAAGACAAACGCCTTAATGACGCTTACTATCAATCCGAGCTTAATCTCCACCATCATGGTAAAAGTTGCCGCGGAGATGGACCCTCACCGGGTAGCGGTTCAAATTCTGAAAGATACAGATGGGATGGTTCCCATTGAAAGTCCCAATCTGTTCGGCACCTTTCGAAATCAAATGAACGGCCTTCTTTGGGGCTTCTTGGCTATCACAATTATCGTCTGGGCAGTGACGATGGTACTGATTGGTATTGTCTTCTCCATGGCGGCTAACGAGAGGCGAAGAGAAATGGCAGTCCTGCGAGCTGTAGGCGCTACACGCACATTTATTTTCGGTTCTCTATTAGCGGAGGCCTCTTTACTGGCGCTTGCCGGAGCAGTTGCCGGAATTGCGGTAACTGCCTTGGTTCTTTTGATATTCAAGGACATGATCGCGGGTTCTCTGAAAATGCCTTTTTTGTTTCCTGAATTCTCATCGTTCATAGGTCTTTTTGGCGCTGGGGTAGGACTGGCTATCCTTTCCGTAGCTCTATCAGCATTCATTCCTGCCTACCGTCTTAGCCGGCAGGAGCTTGCTATTGCCATGAGAGAGTAAGAAGTTGTTGTCATTTCAGAACGTAAGTAAAGATTTCCAATTGGACCACTCCACTACCATCTCGCCTGTAAAGCCCGACTTCGACAGTTCATAGACAAACAAACGGCTGGAAGCGTCTCTGCTGAACGCTTCCAGCCGTTGGGTGTTTTGAGTCGTGTATCTATGAAACCGCGGTTTTGAGGTTTGCTGCCTAAATACGG
>Ga0247841_10001601_pt1 | contig 49594 bp, 36 predicted proteins | sample LaCruzMarch2015__2_FD_192410 | JGI IMG/M metagenome (GOLD analysis project Ga0247841, IMG submission 192410) | Freshwater microbial communities from meromictic Lake La Cruz, Castile-La Mancha, Spain - LaCruzMarch2015_18m | ecosystem: Environmental > Aquatic > Freshwater > Lake | place: Spain... | reverse complement strand
ATATACTACTAAAACAACGTTAATAGTTAGGTACTACACTTTTGAACACGCAAGTTGTTGATATACAGGCGCTTGCGTAGTTTAGGCCCTCATAACTTGTAAACTTCTGTTAGCATCGAGATTATTAAGTTATAGCCAGAACGATTTAGCGGACAAGAATATGTTCGCAATGCGAGGTGATGTATTAGAACTTAGAAACATAGCCGACGAACTTGATTTGCCGCTTATAGCAGAATATGAAACATTGACAAAAGAACTACGTGGCAAGAACGAATTTGCGGGAGCAACGATTAACAAACATCTTATTGAAATACGCAGACAATTGGAAACAAAATATACGTCACAATATTTGCGTGAAAGAGTCCTTAAGAATATATGGCACTATCCTTTATGGTTGTTCAGAACGGAGTTGTCGCAGTACAACTTTGATACAAAAACATTCAAATTATATATTAAACGCACAACGGGGCGGTTAGTCTATACACAAGATTCAGCAAAATCCGAGTATGAAATATTTAATCTGAATAATGACCTGCAAAATAGCGATCTATATGATGGTGCAACATTCGGGAGCGATAAAGATGGATTCTTAGTAGCTTCTAGGCGTATTGACGTAAAGCTTCCTAATAGTCGACAACTAATAGAAACAGAAAATGTAAGCAAGGGCTCTATATTATACCACAGCACAATAGAGATATCAGTACCAATAATTGACCAAAATGCTGCACAAATAATTGTCAACGAACGCGATAAAAGGAAATTGCGATATTATCTGTATTTTAAGTTCCGTGATGTAGAAACATGCGTTCCGGCGCAACTCATAGGCTTAAGAATATCTAGAGAAATAAATATAAATGGCAAACTCATGCTGGAAGAACTGTTTACTATTACAGAAGCAGACGGTGACTCAGGTTATATTTCGAAAAACGCAAGAACGCAGGAAACTGAGAACAATAGTGTGGACTCCCATACGCTAATGATGTCTGGTGAATTGACACAAGAAAGCAAAGGTAGCAACGATTATCGTACAAATGTGACTCTGAAGCCAGCGTGGACTGATAAGACAGGCAGCCCTAACACGAACACTGGCACTGCCGCTGCACAACGGGAAAGCGAGAGTACTCGTGACAAGACAGAGCGCCAAGCCGCGCCGCAAGAAAAGCATCGATCGCAGAATGTGAGTATACAAGCCGAGAGACAGAATGAAGAATTGCCTTCATTGACCAACATAATCAAGGACGTTAAAACTAACACGACGGAAACTACAAGTCATAATGGCCAGACGGCGACTCTAAATGCTGGTGTACAAAATGACGCGAAAGTGCATACCGTCAAGCCGGATGTACCACAGAGCGCGGCACAACAGATAGGTAATGTTGCTGAGAAGACGCTTCCTAAGAGCGGGATTATCTTGCGCTTTATTTCGGCAGGTTCGTTTGTCATGGGCAGCCCAAGAAGCGAAAAAGAAAGAATTGACAATGAAACCCAGCACTTAGTGAAAATAAGCAAGCCATTCTATATGGGCAAGTATGAAGTGACACAGGGGCAGTGGATAAGTGTCATGGGAAATAACCCGTCGTGTTTTGTGAAGAGTGGCGAGAATGCGCCAGTGGAACAGGTGACTTGGACTGACTGCCAGGAATTCTTAAGAAAGCTGGAGAAGCTTGAAGAGTTGCCAGAGGGATCAATGCGTTTGCCGACGGAGGCGGAATGGGAATACGCGTGCCGAGCTGGAACACAAACAGTGTTTTGCTATGGCAACGATCTGGACAGCAGCATGGCGAATTTCGACGGTGACTTCCCCTATGGAAAGGGAGCTAAAGGATTAAACCGTGAGCGTACCGTGCCAGTGGGCTCATTCAAGCCTAATGCGTGGGGATTGTACGATATGCACGGGAATGTCTCTGAATGGTGCAACGACTGGTTTGATGACAAATATTATGGCTATGGTAATTCTCCTGGCTCTGATCCACACGGGCCGAAAACTGGTTCAGTTCGCGTACTACGCGGCGGCAACTGGTACAATTGTGCCGAAAAGTGTCGGTCTGCATCCCGCTACTATGAGGATCCGGACGAGAGGGACGAGCAGGACAACACACACAACGTAATAGGGTTCCGGATTGTTCTTAATGCAGATACAGATAGTGAAGTTGTTGAACCGCCCATTAACGATGCGAGCCAGGAGCCAGAGACAGGCCAAAAGGCGAAGGGTGATGGATTTCCATCTTGGGCCAGCACAAAAAAAGCCGTTAGAAGTATTGTGGCGCAAGCAACAACCGACAATAGCCAACCGACAGTTGGAAAGACCATTGTACAAGATCAGCCAATGGCGATGAGTGAAAGCAAGCCTGTTGGCAATACGAGTGACATGGAGATGAAATTAGTCACTGGCGGTACGTTCATTATGGGCAGCAGCGATGCTCCAAGTGAAATGCCAGCGCATAAAGTGACTGTCTCGTCTTTCTACATGGACGAGAGTGAAGTTTCACAGGATGCATATCAGCGTGTCATGGGTTCACCGCCGCGTTCGTTCTTCAAGGGGCCAAGGCTGCCGGTTGATTCAGTGAAATGGCCGGATGCGGTTGCGTTTTGCAATGCGCGGTCGGTGAAAGAAGGATTGCCACCGGTTTATGACTATCAGGGCAATGTGATCAATTGGGATGGTGGCGGTTACCGCTTGCCCACTGAGGCTGAATGGGAATATGCCTGCCGCGCCGGCACGACCACGAAATACTCAAGTGGTGATGGCATAACGGCGCAACAGGCAAACTACGATCCGAACCTTGGCAAGAAGCATCCGTCGTTTCGTGCGCGCAGCATGCCGGTCAAGAGTTTGCCGCCAAACCAATTCGGCCTCTACGATATGCACGGCAACCTATGGGAATGGTGCCAGGATTATTATGGTCCGTACACGGCCAATGATGCCACAAATCCAGTTGGGCCGGCGCAAGGCACCGCCCATGTGATTCGCGGCGGCTCGTGGTGGAATGCGGCGGACAGTTCAAGATCGGCCAAGCGTTACGATTTAGGTGCGCAGCCAATGTTTCCTCAATGCATGGGCTTTCGCTGTGTGCGCAGCGCGAAATGACGCGGCAAATTCTCGCGCGGCGCGAGAATTTATAACGCGGTAATTTCTTTCGCAACGAAACAAATTAAGGTGCAGCGCTGCCAATCTGCGAAATCTGCGCCATCTGCGGTAAATTCTTTCGCGACGAAATAATTTACGGTGCATGCGCGGCTTTCTCTTTCCGCTTTGGCTTCGGGACTGTGTGACAATATGTTGCTGCATCGGCGTAATCGGCGTAATCGGAGGATAAACATGCAGCAGTGCTGCCGGCGAGACGCCGGCGCTACGGCACAGTTACGCGGCGCGGAGGTCGCTCCGTTGCTCGGTATTCAGTAATCGGTGTTCAGTGACAGGTGCCTGGCGCGGTTTTTGCACTTAAGGAAATTCTCGCGTAATTTATTTGCAGCTAAATAAATTAAGGGGCCGCGCTGCACTTGCCGTCTGTTCATCGGCGTCATCTGCGTCATCGGTGGATAAAAGCTGCTGCGCGGCGCGAGAATTTAGAAAGCGGCCAGGAGCTGGAGTGAATAACGACTATTGAATCCCGCCGAGTTTGCTATTGCGGCGGCCATTCTGTATCATATTGCACGATGAAAAAGTTTCGAGAAATACTTGGATCATCTCACCAAGGGCAAAGAAATCGGCAAGGCATGGATTGTCTTGGAGTGAAACTGTTGATGAATGCTCATGAACCTGAATTGAAGACGCTGCTGACCGGTGGCGAAACACTGACGGTTGAGTTCAAGAGTGACGCCAAGGTCTTGCCGGATCGCGACCTCGTGGCTGCCGTTGTCGCCATGGCCAACACCGAGGGCGGGCATCTTCTGCTGGGTGTCGAAGATGACGGTGTCGTCACCGGTGTTCAATCGCATCATCGGGATCCCGCCGGATTGGTGGCGATGATTGCTAGTCGCACCAATCCTTCCTTATCCGTCAGAGCGCAGAGTAGCGCGTGGGGTACAGCCACAATCATGAGGATCCAGGTGCCCAAGTCGCGGGGCATCGTTGCGACGTCGGATGGTCTGTTATTGCGTCGCCGCCTTATGGCTTCTGGCAAACCCGAGGCCGTGCCGTTCTACCCGCATGAGTTCATGCAACGCCAGGCCGCCTTGGGCCTTGTCGATCCGTCAGCGATGCCACTAACCACCCTGACCGTCGCAGACCTGAATCCCTTGGAACGCCAAAGGATCCGTGAGGCGATCCGCCGCTATGGTGGCGATATGTCCTTGCTCCCCTTGGCGGATGAAGAGCTGGATGGCGCACTGGGAATGGTTACAACCGTCGCAGGCGTTCGTCGGCCCACCGTCGCCGGACTGCTTATAATGGGCCGCGAAGCAACGCTGCGCAATCATATACCGGCCCACGAAAGCGCCTTTCAGGTCTTGGAAGGCACCGATGTGCGGGTCAATGAATTCTTCAGAAAACCGTTGCTGCAGACCTTCGAGGAAGTTGAACTTCTTTTCAAAGCCCGCGTGGATGAGCGCGAAATACAAGTGGGGCTGTTCCGTGTGCCGATCCCGAATTACGACCGGCGCGCCTTCCGGGAAGCATTCATCAATGCGCTGGTACACCGCGACTATTCCCGCTTGGGCGCGGTCCACGTCCGCATGGACGACGATGGCCTGTCGCTTGCCAGTCCGGGTGGATTTGTCGAAGGCATCACGCTGCACAACCTGCTGGTCGCGGCACCGCGTTCCCGCAATCCGCTGCTGGCTGACATTGTCAAACGCATCGGCTTGGCCGAGCGCACCGGTCGCGGCATAGACAGGATTTATGAAGGAATGTTGCGCTATGGCCGCCCGGCTCCCGATTACGCCATGTCGGATGCCACATCCGTTGTGCTCATGTTGCCCAAGGCGGATGCCGACACCGCGTTTCTGGAGATGATCTTGCGCCATGAGGAGCGCACCGGAACTGCCATGCCACTTGACAGCCTGATCATCCTGTCCCGCCTGTGCCATGAACGTCGCCTGGCAACTGCTGATCTGACGGCCGATACCCAGAAGTCCGAGCAGGCGACCAGACCGGTGCTTGAAAAACTGCTGGAAGCCGGACTGGTGGAAGCCCACGGCACCGGCCGTGGCCGCACGTACATGCTCAGCGCAAACGTCTATCGGCATACCGGCCAGAAGGCCGCGTATGTCCGTCAAGTTGGCTTCGATCCCATCCAGCAGGAACAAATGGTGCTGGCCTATATTGACAAGCACGGGTCTATCAAACGGGCTGAAGTTGCCGATCTATGCAGGATCAGCCCGTTTCAGGCAACCCGTTTGCTGAAACGGCTGGATGAAGACGGCAAAATCACGCATAAAGGCAAGGGTAAAGGAACTTTTTATGAACGCCGCTCGTAAAATACGTGCGCGCTCGTATTTTACAAGCGCAAGTAGACTTTCCTATCTGCGACGCTGCCAGAACCATCCTCATGACGCCTTTACTTTTCGAACCAGGTAAAAACCCATGTTGCGTGTAGTAATTCTTTTGTTGCTTTTGTCTCTTTCTCTATTTGCCGCGTCGGAAATCGCGCCAAAGCAAGGCGCGACGTTCGCCAATACCTTTGACTGGGATGGTCGGGAATTGAAACCAAAAACCGGCGCGACTTTCAATAACACCTGGGTCTTTGACGGCCGCGAACTCAGGCGCAAGTCGGGTGCAACATTGAACAATACATGGCAATGGGATGGCCGTGAGTTGCGGCCGAAGTCCGGGGCGACGTTTAGCAATACCTTTGTCTGGGATGGTCGCGTTCTGCAACCCAAAACTGGCGCCACGTTCACCAATAGCTGGACGTTTGACGGCAAAGAATGGCAAAAAAAGTCCGGTGCCACGTTCGCCAACACCTGGGTAGTCACCGGCGATATTCCAATCCCAGTCGCGGCGGTGGTTGTGCTGCATCAAATTTTCGCGTCGCGCGAGAAGTAAAAAGGAATGACAAAATCTTTCGCGGCGAAAGAATTTATAACGTGGGCGACAGCCGCGCCACAATGGCGGCAGGGCCGGCGTGGCCACAACCGGCACGGCACACGACATTCAACATAAAATGTCGATTGAACGCGCAATATTGTTCCACGACTACCTGCTGCGCCAGCGATCTAGTGGCCTACCGACCAACGACGCACCTTTGCGCTGCATTCGCCGCACGGAGGCGGCTCCCGTTGAAGAGGTGCGGCGGTGGTCGGTACGGCGGTACGTCGGTGGCAGCATTAGATTGAGAAAAAAGGCGCGCCGCTGTTTTCCCAATCTCTGCGTCCACCGAGGCAAGCTCGGTGGGGCGCCAGAAACAGCCACGACCTCTGCAAAAATGATGAGTGATGAATGCAGAACAAGAAGCAGATCACGTGTTACATGCTTCGTGCTGGACACTCATCATTCATCATTTCATTTTCTGTGCGGCGCGAGCTGGAGGCTGAAGCGCGTCGGCGCCGGTCGCAGCCAATATTGCGGCAAGGTTGCCGGGCCACACGAGCCACTGCCAATGCCATGCTGGCGGTGATCCAGATTGATGATGACCTCGTCGCGCGGGATTAATTCATGAATATGGCGCGCGCGGTCAAAGTCTTCGGGCGTGAAACGGTGCGCGCTGAAATTGAGCGTCGGCTGGCCGGCCACGCGCAAGCCCATGCCACCGGCATTGGTGAAGGACACCCAACGCACGTCGCTGCGATTGCCGTTTTCCTGCGGAACAATGTAGCGGGTCCACAACTCGTCCAACGACTTTTCGAAGATGCCGATGCGCTGGGCCTGGCAGGTATCGGGATATGCTTCACCCGGGCCGCGGCCATACCATGCCACATGCTCAAACGCACGCGGCATGCGCAATTGCACGCCGAGGCGCGGCAACACCTCCGGCCATGCGCCACGCGGCTCGACGTCCACCTCCAGCAAAATCGTGCCATTGCCGGAAATGGTGTAGGTGTAGGTGCAGAGCAGAGCGAGGCTGAAGACCGGCGGCGCCACATGCGTGCGCACCGTGACGCGCAGGGTTGCGTCATCGAGTGCTGCAATAGCGAAGGCGTCCACGCGGTGCTGCAGCTTGTCCAGATGATATTTGCGCCATGCGCCGCCAAAGCTGATGTCGTTGTCGGTCAGCGCGCGCCAGATATTCAGGCGCGGCCCTCGCGTGAGCAGCTCGACTCCGTGCGCGCGCCAGCTTGTGATGCGGCCGCGCACCGTATCGAACGCGATGCTGAAATCGAGGCCCTGCACGGTCGCCGTCGTGCCATTTTGCGTGAGGCGCAGTGGCGCGGGTGCCAGTGGCACGATCGGTGCCGTCTGCGCGGCGCATGGCAAGAGGAACTGCGCCCACGCAAGTTCATGGCCCGCCGTGCACCAGCACGTCGGCTTCGCCTGCAGAAACTGGAGCGTCAGCCAATACTCGGTGGCGGGCTGTGCGGCCGGCAATGAATAGGGGAGTCGCACGGTCTTGCTGCGGCGCGCGGCGATGGCCAACGGCGGCAGCGTGCCGGATTGCAGCACGACGCCATTGGCGCTGATGTGCCAGACCGGCTGCAAATGCGCCAGCGATGAGAAATCATATCGATTGGTGACACGCACCGTGCCGCGGGCAAGATCGAGCGGCTCGACCAGCACGGGTTCAATCACTTTTTTGTATTCGATCAAGCCGGGTGACGGCGTGCGGTCGGGGAACAGCAAGCCGTCGATCACAAAATTGCCGTCGTGGGGCGTGTCACCAAAATCGCCACCATAGGCGTAATACGGGCGCCCGTCCGGCGTGGTCGCGCACAGCCCGTGGTCGAGCCATTCCCAGACGCAGCCGCCCGCCAGGCGCGGCGAGGCGTAGATCGCGTCCCAATATTCTTTCAAACCGCCCGGCCCGTTGCCCATCGCGTGGGCATATTCGCATAAGAAAAATGGTTTGGTCGCGTCACGCTGCGCGCCATACTCGACGACCTTGTCCACCTGCGTGTACATCTGGCTGACCACGTCGCAGACCTGTGCGTCGCGATCCTGCTCGTAATGCAGCAGCCGGGTGGTGTCCAGCGCGCGGATGGCGCGGGCCATGGCTTCGTGATTGGGGCCATAGCCGCTTTCATTGCCGAGTGACCACATGATCACGCAGGGATGATTCTTGTCGCGCGCGACCAGGCGCACGGCGCGATCAACAAAGGCCGCTTCCCACGCCGGATCTTTGCTGAGCTGGCTCAGGTCGCCACTCACATCGAAGCCGTGCGTTTCGAGATCCGCCTCGTCCACGACGTAGATACCATACTCGTCGCACAGATCATAAAAATGCGGATCATCCGGATAATGCGACGTGCGTACCGCATTGATGTTGTGGCGCTTCATCAGGAGGATGTCTTCCCGCATGGCGTCGCGCGGCACGGCCCGGCCAAGGCGCGGGTGATGCTCGTGGCGGTTGACGCCTTTCAACTTGACCGGCGCGCCGTTGATGCACAAACACGCATTGCGCACCGTCACACTGCGGAACCCGATTTTGAGCAGCACGGCTTCGCGCACCGCGCCGGTTGCGTCGAGCAGCTCCAGCAGCAAAGGATACAAGTGCGGCGCTTCCGCCGACCACACGCGCGGCCCAGGCACATTGGCGGCCAACGCAACTTCAGCGCGGCCCCGGCCGGCCACGCGCACACTGCTGCGCATGGCCCGTGGCAGCACGTTCCGACCCGCGTCGTCCAGCAAGCGCACACGCACACTGCCGTCTTGCGCGCGGGCGCAGGTCGTCGCGACAGTGATCTGCACCTGCAATTCCGCATCGTCCTGACGCGCCGCCAACTGCGTCTGCACCGCGATGTCCACGATCCGTGTCGGCGGCACGGCCAGCAACCGCACATCCCGGAAAATCCCGCTCAACCACCACATGTCCTGGTCTTCCAGATAACTGCCGTCGCTCCATTGATAGACCCGCACGGCCAGCACGTTGTCGCCGTCCTGCACCGCGTTGGTGATGTCAAATTCGGCCGGCATGCGACTGCCTTTGCTGAACCCGATTTCGCGACCATTCAGCCAGACATGGAAGGCGGAATCCACGCCCTCGAAGCGCAGGTGCAATTGCAACCCCCGCCAGCTGGCCGGCACGCGGAACACGCGCCGGTACGCGCCGGTGGGATTCTCGGTCGGCACATGCGGCGGATCGACCGGAAAGGGATAGATGACATTCGTGTAATGCGGCCGGCCATAGCCATGGCATTGCCAGCAGGACGGCACCGGCAGCCCGGCCCAGGCGGTGTCATCAAAAGCCGGCTGCTGAAATTCCGCGGGTGCTTCGGCGGGCGAGGCGGCATAGGCAAATTTCCAGACACCATTCAGCAGCAGGCACCACGGCGATGCGGTCTGGTCGCCCGCCTGTGCGCTGGTGGCATCGGGATATGGCACGAAATTCGCGCACGGGGCAAGCCGGTTGCGCTGCAGCACGGCCGGGTTTTCCCAATCAGGGATGGCGGAGGCGGTGTTCATACGGTCAAAGGTCACAGGGTTCAGGGTTCAGGAAATGCTGGAGGAAAAACCTTCGCAACGAAAGGTTTTTAGTGCAGCGCTGATCTTTTGCATGGTCATTCTTTTCCATGTGTTCGATGTTCAATGTTACTTTCTTTCGCAACGAAACAAAGTAAGGTGCAGCGTGCAGATTCGCCGCACGGAGGCGGCTCCCACCCTCTTTCGGCACCGATGTACCGACGTACTGACTACCGACGCACTGCTTTCTTTGTGTCTTCGTGGCCATAGTAGCTGAAGTGCGGCATGGTTCAATCAGTCAGCGCGTCGCGCGCGCAGTCCAGCCGGCGCATGCCAGGACGACCATGCCGGTCAGCAAGACAAACAGGCTGAGAAACTGGCCTTGCGTCAAATGCGACCACGCCGGCCCGGCCAGCTCGAGTGAGCCTTCGCGGAAATGCTCGGTCAGGATCCGTACCACGGCATAGCCGACGCCAAAGATGCCGCTCATCAGCCCGTCCACACGCCGCTTGCGGCCGACCAGCCAGACGATGACAAACAGCAACGCGCCTTCCGTCAACGCTTGGTAAAGTTGCACCGGATGGCGCGGCACGTTGTCGTAGGCGGGAAACACCACGGCCCACGGCTTGGACGTGGGTGTGCCGCACATTTCACTGTTGATGTAGTTGCCGATCCGCCCGAAAAACATGCCGGGTGTCACGGCCAGCGCGCCGTTGTCAAGCAAATGCAGAAAGGGCACGTGCAGCTTGCGCGCCAGCAGCACCAAGGCCACCATCACGCCGATGAATCCGCCATGGCTGGACATGCCGCCCTGCCAGACTTGCAGGATCTCCCACGGCTTGCACAAATATTCGAGCGGATGGTACAACAGGCAATGACCCAGCCGCCCACCGACGAGCGCGCCGAGAAAGCTGTAGAACAGCATGTCCTGCACGGCCAGCTCATTCGGCATGTCGAACAAGCCCGCCTGCCAGCGCCGCCGCAGTATCCAGTAGCCAATGACAAACCCGAGAATGTACATGACGCCATACCAGCGAATCGCCAGCGGGCCCAGCTGCACAATGATCGGATCAATGGTTTGGATGACGTAGTTGCTCATGCCCTCACAGGGTAATGCCGTATTTCTCGATCTTGCGATAGAGGGTTTTGGCGCCAATCTTGAGGGCGCGCGCGGTCTGCGAACGGTTGCCGTTGCAGCGCAGCAAGGCCTGCTCAATCGCCATTTTCTCGAGCTCGTCCATGGTGGCAACCGGCAAGCGCGGCGCGGCCGGCGCGACCGGCGCAGCGACGGGCAGCGCGGCGGCAGCGGGAGCAGGAGTGATCGGACCGATCGGACTGATCGGACTGATTGGCTGCAGCACTTCGGGCGGCAACTGGGCGCAGTCAATATTCTGGCCGGCCGGCGCCATGACGCAGGCACGTTCGATTGCGTTTTCAAGCTGGCGCACATTGCCGGGCCAGTCATAGTGCGTCAGCGCCGCCAGCGCGGCCGGCGTGATGCCGCCCAGCACTTTGCCCATCGCCGCCGCGCGCTGCCGCAGAAAATAATCCGCCAGCAGCGGGATGTCGTCGCGCCGCGCGCGCAAGGGCGGCACCTGGATCGGGAAGACACTCACGCGGTAAAACAAATCTTCGCGAAACGTGCCGGCTTTGATGCGCTCGCGCAAGTCCGCGTTGGTCGCCACCAGCACGCGCACATCCACCGTGATCGTCGCCGCGCCGCCGACGCGCTCGAACGTCTGCTCCTGCAAGACGCGCAGCAACTTGGACTGCAAGGCCGGGCTCATCTCGGCAATCTCGTCCATCAGCAAGGTGCCGCCGTCGGCCAGTTCGAAGCGCCCTTTGCGCTGCTTGATCGCGCCGGTGAACGAGCCTTTCTCATGGCCGAACAATTCGCTTTCCAGCAAGCTTTCCGAGATGGCCGCGCAGTTCACCTTGATGAACGGCATGGCGGCGCGCCGGCTGTGTTGATGAATCGCATTGGCAACCAGTTCTTTGCCGGTGCCGCTTTCGCCGAGGATGCAGACGGTCGTGTCCGTCGGCGCGACTTGGCGGATTTGTTGAAAGACGCCGTGCATTGCGGCGGCGCGGCCGATGATCCGGTCGAAGGCATACTCGGCGGCGACGCGCGTGCGCAATTGCTCGTTCTCCGCCGCCATGGCGCGCACCTGCAAGGCGCGCTCGACCAGCGCATACACATGCGGCAGATGCACCGGCTTGGTCACAAAATCAAACGCGCCGCGTTTCATCGCCTGCACCGCCGTGTCCACCGTGCCATGGGCGGTGACCAGAATCACCGGACAGTACGGCGCGGCGCGTTCGAGCACCTGCATCCCGTCCACACCCGGCATCATCAAGTCGGTGATGACCAGGTCGACGTGCTCGGTGTCCATGATCGCCAGCCCGGCCGCGCCATCCGCGGCGGTGCGCACGCCGTAACCGCGCTCACCCAGCGCTTCCGCCAGCGTCTCGCGCCCGGTCGCATCATCCTCAATCACTAAAATACAAGCATTCATACGCCATGAAAAGGAAAACGAATTGTGAAAGTGCAACCGTCGCCCGGCCGGTTGTCCAAACTGACATCCCCGCCATGACGGCGCGCCACGCGCTGCACAATTGCCAAGCCAAGGCCGGCGCCGTGCGGCTTGGTCGAGAAAAAGGCGGTGAAGGCCTGGCGCGCCACGTCCGGCGTCATGCCGCCGCCGGTGTCAGCCACACGGATGCACACGTCGGCGTCCTGCAGCGCGGCATGCATGCGGATGGCGCCGTGGTCGGGCACGACCTGCAGCGCGTTCCACACCAGATTGGTCACGGCCTGGCGCAGCAGGCCGGCATCCGCCGTGACGGCCGCCAAGGCCGGGGCGCACTGGCACTGCAGCGTGACGCCGCGCGCGCGGCATTGCGGCTCGAAGTATTGCGCACACTCATCCAGCAACGCTACCAGATTCATGGGCGCCGGCGCAAACGCGGGCGGCTTGGTATACGACAGGAATTCGCCCAGCAACTCGCCGGTGCGGGCTGCCTCTAATTGAATTCGCGCAATTTTTTTGCGGGCCTTCTCGCGTTGTTCGTCCGGCAAGGGCGCCACGGCTTCCTGCAGCAGATCGGCGTTCATGCGCATGCCGTTGAGCGCGTTCTTCACCTCATGCACGATGCCCGCGCCCACCAGCGCCAGCTCGCGTTCGACCGCCACACGCTGCTGCTGCAACGCTTGCTGGTACACGCGCGCCTGGCGGCGCACGTGCCAGAGCGCGACCAGGCCGCAGCCCAGCGCGGCAACGCCCATGGCCGTCACGCCCGCCAGCATCTGCCGGCGCGCGCCCGGCTGCGTCAGCGGCGGCGCGAGATAGCCCACGCGCATGATGCCTTGCACCACGCCGCCCATCCGCAAGGGCATGCAAATATCAATCACATGGCGCGGCGTGCCGCCCAGCAGCACGCGCAACTCACCCAGTTGCGGTGTCCAATTGGTGCCGGCTTGCGCAAACGCCGGCACGTCCATGTGCGTGCCTTCCTGCGCCGGATCATTCATATGCACGACAATCACGCCGCGCAAGTCCATGATCAGCGCGTACACCGTGCTGCGATCCACGGCGGCGAACAGCGGGCGCGTGTTGGCCGGCCGCTGCGCCGCGCGTAGCTCTTGAATGTCGCGATAACCGTTGACATGCAGGGTGTATTCCAGAAAAAACGTGGTGGTCTGGGCCCGTTCGACCAAGCGCGCCAGCGCGTTCATCTGCGCCGTCCTGTGCCATAAATACTGCATCACACCGCAATAGGCCATGCCCGCCAGCGCCAGCCAGACAACGACTGCGGCCGGCGCCCACAAGCGTGCAAGCCACGCGCGGGCCGCGGCTGGCGCGCCGCATGCCGCGGCATTGTGCGGTGGCTCATTCTTGATAATCATGTTAAAATTATAGTGAAACCGGCCACGGCGCGCAATCTGCACATGAAACCCAGATCCGGCGCGCCGCTGTTTTTCCCAATCTCAGTGTCCACGTGGGGGCGCAATCACGCGGATGAAGCCGTTGGAGTTCACGCTTCAGCGTGGCTGTGGTTAGTGCTGCACAAGCTGAAGCTTGTACTCCAACTGCGCCAACGGGGTGTGTGCGCGGCCGCAAAAAAACGCGGGCGGCATGGCTGCCGCCCACGTTGCGATGCTTCTAAAACGACGTCCCTGAATCAGCGCCGGCGGCGCAACAGCAGCAGGCTGCACAAGGCCAGCACTGCGCTTGCCGGCTCCGGCACGGCAAAGCCCAATTCCTGCAATTTCAGCGGGAACTCGGTCTTCACATCGGCGCCGTACATGCTGCTGTCAATGAACAGCTTCGAACCAGACGATGCCAGACGGCCGCGATAGTCATTCAAGCCACCCGTCGGGGTAATGTCCTGCAAGCCCAATTCCGGCTTGTCGGCATTGAACATGTAGACATACCGCTGGTAGTCGTTCGAGCAGATCGACACCACCACCAAGGTGCCACCGGTCACGGCCGTGCCTTGCGACAGATCCACCACTTCGAGGTCAACCGGGCGGCCACCAGGCGCGTTGCCCGGCAGGGCAATCAGCGAGAACTGTGAGGGAATCGGCGCCCACAGATCGTAGTTGTTCAAGTCAATCTCGTCAACATTGCCCTGCGGCGTGGTGGAAGCATTGTCCCAGGTGGCGTACAGCTTGGTGCTGGTGGCATCCATTTGCGCGAAGCCGACCGACCAGCGATCAGCGGAATTGTTGCCCACACTACTCGGCGTGATATCCGCATAGGTGTAGATGGGCGAACCATTGAGCGTGTCCACATTGTACACACGTACCTTTCGCACAGCGCTGATACAGGCCGACACCACCAACACTTTCTTGCCTTTCACAGTAGTCGTGGCAATACTGGCGCGCTCGGTGGTCTTGCCCGGAAGGACGACGGCAACAAAGAGGTTGGTAACATTTGCGGGATTCGCATAAATATTCGTCGCGCAATAGACATTGGTGTAATTGGCGAAGATGAAGAATGCGCGGCCGTTATAGCCACTATCCAGCACCGCTTCCGAGCGATCATTGCGGTTGCTGACGCCGGGGATCGGACCGGCGCCGCCCAGCATCGTGCGCGTGGCCGAGGTGCCGGAGATCCGCACCGCCTGCACATCCGGTGCGTTGCCGGCATCTGCACGGGCGGTGCCAATAAAGATGATATTGGTAATGCCAATCACGGTGTTGCTCAAGACCGCGCCGATGTTCTGGCCGCACACCGACCAACTCGAGGCATTGCCCCAGTAGGCATTCGTGTAGTCACCGCCCACGCCAAACTGGCCGGCGTAATTGGTCAACCCCACCCATTTGTGGGCCCAATTGTTATTGGGTGAACCCCAGAACGAGCTGAAGAAGATGTTGCCGCTCTTCACCCAGGTTTGATAGCCTTCGCCACCACCGCTGGAGGCCCTGATCACCGGTTCCCAATTGCCGTCATTGCCGTTGGCGGTGCGCCGCCAGATTGCCGGCGTGGCGCTTTGCAGGCCATATACATAAAGATAGCCGTCCGGCGCATCATAACTCTTGACGATGCCGCCCCGCTGATCAACGCTCAATTCATTGGTGATCGTCGAAGTCGCCCAGACATAGCCGCTCGCTAACTGGTTGACGTTGGTCGCGCACCAGATTGAATTGCCCGGATTACTGGCGTTGCGGCAATAGACGCCGAAAACGCGACCGAGCTGACCGCCGTCATAGATGGCAGTGGAGTAGTCGTTGTTATTGGTCGAGGTTGTGCGTTCCCAGAGTTTGGAAACAGTGTGACTGCTTGTGGCGACTCTCTTGATTTGCAGGTCCAAGCCGTCCGTGCTGCGCTTGATGCCGGCATAAACCAAATCGTCATTGGAGGTGCGTTGGATGATGGCTCCGTCGTTCTGACCGCAGCCGGTCCACGTTTCGCTGCCTCTCCAGTAAGTGGGTGTCTTCGGATTGAGCGCCGTCGCACCAACGGTCGGCTGGCCGAGGCTGTTGGTCGCATAAAAGGCATGGAAGCGCCAATCTCTCCCTGAACTGCCGGTATTGCCGCCCCAAAACGCACTATAAAAGGTGTTGCTCAGCTTGACCCACACTTGGCCGGGCTCGCCACCGCCATTGTTGACGCAAATGCCGCCCAGGACGAATTCCCACGCATCGGCCGACACGAGGGGATCCACCGCCGCGGAAATGCGCCAGACGCTCTGCGTCCGCGGATCGCCAGCGCCGCCGCTGTACCCAACCAGATAGATGAAGCCATCCTTATCTTGGTTCTTGACAAAACCGGTGCGATTGTCAACGGTAAGGCCGGTGTTGACCTGGTCTGCCTGGCCGAGGCCATTGGTGACTGTGTAGGTGCTGTACGCGGCAATCAGCGCGGTGCTGCTCAACAAACATGCTGCGAGAATCAAGCTGCTCAACGTCTTCATACTAACTCCTCGATCCGGTAATGTTAGGTGGTGGTGTACAGGCGAACCGCCCTTACCACAGGGCGATTCACCAATATTGCGCGATCAGTATAGCACAAACAAACACATTTGTCAAGCAGCAATACAAAATTAAGCGAAGATGTATAGCAGATATTTAACATAAAACAAACAATTTCGGCAATATTGCCGCAATTACAAGCCGATAAAAGTTGCAATATGTTGCAATGGATATACTTGTAAAAAAGCAGCGGTGTTAATAATAAATATGATCGAGATATAGCAGAAAATTCCTGCGTAAATTCCCGCGCGGCGCGGGAATTTATGACGCGGCGCTGGCGCTCTGCGGCGCAGCGCCGAGGGGAACGCGGCACGCCCGTGCCGCTGAGGGTAGGCGGGATCACCGCATCCCGCCAGTGCCAGAGTTGCGATCAGGCGATCGCATCTACCTTCAGCCGATCGGGTGATCGGCGTTCCCTTCGCCGCACGCGTGCGGCGTGGCATTATTACAAGGAGTAAATGAGGCAAGGAGCAGGCGGCAGATTTTTGCTGGTTGCAGAACAGAAGCAGAACATAAACATGTTGATTGTTGATTACGGCTTCTCATTGGCTCTTTTACTCTTTGTTAATTTTTTTTGCAGCAAAACAAAAAGCATTGGAAGAATGGAGGAATGGAAGGATGGATGACTGGAACGATGGATGACTGGAACGATGGGGATGGGGCAGCAGCTGCGGCGCAGCGCCGAGGAGAACGCGGCACGCCCGTGCCGCAGAGGGTATGCGGGATCACCGCATCCCGCCAATGGCAGAATGATGCGATCAGGCGATCGCATCTACCTTCAGCCGATCAGGCGATCGGCGTTCCCTTCGCCGCATGCGTGCGGCGTGCAGTGCCGAACGCGGCACTCTGCGGCGCGGGCAGCCGATCTGGAGATCGGCGTTCCCGGGGTGTCTGCTGCGGCGCGTGCCGCCGGATCTTAACCCGATCTTAACCGGGTCTTGATGCAATTATTTTATTTTGTTGGTACCATATAACATTGCCTGCTTTTAACCTGCTGAACTATGGAGACTGGAACATGCATATGCGCACACTGACAATGATCGCCGCGGGCAGCCTGCTGCTGGGCGGCTGCGGCCGGAACACTGATTCGGTCACGCTGGCCGGCTCGACGGCCTTTCAGCCGTTTGCCGAGAAGCTGGCCGAGGAGTTCATGGCGAAAAATCCAAGCGCGAATATCACCGTGCAGGGCGGCGGCTCGGCCGTGGGCATTCAGTCGGCCCTGTCCGGCGCGGCCCAGATCGGCATGGCCGACTTGGTGGAATTGCCGGCCGAGGCGCAGGCCTTGAGCCGCCATGTCGTGGCGCGCGACGGCATTGCCGTGGTGGTCAACCCGGCCAATGCGGTGACCAATCTGACGCTGATCCAGATCCGCGCGATTTTCAACGGTGCGGTCAAGAACTGGAGTGAGGTGGGCGGGGCGAATGCGCCCATCACGGTTGTCTCGCGCGAGGCAGGCTCGGGCACGCGCTCGTCGTTCGAGAAGATCGTGCAGGGCATTGCGCTGACGCAGGACGCGATTGTGCAGGACTCCAACGGCACGATCCGTGAAACGGTGGCCCAGGATGCCAATGCCGTCGGGTATCTCTCGCACGGCTTGTTGAACGCCAAGATCAAGGCCGTCACGGTGGCCGGCGTGGCCTGCACGACGGCGGCCGTGGTGGCGGGCACGTATCCGCTGGCGCGGCCCGTGTTTTTGCTGACGAAGGGGCCGGCGACGGGCACCAGCAAGGCGTTCATCGAATATGTCCTGGGCGCGGAAGGCCAGAAGCTGATTACCGACAACGGCCTGATTGCCGCGAAGTGACGGGCGGCGTGAATCATTCATTGTTGGTTGTTCATCGTTCATCGTTCATCGTTCATCGTTGATCGTGAATCCTGAATCCCGCCGCAGCTCAGACGATATGGCCACGATAAGCAGAGATTAACATTGAACATTCAACATCGAACATTGAACATCGAACGAAAGACGGGAAGCCACCGCTGTGCGATCCCCGGCCGTTGTATAAATTATCGCGCCGCGCGAGAATTTAGAAGACACGAAGTTGCTGCCCGGTCTTCGGTATTCAGTAATCGGTATTCGGTGGTAGCACGGCGGGAACTTGTAGCAAACTCTGCAACTCTGCAACGCCGCTCCATAATTTGTTTCGTTGCGAAAGAAAGTAATATTGATGATTATGCAGCCGCAGCCTGCTGCGCTTTGACCACGAGCACGTTCTTTACTGTCGCTGCTGCTTCTTCGTGTCTTCGTGCCTTCGTGGCAAATTTATCTGCTTCTGCCGTGAACCGTGAACCGTGAACCCGATGATGAATATCCAATATCGAACACTCAATAAAAAACTTTCGTTGCGAAGGTTTTTCCTCCGGCGTACTGTGAACCGTGAACCGTGAAGATCACCCGCGAACAAGTGGTTGAGAAGCTGCTGCTGATGGTGGCCTGCTCGGCGATCATGAGCTTGCTGTTGATCGCGGTGTTCATTGTCAAGGAAGGCGCGCCGTTTCTGATCAAGATTGGCCCGCGCGATTTCTTGTTGTCGTCCGACTGGCGGCCGCAGGAGGGCCACTTCGGGATTTACCCGATGATCGTGGCGTCGCTGTGGGTGACGCTGGGCGCGCTCTTGGTGGGCGGTCCGCTGGGCATTGCGGGCGCGGTGTTTCTGACCGAGTTTGCGCCGCCGGCGCTGATGCGCGTGGTCAAGCCGGCGATCGAGCTGCTGGCGGGGATCCCGTCGGTCGTGTTTGGCTTCATCGGCGTGATGGTCTTGGCGCCGCTGGTGCGCGCCTACGCGGGCGGGCCGGGCTTGTCGGTGTTGGCGGCCGCGGTGATTCTGGGCATCATGATTTTGCCGACGGTGATGAGTATTGCGGCCGATGCGATTGCGTCGGTGCCGCAGAGTTACCGCGAAGGCGCGCTGGCGCTGGGCGCGACGCGTTGGCAGGCCGTCCACATGGTCGTGCTGAAAGCCGCGCGGTCGGGCATTCTGGCCGGCCTGATTCTCGGCATGGGCCGCGCCGTGGGCGAAACCATGGCGGTCATCATGGTGGCCGGCAACGCCGTGAAAGTGCCGCACTCGCCGCTGGACTCGGTGCGCACGCTGACGGCCAACATTGCGCTCGAAATGGGCTACGCCACCGGCATGCATCGTCAGGCCTTGTTTGCGACCGGCATTGTTTTGTTTGTCGGGATCATGCTGCTGAACGGCAGTGCCATGCTGGTGATGAAACAGCGCAAGGGCAAGTCGTGAGAATTGCACCCAAGCACACCCAGCGCATTGCCATCGCCCTGCTGGGCACGGCCACGGGCGTGACGCTGGTGGTGCTGCTGTTCATCGTTGGCTTCGTGCTGGAGAAAGGCCTGCCGGTCGTCAGTTTCAGTTTTCTGTTCAGCATGCCCAAGGACATGGGCCGCGCCGGCGGCATTCTGCCGACGCTGGTCGGCACGCTGCTGCTGCCGCTGCTGGCGATCGCCATCGCCCTGCCGCTGGGCGTGGGCACGGCCGTCTACCTGACTGAGTACACCCGCGAGACGCGCCTGACGCGCATCATCCGCTTCGGCACCGATTGCCTGGCAGGCATCCCCTCGATCATCTTCGGCTTGTTCGGTTTTATTTTCTTTGTCACGACGCTGAAGCTGGGCTGGTCGCTGCTGTCGGGCGGGTTGACGCTGGCGATCATGGTGTTGCCGACGATTATCCGCACCTCCGAGGAAGCCATCCGGGCCGTGCCGCGCGCGTGGCGCGAAGTGAGTTTCTCGCTGGGGGCCACGCGCTGGGAAACGGTCACCAAAGTCGTGCTGCCCAATGCCCTGCCCGGCATTGTCACCGGTGTGATGCTCAGCGTCGGCCGCTCGATCGGCGAAACGGCGGCCGTGATCTTCACCGCCGGCTCATCGCTGCGCATGCCCCACTCGGTCTTCGATTCGGTGCGCACCATGGCGGTGCATTTTTACATCATGGCCCGCGAGGGCATTTCCAACGAAAACGCCTACGGCACGGCGGCCGTGCTGGTGATTTCCGTGTTGCTGGTCAACACGACGACCTACTGGCTGATGCACCGTTTCATCGCCCGGCGGGCGCGCTGAGGAACGCATGCCGGCCTCGCCGTCCATTAAAGTGCGTGTGCGCGACCTGCAGGTGTTTTTCGGGCAGTTCCAAGCGCTGCGCGGCGTGTCACTCGCCGTGCCCGCCACCCAAGTTCTGGGCGTGATCGGCCCGTCCGGCTCGGCCAAAACCACCTTTTTGCGCGCGCTCAATCGCATGAACGAACTCACGCCCGGCAGCCGCATGGAAGGCCAGGTGCTGCTTGACGACGAGGATGTGTACGGCCCGGGCTGTGACGCGGTGATGCTGCGCAAGCGGGTCGGCATGGTCTTCGCCATGCCCGTGCCGCTGCCGATGAGCATTTACGACAATCTCGCCTATGGGCCGCGCCTGTGCGGCGTGCGCACCCGCGCCACCCTTGACGCGCTGATCGAGACCAGCCTGCGCGCCGCGTTCTTGTGGGATGAAGTCAAGGACCGGCTGCGCAGCTCGGGCCTGCGCCTGTCGGGTGGCCAGCAGCAGCGCCTGTGCCTGGCCCGCACCCTGGCAATGCAACCGGAATTGATTTTGCTGGACGAGCCCTGCTCGGGCCTCGACCCGATCTCGACCGCGCGCATCGAAGAGGCGCTCACCATGCTCAAGGCCCGCTACACGATCATCCTCGTCACCAACAACACCAAGCAGGCCGCCCGCGTGGCCGACACGACCGCCTTCTTCCTCATGGGCGAACTAATCGAACACGGGCCGACCGGGCAGATTTTCACCGCGCCGCGCGACCAGCGCACGGACGACTACGTCACCGGACGATTTGGATGAACACGCCCGCATCCCAACCCGCGCATGAGGTGCCTGTGCCGGTGGCCGGTTTCAACCTGCACCACGCGGTGTTTTTTGGCGCCGGTAATGGCCTGAACAAGGTGCGCATGCAGGTGGCCGACTTCAACCTGCACTACGGCAGTTTCCAGGCCCTGATCAACGTCGGCATGGACGTTGCGGCGCGCAAGATCACGGCCCTGATCGGCCCCAGCGGCTGCGGCAAATCCACGTTGCTGCGCGCGCTCAACCGCATGAACGACTTGATCCCGGGCGTGCGCGTCAGCGGCCAGATATGCCTTGATGGCGAAGACATTTATGCGCCGGGCGTGGACGTCTGCGCGCTGCGCAAGAAGACCGGCATGGTGTTTCAGCGGCCCAACCCGTTTCCCCTCAGCGTGTTTGACAACGTGGCCTTCGGCCTGCGCGTGGCGGGCGAGCGCAACAAGGCCGCCATCCACGAGACGGTTGAGCGCAGCCTGCGCGGCGCGTGGCTCTGGGACCAGGTGCGCGACACGCTGCACGCGCCGGCCCTCGACCTGCCGCTCGACCAGCAGCAGCGCCTGTGCATTGCCCGCCTGCTGGCCATCGAGCCCGACGTTATTTTGCTGGACGAGCCTTGTTCGGCCCTCGATCCGATCGCCACCGCCAAGGTTGAGGAATTACTGCTCAACTTGAAGAAACAGTATACTATTGTGATTGTCACGCACAACATGCAGCAGGCCGCCCGGATCGCCGACTACACCGGCTACATGCTGTTGGGCGAGATGATCGAGTTCGGCCCCACCGCCGCACTATTCACCACGCCGACCGACCGTCGTACCAACGACTACCTCAGCGGTCGCTTCGGCTGATGCACCAGGAGCTTCATGGAACGTTTTTTTGATGAGGAATTGGCCGGGTTGAAACACACCTTGATGCGCATGGCCGGCCTGACCGAGGACATGATCAGCGATGCCATGCGCATGCTGGTCGAGCGCGATGCGTCGCTGCGCGATGAGCTCAACCGGCACGAAGGCGAAGTCAATCAAATGCAACGCGATGTGGACGAAATCTGCTTGAAGCTGATCGCGCTGCATCAGCCGACGGCGTCCGACCTGCGCTTCATCCTGGGCGCGATCAAGACCAACAGCGAACTCGAGCGCCTGGCCGACCTGGCGATTAATATCTCGCACAAGGCCCTGCGCCTGGCCGAGCAACTGCCGCTGACCACGTTTACCGTCCTGCCCGAAATGGCGGCGCTGGCCGCCGGCATGGTCAAGGACAGCATTCACGCCTACGTCACGCGCAGCGTGGACGAGGCCCGCGCCGTGATCCTGCGCGATGCACGCCTGAACGAGCTGAAAGCCCAGGCAACCGACAAACTGCTGGCCATGATGCGCGCGGATGCCGCCACCCTCGACCGCGCCGTCAACGTGCTGCTCGTCACGCGCAACATGGAGCGCATCGGCGATCACACCAAGAACATTGCCGAAAACGCCATTTTTGTGGCCGAGGGTCGCGACGTGCGCCACCGCAGCGATCTTAATTGAGCCCGCCGCACCGGCACCGCAATTCATGAAAGCCACGTTCTTCACCCGGATCCTCACTGCCTACAGCATCATTGTGCTGGTGCTGTTCGTGGTCTTCTTTTTCCTCTCGATGCGCGCCGTGCGCAATTATTACCGCGGCACCGTCGAACGCAGCCTGGCGGATGTCGGCGCCATTGCCTGCCACGAAACCATGGTGCTGCTGACCAACGCAACGCCCGCGCAACTGCAGCCGTACATCTGCCATGTGGGCGCGCTGACGCAGAAGCGCATCAGCGTCATCGCCCCGGACGGCAGTGTGCTGGCCGATTCGGAGGGCGACCCGCGCCGCATGGAAAATCACGCGGCCAGGCCGGAAGTGGTCATGGCCTTGCGCGGCCAGCGCGGCACCGCGCTGCGCCGCAGCGAGACGCTCAAGGAGCCGCTGCTGTATCTGGCCCTGCCGCTGTACGACCACGAGCGCCTGCTCGCCGTGGTGCGCGTCAGCACCAACCTCGGCGCGTTTGAAACTTTTTTGACTGACCTGCGCGGCACCATGTTCCTGATCGCCCTGGTCATGGCCGTGCTGGCGCTGGCCGTGATCTTCGTCGTCGCGCACCGCTGGTCAAAGCCCATTGAACTCCTGGCCCACGCCGCCCGCGCCGTCGCCGCCGGCAAGCTTGACACCAAAGTCTATGTTGAGACCCGCGATGAAACCGCCGCGCTGGCCCTGTGCTTCAATGACATGGTCGCCCGCATCAAAAGCTCGCTCGACGAGTTGGCCCGCCAGAAAGATGAGCTGAACACCATCATTGTCAACTTGCGCGAAGGCCTGCTCGTCCTGCAGGCGGACGGCATCGTGACGGTCTGTAACGCCAGTTTCGAAACCCTGGCTGGGGTCGCGATCAAACGCGGCGCCCCGTATTGGGAATCCATCCGCATGCCGGATCTCATGGAATTGATCGAGCGCGTCCTGGCCGAACGCCGCCATGTCCAGCGCGAAAGCGAGCTCAACGGCCGCCACCTGCTCTGCAGCGCCGACTACGCGGCCAGTGCCGGCCATGCCGTGATTATGCTGCACGACATCAGCGACATCATGGCCGTGGCCAAGATGAAACGCGATTTTGTGACCAACGTCTCCCATGAGCTGCGCACCCCGCTCACCTCGATCAAGGGCTTCACCGAAACCCTGCTCGAAACCGCCAGCCCGGACACCCGCCGCTATCTCGACATCATCCTCCGCAACACCGAGCGGCTGACCTATATCGTCGCCGATTTGTTGCGCCTGTCCGAACTCGAACATGAGGGTTTCATCCTCGAACGTGAACCGCTTGATCTAAAGGAATTGATTGAAAATGTGGCGCGCACCTTCGAGAAACGCATGGCCGACAAGGGCCTGCAACTGGTGCTCGACATGCCGTCCGCGGCGCCGCTGGCGGGCGATGCCTTCAAGCTCGAACAGGTCTTCGTCAACGTGATTGACAACGCCATCAAGTATACCGGGCAAGGCCAGCTGCGCATCTCGCTGCGGGCTGAACCGCAGCAATTCGTGGCCCTGATCGAGGACACCGGCGCCGGCATTCCCGCCAAGGATCTGCCGCACGTGTTCGAACGTTTTTATGTGGTGGACAAGTCGCGCGCCCGCGCACTCGGCGGCACGGGCCTGGGCCTGGCAATTGTCAAGCACATCGTCCTGCTGCATCACGGCACGATTGACGTGGCCAGCGAAATCAACCATGGCACGACCATTACGATATGCCTGCCGCGCCGCGCGCCGGCGCCGCACGCGGAAATGAACAAAGAGTAAATGATTTTGCAACAAAACCATTTTTCCCTGAGCCTGCCGAAACTCAGATAGTATGGCCGCGAAACAGAGATTAACATTCAACAGTCAACATCGAATATCAAACAAGGAATAGCGAATGATGAAGGAAAGAACACAGAAAAAATGAGGAACCGCGCATGACCGCGAATGTGTTTTTTATTAATTTGTTCGCCGCGAACAAATTATTGGACATTCCTTGTTGGATATTCGATATTCGCATTCCCTGAACCCTTAGCCTTTGGCTGCGGCGCGGAGGGCACTGCACCATAATCTATTTCGTTGCGAAAGAAATTAAGGGCTTAGCCGCCCAGCACGCATGGCTGCACCAGCCAGCGCAATGTCCACGCGCGATTGTCATCGCGTACCAGGCAGGCGACGCCAGCCTTTTCGAGCGCGAGCACATGCGGCTCGGTTTGGCCGGTGACGAGCAGGGAAGCCAGGCGAATGAGATGCGGAAAATGGCCGACCAGCACGAGGTCATGCGCCGTCTTGGCCAGGCGCTTGGCCCACAAGGCCGGCTCGGCATCCGGTGCGAGATCCGGGCCAACCTCGACCGTTGCGCCGCGAAAAGGGGCTGCGATGATTGCCGCCGTTTGCGCGGCGCGCGCCTTGCCGCTATGGTACACATGCGGCGCGCGGCAGACCAGCGTGTGCGCCAGCCACGCCGCGACACGCTCCGATTCGGCGCGCCCCGCGTCGGTCAGCGCGCGCGTTGCATCAGCCTCTTTCATGGCGGCGTCGCCATGGCGGATCAGGTATAAATACATGCGGTCACGTGCCTCGGTGGGGTGATGAGCATCTTTACAAATGCGGGGTTACAATGGTATAATCACGCATTCTTGGTGAATAGTATTGTAACACAAACGTCTTTTGTTTAGCAACTCAATGGAGCAGACGACATGATCGATGGTGGCAGGAATTTTATGGCGCCGGCGCTGACGCCCGCGGAACTCGCGTTTCTCACGGAGCAGGCGCGCGTCGCGCGCGGGGATGTCCTGGTCATGACCACCCTGGCCACCTGCGGCCATCCCGGTGGTTCGCTGTCCTCCCTGGAGATGTATATCCTGCTGTGGCACTGCGCCAATGTCAATCCAGCCCAGCCGCGCAATGAGACGCGCGACCGGATCGTGGTCAGCCATGGTCACACGTCACCGGGCGTGTACGCCGTGCTGGGCCGGCGCGGCTTCTTTCCGGTGGCGGAAGCCGTTGCGCATTTCCGCCAGACCGGCAGTATCTTCGCCGGGCATGTCGAGCAATGCGTGCCGGGCGTCGAATGGGATACCGGCAATCTCGGCCAGGGTTTCTCGGCCGCGGCCGGCTTTGCCCTGGCGCGCGAGGTGCGCGGCCTGGCCTATCGCGTCTTCTGCCTGATGGGTGACGGCGAGCAGCAGAAAGGGCAGATCAGCGAGACCCGCCGGATTGCCAAAAAATTCGCCTTGAAAAATTTCATCGCCCTGATTGATCTGAACCACCTGCAGATCAATGGTGCAACCGCCACGGTCATGCCGCAGCACATTCGCGACAACTGGGCGTCCGACGGCTGGCACACGCGCGAGGTTGACGGCCATGATTTCCAAGCCCTGTACCAGGCCGTGCGCGCCGCCTTGGCGCACAACGAGCCCACCGTGCTGCTGGCCAACACGGTCATGAGCAAGGGCATCTCATTCATGGAAGGCGATGCGCACTGGCACGGCGCCACCTTGCCGGACGACAAATGTCGCGCGGCGCTCAAGGAACTCGGCCTGCCCGATGAGCTGGACCAGTACAAAGCGCTGCGCACGCAACCGCAGACCATGCGCATGGCGGAGTATCATCCGGCGCATCCCGTCATCACCTTGGCGGGCGGCACGCCGCGCACGCTGGGCGCCAGCGAAAAGAGCGACTGCCGCAGCGCCTGGGGCACCGCCCTTGCCGACGTCGCCGGCGCAAATCTGGCCAATCCGCAGGCCACGCCGATTGTCGTCCTCGACTGTGACTTGAAGCCCAGCGTCAAGACCGGCGACTTCGCCAAACTGGCGCCCCAGCGCTTTTTCCAGTGCGGCATTCAGGAGCACAGCGTGGCGACCATTGCCGGCGCGCTCTCGAGCTGTGGCGTGCAAACCTTTTTTGCCGATTTCGGGGTCTTCGGCGTGGATGAAACCTACAATCAGCATCGCCTCTCAATCTTGAACGATGCCACGCCAAAAATCGTCTGCACGCATTGCGGCCTGGATGTCGGCGAAGACGGCAAGACGCATCAATGCGTTGACTATGTCGGCGTCTTTCGCAACCTGCTCGGCATGCAAGTGATCGTGCCGGCCGATGCCAATCAAACCGACCGGGCGACGCGCTACCTTGCAACCAGCAACCGGCCGGCCTTGCTCGTCATGGGCCGCTCGAAACTGCCCATGGTCCTGGCCCAGGATGGCACGCCGTTCTTTGGTGACAACTACACCTTCCGCTATGGCGCGGCGGATTTGGTGCGGCCCGGCACGGACGCGGCCATTGTGGTGATGGGCGCCTTGTGCCTGAATGCCGTCAGCGCGGCGGACGCGCTGAAAAAAGAAGGCATCCACACGCAGGTGCTGCACATCGCGACGCCCTTGGCACTCGACGCGGACGCCATCAAAGCCGCGGCCGCGACGGGCGTGATTGTCACCGTCGAAGATCACTTGGTGCGCTCGGGCCTGGGCATCAGCGTGGCCGAAGTGCTGGCGCAGCATGGCGTCGCGTGCAGCGTGCGCATGTTGGGCGTGACCCAGTACGCCTCCAGCGGCGTGCCGGCCGAATTGTACAAGGAATATCATTTGGATGCGGCTGGCATTGCGCGAACGGTCACCGAGGCCGTGCGCGGCCGGAAGTCTGGGATTTGAAATTTGAAATTTGAGATTTGAGATTTTTGATTTAAGATTTGAGATTTTGGATTTGAGATTCAAGGCAGAATGAGCAACCGGAGGTACACAACCGCGGCGTGCCGCACAGCATTGTTGCTGTGCGCGTGGGCCGTGACCGCGAGCGCTGATCTGGCGCCCGTCGTGACGTTTACGCCGGGCGCCTACATCACCAACTGGCTGCTGGTCGGCACCTTCCCCAACAAGCCGCGCGAAGGCGACACCAACATGCTGCGGCTTGGCTTTGTCACCGACTATCTACAGGGCATCGGCGGCGAATCGCACGCCGTCTTCACCACCACCATGACCATTCCCGGCCGGCCGTGGGTGCTCGTTACCAACATTGTCTCGACCAGCGGCGAAATTGATCTCGACAGCCTGTTCGGCATGCCCGAACAAGTGGTCGCGTATGCAGCCGCCACGCTGGATGTGCCGGCTGATGAAACCGCGTATCTGCGCGTCGGCTCCGACGACGGCGTGCGTGCGTGGCTCGATGGCACGCCGGTGCTCGCGGTAAATCAAGAGCGCGGTTATGTGCCGGATGAAAGCTGGACGCGCGTGCGGCTGTCCAAAGGCCCGCATCGCCTGCTGATCAAGGCGGAAGATGTGTTTGGCGCCTGGAAGTTTTCGGCGCGCTTCGTCACGCGCCGCACGCACCGCCAGCTCTTGGCCCGGACCATCAGTGAAGAGTTGGTGGTTGACCTGCTGTGCGCGACCGCGGCGTGGCAAACCGTGCGGGTGCAATTCTCAACTGCACCGTCCTTGACGGATTTCACCTACCATATCAACGGCGCATGGATCGCGGGTGCCGTCACCCAGGCGTTTATTGCCAAACCGAGCGCTACGGTGGCCGTGCCGGAAGCATTTGCACTCCTGCCAAGCTGCCGGCTCGAGGCGCGCACGGAAGGCTTGCCCGGCACCGAGCCGCGCGTGGCGATGACGATCTATGCCGTGCCGCTCATGACGGTCCTGACCAATTTCAGCGCGCAGGCCGCCCAGATCATGCACATCTTGGCCGCCACCAGTAGCACCGCCCGCCTGGCCGCCAAACATGCCGGCTTGCTGCGCTATTATTTTGACTTGGCCAACAGCGCCTCGAATGTGGATCGTTGCAGCACGGATGTGCCCGCCCAGAAATTGCTGACGGAAATCGAGCGCATCCTCGAACGGCTGCAGGGTGGCCAGGATTATTTCGCCGACCAGCGCCGCGCCTTTCTGGCCGCCTATGTCTCGCCCGATGACGGCTCTGGCCAGCCCTTCATGGTGGACTTGCCGCCGCTCTACAATCCCAGCCAGCCTGCGCCGCTGGTCGTCTTCCTGCATGACACCGACGAGGACTTCTCCACCCTGTTCCCGCGCCAGGAAAAAGGGCCGACCTATATCGCCGTGCGCACGCATGGCCGCGGCCGCATGGGCGGCTATGTCGGCCTGGCCGCGCGCGATGTCCTGCAGGTCATTGAATATATGACCAATTTTTATGCCGTCGATCCGGATCGCGTCTATCTCGTTGGTAATGGCATGGGCGGCTATGGCGTCTGGCATTTGTCAGTGTTATGGCCGCAATTGTTTGCCGCGTGCGTCCCGCTGAACGGCTATTCCGCGGACTTGACCCTGGCCAATGTGCGCAACTTGCCGCTGTGGATCATGCACGGCGAAAAAGACTTGGTCGTGCCGGTCGAGTTCTCGCGCGCGGCGGCGGCCTACCTGATGGCGCGCGCCTATCCGACGCTCTACACCGAGCTGCCCGATGTCGGCTACCGCTTGCAGAGCTCGGCCGAGAATCTGCGCGTCTTCGACTGGCTGGTCAATCAGCGCCGCGAACCGGCCCCGCCGGACGTGGTGCTCCAAAGTGTCTATCGCAACGATGCCCAAGCCTACTGGCTGCGCAGTCACGGGCGCATCGATCCGCGCCAGCCGGCGACGGCCCAAGCGCGCTTTTTTTCCGCCAATGATCTGATCCTGTTTTTGGACAATGTCGCGCTGGCCGAGGTCGCCTTGCCGGCCCGCTATGTGGATGCCGCATCGCTGCTGTCCGTGGTCGTCAATGGCCGGACGCACGAAGTGGCCGCGCCCTTGCCCACCAACATTTTCATCGTGCATGCCAGCAATGGTTATAGCGTGGTGCGCACCGCCCCGCTGCGCGATGACGCCGTGCGCGCGTATCGTTCCGGCAGTTGGCAGTCGCTCTACGACGGCGAGCCGCTGCTGGTTGTGTATGGCACCGGCGGCGACCCGCGCTGCGTCACCAACATGCTGGCCTGCGCCCGCGCCCTTGCCCACTGGAGTTTTATCGCGCGCCCGGCGCGCTATGGCACGTGTGCCGTCAAAGCCGATGTTGACGTGACCGATGCGGATGTCATGCGCTGCAATCTGATTCTCTTGGGCGGCGTCACTGAGAATAAAGTCGTCGCCAATTATGGCGCGCAATTGATCACCAAATTGAGCGCGCGCGAGGTGCAGATCAACGGGGTGGCGGAGCCGCTGACCAGCAACGGCCTGTGGCTGTGTCAGTATAATCCAGCCGCGCCCCAGCGCTTGCTCTGGATTTGGGCATCCGCGGAACCGGCGTTTTTTGACGCGCAGGCCGCCTGGTTGCAAGATTGGTTTTACCCCGCCGACGACCCGCCGGATCTCCTGCTGCTGCGCGTTGCCAATGCCCACTATCTGCGCGCCGTGCATTTCACGGCCAAGTGGGCGTGCGACCAGGGTGAATGCGATTCCCCGCTGATCCGCCGCATGCGCCGGCCGCGCGAGTTCCTTACCCGGGCGTGCGGCCAAGCCCTCCAAAAAACGACCGGCAGCGACTTTGCCTGGCTGCCGGATGTGATGACCAGCAACACCGCCGGCATGCTCGACATGCGCGCGGCCGAGGCAACCACGCTCTTGATCAAAGGCCAGACCATCATTGTCTGCGATCTCTATGGCAACGATCTGCTGAGCCTGCGCGACCCGGCCAGCGCCGCACCCTTGATCGGCGGCGGGCGCTTGTATCCCACGCCCTTGGATGTCATCAGCAATGCGGTCTATCGCGTCGCGGTCATGCCGCGTGCGTTGCGCTCGTTATCAGACGCCGCCAAGGGCCGCACGCTGCGCGCCTCTTATCACGAAGCGCCGGCACGCGACGCGCTGCGCCTGCTGCTCGAAGAAGCCCTTGCCCCGCTCCAACCGGAATAACACCGTGCCGGCACTCAATCAAGATAGCCGTAGAATCGGTATGCGGTATGCGGTGTTCAGTATTCAGTATCCAGCATTCAGCATCCAGCATCCAGCATTCAGCATCCAGCATCCAGCATCCAGCATCGTTTGCGGATTGCTTCGTGTCTGCGTGCCTTCGTGTCTTCGTGTCTTCGTGGCGAATATTCTGCGCAGCGGCAGCGCGGCCCGGCCGCTGCTGTGGCTGGCGGCCCTGCTGCTGGCGGGCTGCACGAGCTACCGCAACGCACCACCCGCCAAGCTTGCGCCGAACGCGCTGGTCGTCGCGCCCTTTGTCGAAACAATCGGCCCAACCAACGCGACGGTCGTCTGGGAAACGCGCAACAACGTCTATGGCTGGCTGACGCTCGCCGCGCCCGACACCAACCACCAAGTGCGCAGCGCCGCGCGCGGGCACATCCAGCGCGTCACGCTCAGCGGCTTGACTCCGGGTGTCGCCTATCAGTATCGCGTCAGCGGCAGTGACCGGCCCTGGCAGCGTTTCGTTACCTTGGATCCCCATCGCTCCAACTTCGTCTTTGTCGTCTTCGGCGATAATCGCACGGGCAACAAGCCCTTCGCTGGCATCGCCCGCCGCATCACCAAGATCCCCGCCGACTTCGCCATCAATACGGGTGATATCGTCGGGCAGGGCAGTCGGCATCAGGATTGGTTCGCGGATTGGTTCGTGCCGGGCGCGCCGATCCTGGCCGCCATGCCGGTCTTGGTCGCCTGGGGCAATCACGAGGAACCCCACGTGACCGGCAGTTGGCTGCAGGTCTATTACCGCGCCCGCTCGCAATTCCATGGCCAGGCCTATTTCAGCTACCGCCAAGGCCCCGTCCATTTCATCCACCTCAATTGTTACGAGCCGCTGGGTCTGGATTCGCCGCAGTACCGCTGGTGTGCGCAGGAATTGGCCGGCAGCGATGCGCCCTTCATCGCCGTGGCCTATCATGTCTCGCCCTTGACCGGCAGCAATCATGCCCGCGACGGCAATGTGATCGAGTTTCGCCGCGACCTTGTGCCGCTGCTGGCGCGCTACAATGTCTCCCTGTCATTGACCGGCCATGATCACCTCTACAATCGCAATGCCTATGCCGGCACGGCCTATGTGATTGCCGGCAGTTCCGGCGCGCCGCTCTATTCCGGCCGCGTTTTTGCCAATCCATTCTCAGTGCTCACCACGGTGCTCTATCATTATGCTGTCTGCACCGTCAGCGCCACGCAACTGATGACGCGCGTCTACGGCGAGCACGGCGCGCTGATTGACGCCTTCAGCATGGCGCCGCGTCCGCGCCGTGGCGCGCCGCCGCCGGCCGTCGCCAGTTTCGACCCGCCGTTGCACGATTACATCGAGCACGAAACATTCAACGGCCAAGTCTACATCCGCAATTTCAGCGCCGCCACCGTGGTTGGCACCATCAATATTGACGCGCCGGCCGCATGGACGGTCGAGCCGGGCCGCACCCAGACCTTCTTCGTGCGCGGCGACGAACCCGTGCGCACACTGCCGTGGCGCGTCTGGTCGCGCGACGCCGTGCCCGGCGCGTATCCCGTGACTATGCGTGTCTGCCTGCCGGACGTGACCAACGAGATGCGCTGCACGCTCGATGTCCTCGGCCTCGAACAGGGCGTGGCGTATTGGGACTTCAGTGACACCGCCAACGCACTGAGCTGGTCGAATGCCGCGCGCAGCGTGGTGCAGAACGGCGTCTGGTGCAGTGTCAGCACGAAAAGGCGCCTGCCCGTCTTGTGGGCGCCGACCGAGCCGATCGCCACGGCCGGCGAACTGGATGTCGCCTTTTGCCGCATGCGCCTGAGCGGCCCGAATAGCAGCACGACCGTGCGCCTGCGTTGCACGCTGAGCGAAGCTGGCAAGGAATCGGTCGTCGAGCAAAGTGTGCAGGTCCCGGTCAATGATCAATGGTACACGCACATCTTCCCGTTTGGCCGCGTGGGCAACTGGCGCGGCACGCTCACCCGCGTCGAACTCATGCCCGTCAGCGATCCGGCCATCCAGATCACGCTGGATGCGGTCGGCATCGTCCAACCGGCACGCCAGGCGACCAATGGCCGCTGAGCTTCCGCAGAATCCACCACGGACGCATAAGCCCGGCGTCGTCTGGTTCACCGGCTTGTCCGGCTCGGGCAAGAGCACGATTGCGGAAGACGTCGTGCAGGCCTGCGTGGCGCAAGGCATCGCGGTCGAGTATCTCGACGGCGACCGCGTGCGCGCCATGTTTCCCACCACCGGCTTCACGCGCGCCGAACGCGACGAACATATTCGCCGCATTGGTTTCGTCGCCCACCTGCTTGAAAAGCACGGTGTGCTGGTAATCTGCTCGTTTGTCTCGCCGTATCGCGCCGCGCGTGACGCCGTGCGCGCCATGTGTTCACGCTTCATCGAAGTGTACGTCGCCACGCCGCTCGAAGAATGCGAACGCCGTGACGTCAAGGGCCTCTACGCCCGCGCGCGCCGCGGCGAGATTCAGAATTTCACCGGCATCAGCGATCCGTACGAACCGCCCGCGCAACCCGAATTGACGCTCGATACCACCAAGCTGACCGTGGCCGAGGCCGTCGCAAAAGTCCTGCAGCGCATCGCCGCGCCCGGGAACGCCGTCTTCCGCGCCGCTGGCGGGACTCCAAGCAGCCCGATCAGCTGAAAGCGCCGCAGTTGCTGCCCCGGGAACGCCGATCTCCCGATCGGCTGAAAGAACCGCCACAAATTTTATCCGCAGATGCCGCAGATTGGCCGCGCTGTACCATAATTTGTTTTGCTGCAAAAGAAATTCACAAGGAGTAAAGGAGCAAATGAGAAGCCGCAATCAGCAAACAACATTTTTGTGTTCTGCAACCAACAAGAAACTGCGGCCTGCTCCATACCTCATTTACTCCTTGTAATAATGCCGCGCCGCCGCCGCTGTCCCGGGAACACCGTCTTCCGCACCGTTGGCGGGACTCCAAGCAGCCCGATCGGCTGACAGCACCGCAGCTGCTGTCCCGGGAACGCCGATCTCCCGATCGGCTGAAAGCACCGCTGCTGCTGGGTTTTAGGTTGCAAACTCACCTCTGTAATGTGGCCACGCCGCCCGGCGTGGATTCTGCCGCTGCCACTGCCCCATTCTTCCATCCTTCCATTCCTAATCTGTGTCTTCGCCCCACTCTGCGGAAATGGGACGTTACTCATTCCGGCGCCTCTTTCTCGAAATACACCGTGCCGAGATTCACATCTTCGTCCGGCAGAAATGTGCGTTGCAACGTGACGGGCTTGTACCCGGCCGTCTGGAGCGTCAGCCAATATTCGCCCGACGATGGCAAAATGATCTTGTGCGGCATGCCGTTGTACGCCTGGCCTCCTCTCATGAACTCGCGCTTGCCCTGCAGCGCGCGCGCACCCCAATAACTCAACGACGCGATGTACACCATGGTGTTGGACGCGACGGCCTGCAGCTCCACGACACTATATGGTTTGAGCACGACCTGCACGAAATCACCTGGTTTGATGGCTTCACGCGGCTGGTCAATCTCTACCTCGTTTACTGTTAGTTTGTACAATAAATCCGGATGGGCGACCGGAATGCTGAATTCGCCGCGCGAATCGGTTTGCGCGCCGAACCCAACGCCCGCGCGTTTGTCTTCGGGTTCGGCAAAGATGCAGATGCTGGCAGCGGGTGTGCCATTGGCGCGGCGGACTTGCCCGAACACCGGTGTCGGCAATGTGCAAAGAACCGCATGTACTACCGTGGTTTCCTGGTATCGCACAACAACATTATTCAGTCTCAGCGGCGGCATTCCTGCGCACAGCAATCCTATGTCCCAAGTACCCACCGGTTTCTGCAAAACACATTCACCTGTGCTGTCGAATGCCCCATATATCGTGCTGTTAAACTGATTGACAAAACTTATAATTGCGTTCGTGACCGGCTCGCCGGCAGTGCCGCGCGCAATGATGTGAATCCAACCATTTGAAAGCGGTGGCAAAGGTTGCGCATTAGATTCCGCATCGTTTACGATACGCGCCGCGCGCACAAGTTCAAGCATGGCGGATGACGTGCCGCCGGGCGGCACGAAAATGCTGAATTGCTGGGTGGGATAGTCTTCGTGCCAGACCAGCAAAGAAGCCACTTGATCTTGCACCTCGCTGAATGCAAACGCGCCGGCGGCATCGCAGCAGACCGTGTTCGTGCCGCCCGCGATGAGCGCGACGCCGGCATAGCCGAGTGGCGTCTTGGTCATCGCATCCACGACCGTCCCGCGCAACTCCCGCAGCGCACTGAGTTGTAAAACAACCGTTTGGAACGTACCAGCATCCTCCGCGAGCGGAACATTTGTCGTCGTGGTCAGGTAGCCCTTCAGTCGCACGGTGATGTGGCAGTCCATCGGCGGCACGTTTGAGAAACGCAGTGCCGGCTCGCCGTGGACTTGCTTGGTCTGGCGCGCACCGGCGTATTGCTGCGCCATGTCGTAGGCGTCAACGCGCATGGTGCCTTCGTACGGGATGCCGCGCTGGCCGGACAAGATGACGTCAAGCGTGACCAGCGTTGCGTCCACCATGGCAGGCACGACAACGTTGCTGGTCACGGGGCCGGACGGCAGCGGCAGCGGTACGTCGGCACGCCGGTAGTCGGTAGTCGGTACGGCAGTGGGTGCGCTGACAGTCGGAACGGCGGCCTGAGGCGCAGGTGCCGTTGGCACATGACCGCAACCACGCAGGCACAGCACGGCAATGGCCAGCACAATGACAACTGCAAGCACATACATCAACAATCGCATCCGTCACCTCCTGCAGCAGTTAATCTGAACTCCCCACCGGGCTTGTCCCGGTGGAAGCAAAGATTGAGAAGAAGGCCGGCGCGAGGCCTTTTTCTCAATTTTATTCACCCACGACGCGAGGTCGTGGGGGTCTCAAATCTGAGCTCCCCACCGGGCTTGTCCCGGTGGAAGCAGAGATTGAGAAGAAGGCCGGCGCGAGCCTTTTTCTCAATCTTATTCACCCACGACGTGAGGTCGTGGGGGTCTGGCAGAAAAGATGATGAATATCCAATATCCAACACTCAATATCCAAGTGCGAAGTATCTGCGCAGAACTTCATCATTGGTTATTCCTTGTTGAATATTGGATATTCGCATTCCCTGAATCACCTTAGCGGCGCGTTCGTGGGTTTCTCTGCCTGCAAATAATGGGAGCCGCCTCCGTGCGGCGAATGCAGCGGCAAAGGTGCGGCGGTAGTCGGTGCCTCGGTACGTCGGTGAAGAAGCAGATGCAGATCGCGACGCGGAGGTCGCTCCCGCTTTGCAGCAACAAGCCGGCAGATGCGGCAAGAAGGAGCAAAGCAAGTGTCATTCCTGTGCCGTTGGTTCAAAATACACCGTGCCGAGATTCACGTCTTCATCCGGCAGGAATGTGCGCTGCAACGTGACGGGTTTGTACCCTTTGGCCTTGATCGTCAGCCAATACGCGCCGGAGGATGACAAGAAGAGCCGGTAAATTGATTTTTCATAAGTAAGTGGCAGGCTTCTTGACTCGGCGCTTGGCTGCGCGTCACGCGCAATTGTACAACTGAGGATTCTCACTTGCTCCAAACTGTTGGACGCGACGGTCTGCAGTTGAATAGCACTGTAGGGCTTGAGCACAACATGCACAAAATCACCCGGTTTGACCGGCGCGCGCGGCTGGTCAATCTCGACTTCTTGCGATGTGAGCTTATACAGCAGGTCTATGCGATCCATTGGAATGGTGAACTCGCCCTGCCCATCACTTTGATCCGCGAAAGTGAAGCTGGAACGTTTACCTTCCACTTTTGCGCGTAGCATAATACCGACCGCAGGTGTGCCATTCGCGCGGCGGACTTCCCCGAAAATAGGCGGTATCAGTGTGCCAACGACGGCATGCACCGTGGTGGTTTCGTGGTAACGCACGACAATATTAGTCATGGTGAGTGCTGGGTTGCCTGTACCCATGAGCATTATGTCCAACGTGCCCACGTGTTCTGCAAAAACGCATTCACCCTGTGCGTCAAATCCTTGGCCAAGCATGCCTAAGCCATTGTCAGTAAGGACAATTTTTCCTTTAGTGACCGGCGCGCCGGCGGTGTCACGCGCAATGATGTGAACCCAACCATTTGATGTCGGCGGCCGCGGCGGTGGATTGGACACAACCAGCAATACTTCGCGCTCTTCGCCGGGGCGCAGCGCAAGTTCGACTGCACTAAATCTTGCAGCATCACGGGCATCCACCCGCATGCGCTCAGCCGGCATTACTCGTGGGAAATCAAAGAAGCCAACGGCATCCGTGGCACTTGTCACGCGCTCTTGCGTGATCTTCAGCATATCGCGGCGCATATCATAGCAGGCGACCACGCAGCCCGTGACCGCCAGGCCATATTCGTCATGGACATAACCGAAGATGCGCGCCGCGCGCACGAGTGCGAGCACGGCGTCGGTCGCGCCGGTGGGCGGCACAAAGATGCTGAACTGCTGGGTGGGATAGTTTTCGTGCCACGCCTTCAGCGTTGCCATTTCGTCCTGCACGTCATCAAACGCAAATCCACCGTTTGCATCGCACACAATGGTTGTCGTGGCATTGGCGAGCAGGGCGACGCCGGCATAGCTGATTGGCGCCTTGGTTGTCGCATCCAGCACAGTTCCACGCAGGCTGCGCGCCGGCTTCGATGTCAGCACAGTGGCAACAAGTGCTGTGTCGCTCGGAGTAGATGCAACGACAACAGTGGCTGCAGGCATTGGCGACGGCGGTGGCACTGGCGGGGTGGCCGGCTCGGTTGGTGCATTGGTTTGTGCGGGTGCGACGGGTTCTGGTGTCGTGCGCGGGCGGCAACCACGCAGACACAGCACAGCCATGGCCAACACAACGACAACCGCAAGCACATACATCAACAAACGCATACGCCAACTCCTGCAGTAATTAATCTGAGCTCCCCACCGGTCCACGCCGTTGGCGGGACGGTGGAAGCAGAGATTGAGAAGAAGGCCGGCGCGAAGCCTTTTTCTCAATCTTATTCACCCACGACGCAAGGTCGTGGGGGTCTGGGGGTCTGGCAGAAAAGATGATGAATATCCAATATCCAACACTCAATATCCAAATGCGAAGTATCTGCGCAGAACTTCATCATTGATTATTCCTTGTTGGATATTGGATATTCGCATTCCCTGAATCATCTTAGCGGCGGGATCGTGAGGGGTCTCCTGCGCAAACTGATTCACTGGCGCGGGCCGATGCGGGCTGTGCCGCCGGCATAGAACGGCAGCGGCACCACGCGCGCATCGAGGCGCGTGCGGCCCGTGTCGATCTGCAGCACCGCACCCACCTGCACATGCTCTTTGGGAACATAGCCCAAGGCGACCGCCGTGCCGACGCTCGGTGCAAACGAGCCGCTGGTGACCACGCCGATCTTTTTGTCGCCACACACGATAGCCTGTTCGGCACGTGCGCTTTGTCGGCTGGTCAGTTGCAGGCCGACAAGTTGCTCGCGCGGGCCGGTCTGCGCATCCGCGGCAACCGCCGGCTGGCCGATGAAATCTTTTTTCAGGTCAATGGCGAAGCTCATGCCGGCGCCGGCCGGTGTGCGCGTGGCGCACAATTCGTGGCCGTACAGCGGCAGACCGATTTCAAGCCGCAACGTGTCGCGCGCGCCCAGCCCGGCTGGTTTGACGCGCGGATCATCGAGCAAGGCGCGCCACAGCATCAGCGTTTGTTCGACCGGCAGATACACTTCAAAACCATATTCGCCGGTGTAGCCGGTACGACTGACCAATGCCGGCACGCCGCACACGGTGGTCTGCATGAAGCCGAAATATTTCAACGTGCGCAAATCGCCGGCGGTCAGCGGCTGCAAGACTTCGCCGGCCAGCGGCCCTTGCAGATCGAGCTTGCCCGTCTCGTCCGATTCGTCGTCAAAGGTCACGCCGGCAGGCAGATGCGCGGCGATCCAGGCGCGATCACCCGGCAGCGTGCCGGCATTGACCACAATCATGAACTCATCGGCGCTGATGCGGTAGGTGATCAAATCATCGAGCACGCCGCCAGTCTCATTGAGGAGAAAGCCATAGCGGCAACGGCCGGGCGCAAGGCTGGCGATCGGGCATGTGATCAGCCGGTCGAGCGCCGTTGCTGCCGCCGTGCCGCGCACACGAAACTCGCCCATGTGACAGGTGTCAAACACAGACGCCGCCGTGCGCGTGTGAACATGTTCTTCAATGATGCCGGTGTATTGGATCGGCATGTCCCAGCCGCCAAACGGCGCGATGCGCGCCTGCAATGCGTTGTGTTCAGAGTACAGTGGTGTTCTGAGATTGGGTTCTGCGTTCATAATTCAGCGTTCATAGTTCATAGTTCATCATTCATCATTCATCATTCATCATTCATCATTCAAGTTGTCTCTGCCGCTGTGGCTGCAAACTGAAAACCGAAAACTGCAAACTGAAAACTGAAAACCATCTGCAGTGGTTCAGCGCACTTTCGGCACATACAGCACATCGCCGATCTGGAGCGTGTCCTTCGTGGTCTTGTTGAGCTGCATCAGAATGGCGACGGAAATCTTGTAGGTGCGCGCGATGCGACTGTAGGTATCGCCGGCGGCGACGGTGTAGGTGGTGATGTCCGGCGCGGTGGCGACATTATCGAGATTGCGCGGCAGGAGCAAGAGCGTGCCACTGCGCACGAGCGTCATGGACGTCAAACCGTTGACGCGGGCCAAGGCGCCAATTTCGACTTGGGCGCGCGCGGCGACACTCGTCAAAACGCAATCAGTGCGACACCGGAAAAAGAGGCCCGCAGTGCCGGTGTCTTTGGTTTCCGCGACCTGCGCCGGGGCGTTGCTGGCGGCAGCGGCATCAACAGTGACATCCACCGTGTCGGCCAAGACAATGCCGGCCGGATTTTGGACTGTGCGTTGCGGTGTGCCGTAGTCCATCATGGCCGGCGGGTCGAGCATCGGCTCGGGTGGCTCGCTTGGCATGGCGGTCATCCGCTCAATGCCATCGTCACATGCCGCCAGCAAGAGGCAGCCGCAGAGCATCGTGCAATAGGTCGTTATGCGCATGTCCCTATTGTACTCGAATTGCGCCTGTTATTCAAGTGTAGTAAATTCGTTGCCAAGCCAACGAATTTAGGGGTGGGAGGATGGAAGAGTGGAAGAATGGATGGATGGATGGATGGCATACAGCAGCCGGCGGCGGCAAAATCCCCCGACCGCGCGGCGCGGCCACCCCCTTTAGGAAAGTGGGATTACGGCAGTTTGGTCGGGCACACCACACCGCCTACGTTGCGTATCACGCCTTGCACCAGAGCACTTGTCGCACGTACGCTAACGTGCATGGGGAAGGTTCCCGCGATGAAATGTGCTGGCTTGACAACGAAACACTTCTACAACCGAAAACTGAAAACTGAAAACCGAAAACTGCTGGCCGAGAGGTGTAGCGCCTATTCGCCGTCATCCGGCCATTCCTGAATATAAGCCGTGTTCAGACCGAGCGCATCGAAACATTCAAGCGCCGCTTCATATTCTTCCCAGGTGATGGCGCGCGCCAGCGCCGGGAAATTGCGCGCGCGATGGGCCGGGAAATACTGGCGCATCAAGCTGACGGCCGTGTCGTGCCCGAGTCCATCGGCGATGAAGCGCAGCACGGCGGGTGTGCCGGCCAGATTGCCCGGCAGGATCAGATGGCGGATCAGCAGGCCGCGCGTGGCAATCTGGTGCGCGTCGAGCTGCAACTGCCCGACTTGGCGCAGCATTTCCTTGAGCGCCGCGCGGTTGACCGCGGGATAGTCCGGCGCGCCGGAGTACAGGCGGGCCGGTTCGCATTCGGCATATTTTGCGTCGGGTAAATAAATATCCACGATGCCGTCCAAGAGCTGCAGCACGGCGAGCGATTCATAGCCGCTGCAATTGTACACCAGCGGAATGGTCAGGCCCTGGGCGCGGGCGATGGCCAGCGCTTCAACGGCCTGCGGCAGTTGCGGCGTGGGCGTCACCCAATTGATATTGTGCGCGCCGCGGGTCTGCAACTGCAGCATGCGCGCGGCCAGTTCGGCAGGCGTGATGATCTCGCCCTGCAAACTTTGGCTGAACGCGTAATTCTGGCAAAAGACACAGCGCAGATTGCAGCCGGTGAAGAAGACCGTGCCGGAGCCGCGCGTGCCGGTGATGGGCGGTTCCTCGCCTTGGTGCAGATTGCAGCAGAAGACGCGCAGTTCGTCGGTCAGGCCGCAGACGCCGCGCACGCCGGCCGCGCGCCGGGCGTCGCAGTTGCGCGGGCACAGGCGGCAGGGCGACTGCAGGGCGCGCAGCGCGGCGATGCGATCAGCATCGCTGCGCCGCGCAGTTTTCAGTTTTCGGTTTGCAGTTTTCAGTGTTGCGCAGCGGTAAGAACAATTTGGAAAATCACAATCAACCTTCTGGGGTGGCAAAAACGCAGATTAGGCGTGAGGTATGGCAGCCGGGCAGCTCGGTATTCAGTAATCGGTATTCGGTGTTCGGTGGAGGAAGAGCAGCGGCGGCAAAATCCCCCACCACGCGCGGCGCGTGGCACCCCCTTTAGTAAAGTGGGATTGCAGCAACAGCGAAATCCCCCGACGCACGCGGCGTGCGTCACCCCAGTCTCCCTTTCGTAAAGGGAGTACCGGCAAAGCCGGGGAGGGATTTTTCCGAAAGGGGGACGGCTGCGGCAGAGTTGCGGCGTGGATGCCGCGTAGTTCGGTACTTACTAATCGGTATTTGGTAGATGAAGAGCAGTCGCAAAAAATCCCCCAACCCCCTTTTCCAAAGGGGGACGACAGGCCAAGCTGCCCATTGGCGTGGCTTCTGTGCTGATGGTCGTGTGACGCATTTGGTGTGGGGTTTCGGGTATATTCTCGCGCGGCACGAGAATGTAGAAAGTAGCCAGTGGCTGCCAACCGCGATGATGCGTTTGCCGGTTGTGTTGTCCCTGCTGTTTTTTCCACAGAAATTCCTGACGAACTATTATGGCCGCGATGTCGCACGGCTTTTCTCAGAACTGAAAACTGCAAACTGAAAACGGTAAACTTGATTTTTAAACGGCCGCTGCGGCCTCACACCGGCTTGCGCGCGACCGCCATGATGCTTTGGGCGAAGTCCACATGCAAGAGTTTGAGCAGGCGGCGATACCACCAGACTGTCAGGCGTTTGCGCCAGTTCATTTTGGCAAGGCGATGGATGCCAATGTCGGTAAAGCCGGCCCGGCCGAGCAGGCCGGCCAGATCATAATAATGAATCGCGTTGACGTGCGTGAAGTCGCGCCAGAAGATATTTGCATGACAGGCGTTCGGCGTGGTCAGTGCGACCCAGCCATTGGGTTTGGTCAGCCGGAACAGTTCGGCGATAAAAGGGATTTTGGCGGCCGCGCCCATGTGTTCAATCACTTCCGCGGAGACGACCAGATCGAATTGTTCGGTGATTTCACGGGTGTCGTAATAATCATGCGGCCAGACGCGGTCAATGTCCTGGCTTTTGTAATCAATAAAATTTTTGACGCGGTCAAGGTGCAGGGCGAGCGAGCGGTCACCCGCGCCGACGTCCAGGATGCTGATTTGTTTGGCGCCGTGGCGTGCCAGCGTGCGAATATGGGCGCAGAGCCAGGCCGGCATGGATGGCTGGATCGGCAGGCGCAAGACATCCGGAAAGACATGCCGGAAGCGCTGGCGCCAGTGATGCACATCGGACCAGTTTGGGGCGGATGTGTTTTCCACAATGTTTGTTGTCATAAAGGGGGTTGGGGGATTTTTCCGCGTGCGCATTCAACGTCCGCCGAGTGAAAATCCCTCCCCCCGCCACAGAGCGGGGTACTCCCTTTAGGAAAGGGAGATTGCAGCGAGCCTCGACGCTGCGTGCGAAAGGGAAATGCCACAAAAATTCCCGGCTCTGCGCGCCAGCACGTAGCGCCGTTGGCGGTATGACGAAGACGCCGTTGGGGAGACTGATTGTTCATGCAACTAATTTCACTCACGCGCGGCCTCCGCTCTGCGCTCCTTGATTAGTTCGTCTGTCAGCGAGCGTGTCGCCGGCACCTGTGCCAAAAGTTTGCGCAGGTTCGCCAGTGCCGTCAGCACGCATGCGGGATCCGGCGCCGCCAACGGTGTCGCCGGCATTTCGACATGCCCGGCATGATAGTTTACCTTGTTTGTTTTCAGCATGGCAATTGAGTGCTTTCGTGAGCAAATTTCATGTGCGTGATTGTAGTAAAAAGTGAGCGACTTGTCATTGCGTGCCGGCATGGCGAGTCACCCAGTCGCGAACCGCATCGACATGGGCGCCTTGTGGTGCGACCTCCAAATACAACTGATAATGCTCGCTGGCGTGCGCATTATCGCGCTGACGTTCATAGGCCATGCCGAGTGCCAAATGCGCATCCGCAAAGGTTGCATCCTGCTCGAGCGCTTTCTCTAAATATGGAATGCTCTGGACAAAATTCGTCAGGCGCAGATAGACCAAGCCAAGATTATAGTAAGCGTTGGGCATCTTTGGATCGAGCGCAATCGCCTTTTGATAGGCTTGGCGCGCGCGTTCGAGATCCAGCGAATCGTCGCGCATGTAGCGCGCGCCTTCGTCCAGCAGGCCATTGTACGTCGCGACCGGCTCGTTGGCGCCTTCGGATTGGGCATCTTGCAGCGCTGCGCGGAGCACGGCGCGCACACGGTCGGCCAATTGATTATAGACCGGATCATTCGTGCCTTTATCTGCCGCCAGATGCTGGTCGTCATATCCCTGGGCCGTGCCAGGAGCCTGGGCCGTTTTTTCATGCAAGCTGGCGATTTCCTTGAGATAGCGGACACGCGTTTGATCATTCGAGAACGCGCAGGTGAAATACTTCAGGGCACTTTTGGTGTCATCAAGCAGGATCGCGCGGCGCGCGAGTTTCTCATAATAGTCGGCGACCGCCGCGTTCGGGTATGAATTGGTTTGACGCGCGGCGCCTCCAAGCACTGCATCTGAGCTTGAGACAAGCGTGGCAGCAACAGCGTTGGATGACAACGGTGCGCCGGCAACAAAGGCACAGTGACTGAATATGAGCATGGCGGCAAGCATGTTCGCCGCCGCTACTTGCCAAAGAGGAGCGCGTGTCACAAGGTTCCTGCGGATTCGCATATAAAGGGGACTTCCAGATCGAGATACTCGCGATTGAGGTTGGCCGGGAAGGCGGGGAAGCTGGCGTTCTGGACGGCATCCAGCGCGGATTTGTTCAGCTCGCTGGGGCCAGCCTTGCTGACGCGCACATCACTGACGCGCCCGTCGCGTGACAGCCGGAAGGTTACTTCACAGGTGCCGAGGATGCGCGGCGGCTGGCGCCAGACGCGATCGATGGCGGTGCGAATGCCGTTACAGAAGAAGTTGTCAATGATGGCCGACTGTTCGCCGGGCGAGTCCTGCGGGCCGACCGCGGCGGTGGACGCCGCAGCCGGTTGCGCCGTGGTTGGTTGCGCCGGCGTGGTTGGTGCGCCGCTCTTGTTCTCCAACTGTTCGAAGCGCTTGCGGGCTTCCTCGAATGCCGTGTTGACCCGCGGCGTGGTGTCGGCAATTTCGATTTTCTTGGGGGGCGGGCGTTTGACGATTTTCGGCGGCGCATTGGTTTCGGCCGCCTTGGCAAGTTGTTTGCGTGTTTTCTCCGCCTCCCATTTCTTTTGGCGCTCGACAACTTTCTTGGGCACCGGCATCACCGTCCGCTTGGGCGGCGTGATTGGTTGGATTGTGGGCGGCTTGGGCGGGGGCGGGGGTGTCGGCTTGGGCGGTGTCGGCTTGGGTGGCGCGGGTTTGGGCGGTACCGGCTTGGGCGGCGCGGGTTGCGCGGGCGCGGGCACTGCAGCGGGCGGAGTCACCCGCATCGGTCGCGCCGCCGCCTGGGTCAGGTTGACCCGGATCATTTGTTGCTTGGCCACTTTGAAGGTCGGGGCCGACCACAGCATCACGGTCAACAGCACGGCGGCCAAGCCGTGCGCCATCACGGACGGCAGCAGGAATGACTTGGCGGAGATGGTCATTCCGCTTGGGTGGCCAAGGACAAGGTGGTGATGCCGGCACTGCGGATGACGTCGAGGACATGAATCACCGCATCATACTTGAAATTTTTGTCGGCGCGAATGATGACCGCCAGTTTGGGCTTGTTGCGCTGCATTTGTTCGAGGGTTTCACGCAGGTCGTCGAACGGGCGCCCGCGATCCATCTGGCGCTGGTCGACGAACACGACGCCGATTTTCTGGCCGCGCTCGTTGATCTCCTGCAAGCTGACCGTGACGGACTCGTCCTGCTTTTCCAGCTGGGTTGCGGACGCGAGCGGCAGGTCGACGTCGATGCCCTGCTCGAGAATCGGCGCGACCAGCATGAACACGCACAGGATGTTCATGGTGATGTCGAGCAGCGAGGTGATGTTCAACTCGGCGCGCAGCGGCTCACGGCGGCGCAGGAGAATGCTCATTCAGTGCTCTCCTCGGAGACGATCCGTTCGAGGCGCGCGACCAGTTCACGGCAGAACGTTTCCATATGGGCGATTTCGGTGTTGATCCTGTTTTTAAAATAGTAAAAGGCGGTGATGGCCGGAATCGCCACGATCAGGCCCGCGACCGTCGTCACCAGCGCCACGGCAATGCCGGGCGCAACCGAGGTGACCATGGCCGAGCCGGCGGTGGACATTTTGCGGAAGGCCAGGAGGATGCCCCAGACGGTGCCGAGCAGGCCGAAGAACGGGGCCAGGGTGGAAGTCAGCGCCAAGTAGCCCATGCCGTCCTCGATCAGGTCAACCTGTTCGGCCAGGCGCGCGTCGATCAATTTCTCGGCCGCCTGCACGTCCGCGACGCGAATGCGGTCATAGGCGAAGACGTGATCGCAGCAGGCGCGATAGAGCACATACAGGGGATTGGTCGAGTTGACCGGGAAGTCGCGGAAGATTTGCAGATAGTCGCGCGCGTATTGGGCTTGGAACGGGCGCAAGCGCTCGCCGATGCGTTTGTTGCCGCGCTGAATCGCGCCAAGACTGACATATTTGGCGAAGATCAAGCCCCACATGTAGACCGACATGATCGCCAGGATAATGCAAATGCCTTGGCCGACCAAATCCATGCTAACCCAGATTTCAATGGCTGCATTCATGCCGGGTGTCCTTGGTGCAGTGCGGGTGCGGTTGTCATCAATATTCTCGTCATGGGGTGATGGTTTCGAGGCCGTGCAGATACGGCTGCAGAACGCGCGGAATGCGGATGCTGCCGTCGGCCTGCTGGTAATTTTCGACGACGGCGATCCAGGTGCGGCCGACCGCCAGGCCGGAGCCGTTCAAGGTGTGGACAAAGCGCGGCTTGCCACCGCCGGCGGGGCGGTAGCGGATGTTGGCGCGGCGCGCCTGAAAGTCGGTGCAATTCGAGCATGAGGAAATCTCGCGGTAGCAGTTCTGGCCCGGGAGCCAGACTTCGATGTCATAGGTCATGGCCGCTGCAAAGCCAATATCGGCGGTGCAGAGCGCGACGACGCGATAGGGGATTTCCAGTTCCTGCAGCACGCGTTCGGCGCAGCGGGTCATGCTTTCCAGCGCTGTATGCGACGTTTCCGGCGTGACAATATTCACCAATTCGACTTTGTTGAACTGATGCACGCGCAGGATGCCGCGGGTGTCTTTGCCATGCGCGCCGGCTTCGCTGCGGAAGCAGGGCGTGTGGGCGGTCACCAGTTCGGGCAGCCGGGATTCGTCGAGAATCTCGCCGGCATGCAGATTGGTCAGCGGCACTTCCGCGGTCGGGATCAGGTACAGCAGGCGCTCGCCGGCCAGCTTGAACAAGTCCTCCTCGAATTTGGGCAACTGGCCGGTGCCGCGCATGGTCGTGTCGCTGACCAGCAGCGGCGGGGCGATTTCGCGGTAGCCGTGTTGGCGCGTGTGCAGGTCGAGCATGAAATTGGTCAAGGCCCGTTCGAGCAGCGCGCCGGTGCCTTTCAGCAAGGGAAAGCGCGCGCCGGACAGCTTGGCCGCGCGTTCGAGATCCAGCAGGTCCAAGGCCTCGGCCACCTCGAAATGTTGTTTGGGCGCGAAGGTGAACTGCGGCTGCGTGCCCCACGTGCGCACGACCACATTGTCCGCCTCGGATGCGCCGACCGGCGTGCCGGCATCCGGCAGGTTGGGCAGGCGCAGGGCCAGGTCGTCCAGTGCGGCTTCCGCGGCGGACAATTGCGCGCGGGCCGTTTCGAGCGTGGTCTTCAACTCCTGCACGCGGGCTTGCAGGGCCGCCGTGTCGGCGCCGGCGCGTTTCTCCACGCCGATCTGTTTTGAGCGCTCGTTGCGCTGCTGCTCAATGTCCTGGGTGACCTGCACCAAGGCGCGGCGCTGCTCGTCCAGCGCCATCAGGCGGTCGAGATCGGCGCCCAGGTTGGCATACGTTTGGCCGTTGCCGTGGCGGCGCAGCAGCACGGCGCGCAGGGCAGCGTAGTCGTCCCGCAGGGTGCGAAGATCAAGCATGATGGTGTTTCACAAATGGTTTACTTGATGAAAGGAATCGCCAGTGGATATTGGTATGGCTTGCCATCGTTGGCCTTGACCGCCGCGACAATGGTAAGAATGATATCGGCCAGCACCAGGGGGATCAGCAGGAAAATGCCGATGCAGAAGAAGCACAGAACCGCGGCGATGATCATATAGATCGTCATTGAAATTTGGAAATTGAGCGCCGCCTTGCCCTGCACGTCGACATAGGGCATTTCATTCTTTTTGATCAGCCAGACAATCAGCGGCCCGAGCACATTGCCAAAGGGAATGCCCAGAATGCCGATGAGCGCGGACAGATGGCAGAGCATCCCCCACATGCGCGCGGTGTTATCCGGTGTTGATTCGACGGTGATGGGATTGGTCATGTCATTCATTGGGTGCTGCCTCCTTGCAGCAGGGCATAGTTGATCATGATATCAAGCAACGCGGCAAACGGGATACCGGCGGCGGCCGCCGCCTGCGGCAGCAACGACGTGGCGGTCATGCCGGGAATCGTGTTGGTTTCGAGCGCAAAGGCGCGGCCGCGCGCGTCGGCCATGAAATCGGTGCGCGAGATGCAGCCGCAGTGCAAGGCGCGATGACAGGCCACGGCCTGGCGTTGCAACGCGCGCGCCATGCGCGCGGGAATTTTGGCGGGAGTGATTTCGCGCGTGGCGCCCGCCGTGTATTTGGCCTCAAAATCAAAGAAGGGGCTGGCCACCGGGACAATCTCCGTCACCGGCAGGGCCGTTGGCGCCGCCTGCGGTGTGCGTTGCAGCACCGCGCAGGTGAACTCGCGGCCGCGCACATGGCGTTCGAGCAGCACCCGGTCGTCGAGCGCCAGCAAGCGCTGGACAACGCGGCGCAAGGCCGGCGCATCCGGCACAATATGCACTTCAAAGCTCGAGCCAAGGCAGGGCGGCTTGGCCACCACCGGCCAGCCCAAGCGCACCGCGCGCAATTGCGCGTCGAGCGGGCGCGCGCGGTTGATGATCAGATACTCCGGCGTGGGAATGCCATGACTGGTATACAGCCGCTTGCTGATCTCCTTGTCCATGGCCAGGGCCGAGCCACGCACGCCGCTGTGGGTAAACGGCAGGCGCAGTGTTTCCAAAAAGCCCTGCACCACGCCGTCTTCGCCGCCCGCGCCGTGCAACGCCACGACGACCACCTCAACCCCCCAGCGTTGCAGCGCGCGAAAAGCATCCAGCAACCCCTGCGGCCGGGCCCGCCGCCATGCGGCCTCGTTCGGCACACAACCGGGCGCCAGCATGCGTGCGCGCCGATCCATGGTCAATTCGACTGCGCGGCACAAATAGCGTGCGGGTGCCAGATGGGAAAAAATCACCGTGCCGGACTGGATGGAAATGGCGCGCTCGTGGCTCCACCCGCCCATCAGCACGGCGACGCGGCGCGTGGCCGGTGTGGTGCTCATGGCGCGGTCGCCGGTGGTGTGTTGGTGGAGTCGCCGGGCGCGGCTTGCATCGCCGCCTCCGCGCTCCATAGTGTGTTACTCACCAGCGGGCAGCGTTCACACAGCAGGCCCACGGCCGAGCGGCTGGCCACCACCAGTTGGGCTTGGTCGAGCAATTCCGCGTAGCGCGCCACATCGTCGGCATTCAACACGCGCCCGGCCTGCGGCTTGGTCATGTCCGCCAGCCAGACCAGCGCGACCACGACCAGGGCGCCTTTGACGCCGCCCAGCAGCATGCCATAGACGCGGGCAATGAAGCTGGGCGGTTGACGACCCGCCATGCGCACCCGCACGGCATCCAGCACCGCGCTCAAGAGCAGGTATACCACGAAGACCGTCACGATCACGGCGGCGAACTTGGCCATGACCCCGTCGAAGTGCGCCTGCGGAAACTGGCGCTGCAACCAGCCCAGCACGCCATCGAGCAGCAGCGTGCGCGCGGCAAACGTGGTCACCAGCGCGCCACAGGCCGCGATCAGCGAGACCACCTCGGCGCCAATGCCCTTCAGCAATCCAACGATTGCGAAGACGCCCACCAGCGCCAGCAGGCCAGCATCCAGATATATCCAGTTCACATGCAATTCTTATTGTTGATCTCTGGATGATACAAAAAGGGGCGCACAAATGCAACTGCCATAAAAAACGCGGCCGGACTTGCGCCCGGCCACGTTCGGAGGAATCACCATGAAACAATGTATGAATAGCAGGTATCGTGCCAGACTTATTTTTGCCACTGTTTGTGTTAATTCTGGCTATTTATCCACGATATGTTGTGTTAAATTGACCCGATCCGGCGGCTCATCTGTGTCATTTTTTCTCAGGTCGGTCATTTTGCATCAAAAAATGTCAGTCAGGCATGCGCAGCATCACGATAAAATCCTGGACGTTGGTCTTCTGCGATGCCACCGCCACGGTCTGGATGCCTTGCGGCGCCAAGGCCAGGATGGTCCAGTCACCCTCTTCGACACATTCCTCGGCGCGATCCCGGAAGCGAACTTGATACTCGATCTTGAGCGGCTGGCCGGCATCGTTGCGCAGGTCAACCGTTCCGGTCATGGTGCCGTTCTCGGCCCGCTCCATGTTGGTGACCGCCGCGGCAATGCTGCTGCGCAGGCTGCGCTCCGTGATGATGACGCGGCTGGTATGCGCGGCGATGTCGTCGATGCGGCGCGCATAACTCTCGCCGCCGCAGCCGCTCAGCCCGGCGCACACCAGCACGACGAGCGCCATCAGCGCGCCCGCCCGTTGCTGTTGCATAGTCATCTTGGTTCGCATGCGGTCATTGTACTAATCTCGCGCGCGCAGGTCAACCGGTCTGCGCTGGTCATCCCCGATTTTTTATTAGCGGGGCAGACTGGGACAGCCGATAGGGTGTTTCGCGACCAGATGCCGACATAAACCAGGGTGCCGCACCGCCGTTCAGACT
>Ga0247841_10001599_pt1 | contig 49627 bp, 55 predicted proteins | sample LaCruzMarch2015__2_FD_192410 | JGI IMG/M metagenome (GOLD analysis project Ga0247841, IMG submission 192410) | Freshwater microbial communities from meromictic Lake La Cruz, Castile-La Mancha, Spain - LaCruzMarch2015_18m | ecosystem: Environmental > Aquatic > Freshwater > Lake | place: Spain... | reverse complement strand
GTGCTGTAGGTGCCGTTAGCAACTGTTACCTTCCAGCCGGAGATCGGGGCATTCGTGCAGCCGTCTTTCTTGTAGCCGCTGATGCACGAGACCCTCTGGTTTGTGAAGTTCTGGTTGGTCAGGTTGCTGCCACAGGGTAAGGTCAAGGAGAGAGACACAGGGCTCGTAGACTTCCAGCCGGAGCGAGTCTCCTCGGTTACCGTGTAGGGGCCGGGGGCCAAATTGCAGAACTGGTATTTGCCGTCTGCACCGGTCAGCATGAAGGTGCTGTAGGTGCCGTTAGCAACTGTTACCTTCCAGCCGGAGATCGGGGCATTCGTGCAGCCGTCTTTCTTGTAGCCGCTGATGCACGAGACCCTCTGGTTTGTGAAGTTCTGGTTGGTCAGGTTGCTGCCACAGGGTAAGGTCAAGGAGAGAGACACAGGGCTCGTAGACTTCCAGCCGGAGCGAGTCTCCTCGGTTACCGTGTAGGGGCCGGGGGCCAAATTGCAGAACTGGTATTTGCCGTCTGCACCGGTCAGCATGAAGGTGCTGTAGGTGCCGTTAGCAACTGTTACCTTCCAGCCGGAGATCGGGGCATTCGTGCAGCCGTCTTTCTTGTAGCCGCTGATGCACAGAATCTTGGTGTTGGTGAAGTTCTGGTTGGTGACGTTATTGCCGCAAGTCAGGGGCACAGTGATGGACACTGGGCTTGTGGACTTCCAGCCGGCTCGGGTTTCTTCGGTTAAGGTGTAGGATCCTGCCGCCAGGTTACAGAACTGGTATTTGCCGCTGGCGTCGGTGGTCTGGGTGACCGAGAAACTGGGGGTGCTGTTGGTCAGGTTTATGGTCCAGCCCAGGATTCCAACATTGCTACAGCTATCTTTCTTGTAGCCGCTGATGCACAGGGGCCTCTGATTGGTGAAGTTGATATTAGTGATATTCGCTCCTGCAATGGTTCTGCTATAGCAACCAGACACTGGCTGCGTCTGCACCCAGCCGGACTGAAGCGTCTCGCAGATGGTGTAGGTGTCGTTATCAAGACTGCATATCCGCCAGAAGCCGCTGGCATTGGTAGTTGTGGTCCAGCTCTTGGTAGAATTGTTTACGGTAATGGTCCAGCCAAAGAGGCCGGTGTTTGTGCAGCCGTCCAGCTTGTAGCCGGATAAGCAGCGGGAGTCATCATAATAGTAAGTGATGTTAGCATCAGATCCTGCCAAGGTCTCAATCAGCGTTTGGAAATTGCCGCTTCCGCCGCTGCCGTAAAAGCCCGTGGCATTAACAAAGAAGTCCTTCGTTTCTCCAGGGGATGAGGCAATGAAGAGAGCTAATTTGGCGGGAAGGGTGTAAGTGATAGTTTTGGAGGGACGTTCGGTCAACGTGATATTAAAATAATCAGTGCCAGCCCAATCAGTATCACCATCATAGACAGGGATGGAACGCAGTCCTGTTGGAGGTTCTCTCATATCTGCGGATAAATCAAGATGAACGCCGTCGATCATAACCGCATACATTTCAGTATAATCTGAGAGGAATGCCCTTGCCACACTGGGACCCAAATTCTCAGCCTGCCCAAACATGGTGGCATTTAGAGTTTCAGTGAAATCAACCCGAAGGAGCTTGCCCAGAGCGGGATTGAAGAGCGGCAGAGTGTGAGTATTATTCCAATCCGTCTTGACTGATGGAATTGAGTGAGTATAAGTTATTGTCTTTGTGGCAGCAAATGAGGGTGCTGCCAGGATGGCCAATATGAATATAGTTATTAAGATCAATCTAGCAAGTCTCATAAGGAATCACCTGTTTTACAATGCATATTTCGCAGGGATATATTTCCAGAAATTAAGATCAATGATTCATTATCCATCAGATGCCACCTTCTTTTGCGATCTTGGGCTCGTAGGTGTAAGTGATGCATACACTAGCGCCAGCCTTCAGAGTTACCCTTGAACTTGCAGACCCAGATGACTGGACCTGGGTACTGAAGGAGGTCATAACGGGAAGGACGGCCTTCTCGCCGACAAAGCTCGCCTTGAAATCGTCGATTGCAAAATAGCTCTTGAATGCCGGTTCGACTGCAATGACTTCACTCTTATTCAAGCCGGAGGGGGCGGAGTAATCTTTGCTGCCATCAAAACCCGACAGTCTGCCCTCAAAGCTTTGATTGACATTCTGGGAGATGCTTTCAGAATTGGGCAGCTCTATCAGAAGTCCGCCCATGAGGAACAAGGCAAAATTGGCAGAATTGTTATTCATATTCTCCAGTGAAATGTCTCGCGAGAGATTCGATTCGCTCTTCAGATCGACACCAGTAAGAGTTCCCATCTCCGGATCGAACTTGGGCAAAGTGACGCTGGAATTCCAATCAGTGATCTGCATGGGAATGGAATCGCAAAAGCTCACGGTCTCTGCGCTTGCGATCAACAGCAAGGATGACAGAAGAATGGTCAAGATCGATCCCCTGCATAAAATGTTCCATAAGTGCTTCACTTGTTTCAACTCCTACATTCCTTGCTTATTTCCCAGCCAATTGACGAAGAGAAATCCTCAAAGGCATTCCGGAGAAAAAGTACACCTAAAATTGCGCTATAAAATGGTTTATAATCGGGGCAAATTCCATATAAAGCGCCCGCTAACGTCCACTGCACGAACATAACTTGTTCCCTCCCGTCCCTTCTGCCAAGCTATCCGCTCAAGATCGATATGGACAGAATACAATGTATCTCAATTAATGGCTATAAATTAATTGTGGTCCGCGATATTACTAATAATAGAAAACAATAACAATCGAAATGGAGATTATTTGAAATATTTTTTGAAGTAAAATTTGATAAGAAATGACGAATAACCCATTAGATTACGTTGTTCTGAAATACCTTATCAAAAAAAAGAGCCGTTTTATTCCAGCACTACACGTAGCGGGAACTGATGAGTGCCGAGCTTGCCTTCGTAGTTCGCGGCGGAGATCTTCAAGACACCGGGTACGCGACAGGAGGCATTGATGCCCGACTTCATGGCCGCGGAGACTGCCTCCTTACTGACGCCGTTTATTACTATCTCAAAGACGGCAGAGACGTCCTCGGCCAAAGTGCAAACCCCATCCTCGCGCAGCGACGTGCAGAAGGCTGTGTTGGTGGAGGCTTTCAGGAACTTGTACTTGGAGCCCACCTTGGAGCCGCTGGCCACCACGCCCCCCGGGAAGGGAGTTATCGTGCCCTTGATCTTGCCGATGGAGTTTACGGCCGCCTCGGCCGCCAGCAAGCCTGCCGCCTGATTTTGGGCGAAGATGAGGAAATTGCCGCCCGCAATTGCGTCCACTGCCCCGAAATTCTGCTCGATGATGAAGTCTCCCGACATGAGGGGAATCTTCCAGACGCTGCGGCCAAACAGCTCGACTTGCTTTTGGTAGCCGTCGCCAAAGAAGCTCAGCTTCTTGCCGGTATCAAACTGCTTCTCCGCATCCGACATGCCGGAAAAAGCCGCTGCGGTAGGCGCGGTCAGCACGCACTGGCCCAGGCGAAAGAGCAGTGAGTTCTCCAGGTTCTTGTAGCCCATATTGCAGATCAGGATATTGACCCCAGGTCTACCGTCCGGCGTCTCTTCTCCCCCGACAATGCATTCGATGCCAGCCTCTGCCGAGCATCCTATCACGGACGTGCCAAATCCCGTGGCTTCACGCGCCGCTTCCAGAGCCCAGCGCTCCGTCACTGCTGTGATTTGCACCCTTGCCATCTTTATGGGAAAGCCTTCGGCAAAGGTATCTTCTATCTGAACACCATTGATTTCCATAACAAACCTCTTCTAAATTCACTACACAGGATTGTAAACCGCCAGATCAAAACCGCTGCCCTGCCCCTCCGGCCGGGCTAGGGCCGCCGCCGCGCAGACCGGTCTCTCTAAGGGCAGATCAAACGCCAGGCGGGCAATCTCACCGGCACCGCTGCCCCCCAAGGCAGCAACCTCAAAGTCGGTCTTCTCATAAGTCGCGACCAGAAAAGCCTGGGCCCCCTCCAGATGAAACTCCTTAACTCGAAGCTCATCCCTCTTGGCAATGCCCAGCCAGCATCGATCTCCTTGCACCGCGCCAGCTAATCGCGGAGTGTCAAGCTCGTCCCTCTCATAGCCGTAAGCCGCCAGACTGATGGTCAGGGCATCTATTGGCCGCTGACCATCCTGGATTCTCTCCATAATCATGTCGGTATGAGTGCCGTTGCTTACAACCGCAACATCGCCTGCATTGTTGCTGCCGACGCGAATGCAGTTGTAGGCGATGTAGGGATTACGGGCTAAATCGGCACTGTCCAGGGGCGAGACCATGATGCTCTGGCCACGCACCTCGGCCCTCCGGTTGGGAAAAGAGCGGGAGGAGACTCTGTAGGCGACAAAGCTCCTTCCTTGGCTATGGCCTACTATTACTATTCGGCCCACATACATGTTCAGTCAACCAGCTTGTACTTGGCGATATTCGCATCCGCCATGGCCTGGATCTGGCCCAGCATACCCGCACATTCTCCTTTTTTGAAGAGGTGCTTGTAACGGCCCTGCATCTTGAGGTACTCCTCTACCAATTTAGGCCGGCGCACCTTCTTAACGCCCGTCAGCTCTCCGTTCTCATATTCCAGGAGCGGCCACAGACTGGTCTCCACTGCGAGACGCGCCAGCTCGATCATGAGTCCGGCTTCAAAGGTCCAGCCGGTGATGCAGGGCGCATTGACCTGGATATAGGAGGGGCCGTTCACCTGCAAGGCCTTCTTGACCTTTCGTCTCAGGTCCACAGGATAGGCCACGGAAGCGGTAGCCACGTAGGGAACCTTGTGGGCCAAGGCGATGGCCGGCATGTCCTTCTTGGGCCTGGGATTGCCCTGACTCTGGCTGCCCGACGGCGTCGTGGTGGTATGCGCACAAAAGGGCGTGGAGCCGCTTCTCTGCACACCCGTATTCATGTAGGCCTCGTTGTCGTAGCATACATAGAGGATCTTATGGCCACGCTCGAACATGCCCGAATTGGAACCCATACCGATATCAAAGGTGCTGCCGTCTCCACCAATGATGACCACGTTGGTGTCCAACCCCTTGCGCTTCTGCATGACCGCAACGCCGGAGGCTACTGCTGCCGCATTCTCGAATAAGGAGTGGATCCAGGGAACACACCAAGCGCTTTCCGGGAAGGGAGTGGTAGTAACCTCCAGGCAACTCGTGGGCGAGACCACGATGGTATTGGGCCCGGCGGCGTCTAAAACCAGCCTGATGGTAGTTGGCATAGCGCATCCTGCACAGGCCCTGTGTCCTGGTGCCAGCAATGATTTTTCCATTCTTTTAGCCTCCTAAAGGATCTCCGTCCGGAGATTCAGGAACTCGAACTCGAATTCTATTCCCTTCTGGGCAGTCTCTGCCTTATCTACGATCTTGCGGATATCCTTAACCGTGATGTCCCGGCCACCCAGGCCCGCCGTAAAGCCGATGATGGGCGTTCTGATTTTGCTGTTGTAGAAGGCCGCCTTCAGATCTGTCACCAGACCGGCTTCGCCCCCGATCGCAACGTCTTTCTCTATAACCGCGATTACGCTGGCGTCTTTCAGAGCTTTACGCAGAGCTTGCACAGGGAAGGGCCGGTAGCTACGCACCTTTACCAGGCCGACTTTCTTGCCTTCGGAGCGCATGGCATCTATGGCATCCTTGATGGTACCGATGACCGAGCCCAAGGTAACTATTACTATCTCAGCGTCCTTTGCGTGGTAGCTGTCGATGAGCCCACCATAATACCTTCCAAAGGTCTCCTCGAACTCGCGAGCAACCTTTTCAATCTTGTCCAGAGCCTTTAGCTGAGCCTCGAACTGCTGGTAGCGAAACTCCGTATAGGTGGAGGGATCAGCGAAGGCCCCAAAGGTCTTGGGGTTGGCCGGATCCAGGATATCGGCCGGCTGGTAGGCGGGCAGAAACTCCCTGGCCTTTTCCTTGTCTAAAAGCTCTACCGGCTCATAGACGTGCGTCAGGATAAAGCCGTCCATGCATACCATGATGGGTGTTCGAATCTCTGCATCCTCGGCGATCTTGTAGGCCTGCAGCGTGGCGTCCACTGCCTCCTGGACATCCTCCACGTAAATTTGCAGCCAGCCCACATCGCGAGCGCCTATGGCATCTTGCTGATCGTTCCAGATGTTGAGAGGCGCGCCCAAGGCCCGGTTGGCGACGTTCATGACTATAGGCAGCCTCATGCCGGAAACATTGTACAAGACCTCATACATCAGGGCCAGGCCCTGGCTCGTGGTCGAGGAGTAGCTTCTGGCACCGGCCGCGCTTGAGCCGATTAAAACGGACAGGGCTGAGAACTCGGAATCCACCGTCAAAAATTCGCTGTCAAGCTCACCATCCGCCACCATCTGGGAGAGGTTCTCCACGATGTGAGTCTGAGGCGTTATGGGATAGGCTGAGATCACATCCGGCCGGCAGCACATGACCGCGTGGGCCACCGCGTAAGAGCCCTCTACCACTTTCATATTAGCAGTCTTCTCGCTCATCACTTCTCCTCCAAGACCATTTGTACCGCCATGCGTGGGCACTCGTTAGCGCACACGCTACAGCCTTTGCAGTAGTCCAGGTCAGGGACAAAGAGCCCTTCTTCCTGGTGGATGCAGCCCTCGGGGCAGTAAATCTCGCAGAGGCTGCATTTTATGCATTTCTCATGATCGAATACGGGCACGAACGTTCGCCAGGCACCGGTCTTTGTCATGCGGGTGCTGCACGCCTCTACTAAACTCCCGGCTTTAATTGCCATTAAGATACCCTCTCGAAGGCGGCTTTGATGGCGAGCAGGTTCTTCTTGCCCAGCTCCCCTTTAAAGCGTTCCGAAATAGCTTTGTTCATGCTCTCCAGACCCACCTCTTTGCTCGCTCCGCAAAATGCTCCCAGCATGGTGGTGTTGACAATAGGCCGCTTTAGGATATCCATAGCGATCTTGGTAGCGTCGATAGTGATGACCTCTGCATCGGTTTTAAGCTTGAGCGCCTCACGGGTCCGGTCGGTGTTTATTATTATCTTCCCGGTCGGTTTAAGTCCTGCTGCCACATCCACCACATCGAGCAAGGTTACATCCTGCACAATGACGTAATCCGGCTCATAGATCTGACTTCTGATCCGGATGGGCTGGTCGGCAATTCTGGCAAAGGCCATTACCGGCGCACCTCTCCGTTCTACTCCGAAGGCCGGAAATGCCTGAGAGGACCTTTTGTCCTCAAAAGCCGCAACGGCTATCATTTCGGCTGCAGTGACAGATCCCTGACCGCCACGACCATGTAAGCGTATTTCTTTCAAGGGCTGACCTCCAATTATTAGCGGGCTGATCTACTCTTCTCCGCGGAAAAGTGATGAGTAAATATATCTCTTTCGGAGCCACGGCAAGTTCTTATGTATGATGCTCTTCTTACACCCCAGTTCATGCCGCCCGGGCAAAATGGCTCCGGCGTATGAGGATAGCCTATGGATAACAGGAATGAAATACTCTTTGCGGTCCGAGAAGCCAGGAAGTTCCTTGGAGGGGCAGCAGACTTTCGTGTCGCTGATGCTCTGGTCATCTTAGAGGGCATCGCGCCGTTCCTGAATAAGGAAGTTGTCATAGGGATGAAGTGCAAAAGCTGTGACAATTATGCAACGGCCACATTCCCTTTGAGCCGGGATTTCTGGGCGGTAGATGACAGCGAATACTGCCATGTAAAGGATGCGTCCTTAAAAAACCTCACGGCTTCTAAGCTGGCCGGCTGCCCCCAATACTCCTCTGTGGCTACCCAGGATCTGATAAATTTAGGCACGGTCATAATGGAAGAAGATCTGCGGCCTGCTTTCCAGGAGAGAAAGCTCTATGATCGAAGTAAATTTGCCAGCTACAGCGTGGCCTTTCGGCTGCAATCCTCGCAGGGAAAAGCCTGCATCGAACTGGGACATAGAACCGATGAAGGCTTTGCCTGCAGCGACATAAAGCTCTACATCTTAAGAAGGCTAGATCCCGGGTTTGGGGCAGTGGCCTCCCAGAAGATATCCGAGGCTATGAAGAGCAGTCACATCATGGTGGTACAATCCAGTCTGCAGACCAGAAGACAACTGGACATAGACTACGTGCTGGAATGGATAGCTGAAAAGCGAAAGATGGATATAGTCTATCTCTAGCTTTATTTCTAGATGATAATTGATGATTAAAGGATGTTTTCGACAATGGCGCAACCGTTAGTGCCAGATACCAGCGTGGTAATTGATGGCAGAGTCTCTGCCAAGATCAAAGCCGGTGAGCTGCAGGGCCGCAGGATCGTTGTACCTGAAGCTGTGGTAGCCGAGCTGGAGGCTCAGGCCAACCACGGGCGAGATATTGGTCTTAGGGGATTGGAGGAGTTAAGGAAGCTCTCTGAACTTGCCAAGACGGGCAAGATCGAGCTGGAATACGTGGGCATCAGGCCCAATTTAGACCAGATCAAGCTCGCCGGTGGGGGTGAAATAGACGCTATGATTCGGGATGTAGCCCTGGAACTGGGCGCCTCCTTCCTTACCAGCGATCAGGTTCAGTTCCGGGTGGCTGAGGCTATGGGCCTGGACGTGGAGTATGTCAGGCCGCAGCGCGAGCCTATCAAGCCCTTATCCCTGGAGAAATACTTCACAGAGGATACCCTCTCCGTGCATCTCAAAGAGGGTGCCATCCCCATGGCCAAACGCGGCCATGTGGGAGACTTTTCCCTGGTTCGAATAGGAGAGAGGCAGCTATCGGAAAGGGAGCTAAGAGACCTCTCTCGCGAGATCTTCGAAAGGGCCAAGGCAGATCCGGAAGGCTATGTGGAGATGGAGAAGATTGGTGCCGCCGTAATTCAGATCGGGCCCATGAGAATCGCCATAGCCAAGCCCCCCTTCTCAGACGGTCTGGAGATAACGGCCGTGCGACCGGTGGCCAAGGTGAGCTTTGACTCTTACCGGCATAGCAGCATGCTAAAAGAAAGGCTGAAGGAGAGTCAGAGAGGCATTCTCATCGCCGGTCCACCTGGATCGGGAAAGTCCACCTTTGCCGCCGGAGTTGCCGAGTATCTCTTAAGCTGCAACTATGTGGTCAAGACCCTGGAGTCGCCTCGCGATCTGCAAGTTCCCCCGGAGATCACTCAGTACGGGCCGCTGGAAGGCAGCATGGAAGCCTCGGCTGATATTTTGCTCTTGGTCAGGCCCGACTACACCATCTACGATGAGGTGCGAAAGACGCGCGACTTCCAGGTCTTCGCAGATATGCGCCTGGCGGGCGTGGGTATGATAGGTGTGGTGCATGCCAACAAGCCCATCGATGCCTTGCAACGTCTTCTCGGTCGCGTGGACATGGGCATGATTCCCCAGGTGGTAGACACGGTGGTCTTCATCGAGAAGGGCGAGGTCACCCATGTCCTGGATGTGGAGTTCGTGGTCAAGGTTCCCGCCGGCATGGTGGAAGCGGACCTGGCCCGACCGGTGATTGTGGTCAAGGACTTTGAGACGGGCCAGGCGGAGTATGAGCTATACTCCTATGGCGAGCAGATTGTGGTCATGCCCGTGTCCAAGGAGAGTCGCAAGCCCTCTGCATCCTGGAGACTGGCCAGTCGCGAGATTGAGAAGGAGATAGCGCATCATGTGCGTGGCCCTTTTCAGGTGGAGATGCTCACCGACTCATCTGCAGTCATCCACGTTCCCCCGGATGAGGCGGCGAGAGTGATAGGCAAGGCCGGCAAGAACATCGATCAGATCGAGAAGAACCTGGGGCTGCACATCGACGTGCGCACTCAGGATGCGCCGGCCCTGGCAACGCCCAAGGTGGAGGAGACGGCCAAGCATCTCATCATCTGGCTGGAGGGCATGTCCGGGGAGTCGGTGGAGGTATACGTTGGCGAGGAGCCGATCTTCACGGCCACCGTTGGCAGAAGAGGAGATATCCGGGTGGCCAAGTCCTCGGAGATGGCCAAGCGCATCATCAAGCGCATGAAGACGGGAGAGAAGATCGAGGTGCAAAAGGCAAGCTCTGAATGAGCCTGCTATTGATCTAATGATCAGCTCTCTGCGTTTTATTTTTTTTGTTTTTGCAAAGTGCATTATTATCGGACTTAATGGGGGGAAAAAATGAAATACACTAATATCAGATCGCTGGCCGGCATTTTGATTCTCATTTTCCTGGCTGCCTGCGTTGCTGCACAAAATGATCCTTTGAATCCAATAAGAAAGACCATGGGAGACGATATCTTCAGCCCAATTCCGCAAGACCAGTTAGGCAATGCCACACCGGTGATAACTGGAAAGAATCTGCCCGGCTCTATTGCAAACTCAGAGCCCTCCCAGCCCAAGGCGAGGCTGCTCAGCCCCACCAGTACCTGGAGCCTGAATCTGCTGGACAGCCTGGAGCGATCTGTTGCTTTACAGATGTACCAGTCTAATGATGTCGTATTCGGCAAGGGGACTATTACCGTGGGAAGCAGCCTTCAAAACGCCACGGCAACCGGGACCGTCAACGGGAACAAGCTGAATTTAGACGTCCTCTCCGACGACCTAACGCTCTTCCACCTTTCTCTGACCATGAACGGCAAATCCCTGTCCGGCGACTATCATGGCTACAGTGTCAGATATGTGCCCTGGAAGGGAATCGCCATGGGAAAGATCAACTAAATTTAAATATATAATAATACATTTTTTAAATATTATACAACGTTGTTTGTCGTACAACCATTAAGCTTATCAACTAATAAACTGCATGGCAATGCGAATGGCGGCAGAATGGAACATAAGCCAGGTCAACCCGACCGGAAAGCATCCATTCATGAGGACTAGAAAAACCATTCCTAAGAAGGTCGATATGTCATGAGATTTAAAATTCTAATATTATCATCATTGCTTTTCATTGCCTTCCTGGCTGTGACGGCTCTTAGCGTAAATTGGGATGATCCCAGCTTTAACGCAGATGAAATGATAAGCGCTGAAGGGGTAACAGTATATGAGAATCCGTCCGGCTTTGCAGCAACACCCCAGGCACAAAGAGAGCTCGAGAAAAACAAGAGTTCACTGGACTGGACCATGCCCAGCACATTAACTGGTGGCGGCGACAGCGCCAAGTCATCCAGAACTCAAGCGGAGTCGTCCAGCGAAGTGGCAGTAGCCAGTACTGCGGCAGAACAGGCAGAACCCGCCGCGAACACATCCAATGCCACCGATACTGAGCTTCCCCCCGCCCAGCCAAAAGTCGCCACCGTAGGCGGAAGCTGGTATTTTACCCTGAACGACAGCGTTGAGAGGGATCTGAACCTGGCCATCTTCCAGAAGGGAAATGATGTCTTTGGAGCCGGCAAGATCAAAGAGGGCAACAACACCCAGGATGTGACGGTATCGGGAGCATTTGCCGATGCAACCCTGGAGCTGAATCTGGTCACTTCTAATCCCATCGTCCAATACAAGCTCAATCTCAATCTGAGCGGAGACTATGCCACGGGAGAGTACCAGGCATTTTCCACGAGCGGCGACTCCTGGACGGGAAGCGCCGAGGGCGAGAAGACTGCGTAGTGCTGAGGCAAATCAAGTGCAGGGAGAACGGCACTTGTGTAACTATTTTTAATATTTTTATTGAATTGAATTGAGCGATTTTGTTATTTGTGATTGGAAAATCGTAAGGCATGCAAAGAGACGGCAAGCACGCACCGAAAGCGATATGAGACGTGAAGCCCGAGCATGAGAAGATTATGTCCAAGCTCTCTCCCCTCATGGAGCAGTATTACCGGGAAAAAAAGCTGTACCCGGATACATTGCTGCTATTCCGGGTGGGCGACTTTTACGAGACCTTTGCCGAGGATGCCGTAATCGTCGCCCGCGACCTGAACATCACCCTTACCTCCCGCCAAAAGGACGATGAGGGCAACAAGATTCCTCTGGCGGGTGTGCCCTACCATGCCCTGGAGGTCTACCTGGCCAAGCTCATCCGGGCCGGGCACAAGGTGGCCATCTGCGATCAGGTGGAAGACCCCAAGCTTGCCAAGGGTCTCGTGAAAAGGGAGATCACTCGCGTGGTAACACCAGGCACCATCATTGAGCCGGCATTGCTCGACGAGTCCTGCAACAATTTTCTCGCCTCCGTGGTGCAAGATGCAGGCAGGATGGGCCTGGCTTTTGTGGACGTCTCCACGGGAGAGTTCCTGACCACGGAGATTGCCGCAGAGCGGCTGACTGCCGAGCTGGCCAAGTTTCGACCGGCGGAGTGCATTGCGCCCTTTCCCATTGACTGGCAGGGCAGCAGCCTGCAGATCCTGGATGAGGCGGCCTTCTCCGTGGAGAGCACATCCGCAGCCCTGGTGAATCGCTTTGGCCCCGACTGGAGGGTGCAGCAGCACCTGGCCGACAAGCCCCTTTCAGCGCGCGCCTGTGGAGCCATTCTCACCTATCTGCACGCCGCGCACTTCGACGCACTGGGACACCTGCACGACATTCGTAGCTACAGCGCCGCCGAGTTCATGGTTTTGGATGAAGTCACCCTGCGAAATTTAGAGATCTTGAAGAACATCCGGGACCGCTCCAGGCGGGGAACGCTCCTGGAGTTCCTGACCCGGACAAAGACGGCCATGGGCGCACGCACCCTGGCCCGCTGGATTCAGATGCCACTGCTTTCAGAGGAAGCGATTACCAGAAGGCATTTTGCAGTCGAAGAGCTGAACAATAATTCCGTACTGCGGGAAAGCCTGAGCGAAGAGCTGAAAGGCGTATGTGATCTGGAGAGGCTGATGAGCCGGGTCTCCTGCGATTCTGCCAGTCCCAAAGAGCTGGTGGTACTGAAAAGCACTATTGAAAGGCTGCCCAGAATGCAAGGGATCCTGGAAAATGCCGCCGCTCCCTATTTGGTCGAGCTGCAAAGCCTGCTTAAACCCTGTGAGGAGATTGTCTCTCTCCTGGAAAGATCGATAGTTGAAGATCCGCCCACCCACCTGAGAGATGGAGGCGTGATCAAAGACGGCTTTAACACCGAGATCGACGAGCTTCGCTCCCTCTTGCGAGACGGACGGGGCTGGATGGCCCGCCTGGAAAGTTCAGAGCGAGAGAAGACAGGCATCAAGTCCCTCAAGATTTCTTACAACAACGTCTTCGGCTATTATCTGGAGATCTCCCGAGCCAACCTGCACCTTGTACCGCAGGATTACATCCGCAAGCAGACCCTGGCAAACGCCGAGCGCTTCATCACCCCAGAGCTAAAAGAGATGGAATCCAAGGTTCTGTCGGCCCAGGAGAGGTCCATATCTCTCGAGCAGGAGATCTTTGCCGGCCTGTGCAAAAAGATAGCCGCCGAGGCGCGCACCGTTCAGGAGAGAGCCGCGGCCCTGGCAGAGCTGGATGTACTTGTGGCTCTTGCCAATGTTGCTGCGGAAAGCGGCCTGGTGAGGCCTCAGTTCAATAGGGATGGCAAGCTGTTCCTGCGCGCCGCAAAGCACCCTGTCCTGGACAAGGCCATGCGAGGCGGCTTTGTGCCCAACGATGTGCTCCTGGATAATGATCATAACCGGTTCATCATTCTCACCGGCCCCAACATGGCAGGAAAATCCACCTTCATGCGCCAAATCGCGCTCTGCGCCATCATGGCCCAGGCAGGCTCCTTTGTGCCGGCCGCCTTCGCCTCGCTCTCTCTGGTGGACCGCATCTTCACCCGGGTGGGAGCTTACGATGATCTATCAGCCGGCCAGAGCACCTTCATGGTGGAGATGACGGAGATTGCCACCATCCTTGGCGCGGCCAGCAAAGACAGCCTGGTGCTTCTGGACGAGGTGGGGCGGGGCACCAGCACCTTTGACGGACTCTCTTTGGCCTGGGCCATATCCGAGTATCTGCACAGCAACATCAAATGCAAATGTGTCTTTGCCACCCACTATCACCAGCTGACGCAGTTGGAAGGCATCCTGCCGGGAGTGAAAAACTACAGCATCGCCGTAAAAGAGGAGAAAGGGACCATCACCTTCCTTAGAACCGTGGTGCCGGGAGCCACAGACAAGAGCTACGGCGTGCATGTGGCCCGCCTGGCCGGCGTGCCTGAGGCCGTGACCAGGCGGGCGGACCAGATCCTGAAGGAGATCGAGAAAGAGGCGGTAATTGAGCCCCTTTCCGGTAATAAAAAACTCCGGAAATCCTCCCAGTACACCCAGCTCATATTCTTCGATGCGCCCGCAGCAGAAGGAAAAGAAGCGAAGGGAAAAACGGAAATGATACTCAGGCCCCAGAAGGATGATGCGATTATGCAAGATATCCTGGCCTTAGACATCGATTCCCTGACGCCCATCCAGGCGCTGAGCTGTCTAGCCGAATACCAGAAGAGGTTGGGCGAGAGACGTGATAGGAGCAGAGGTGAGAGCAATGGCCAGGATTAAACTTCTCGATGCCGATACCATAAACAAGATCGCCGCAGGAGAGGTCATCGAGCGGCCCGCCTCCGTGGTCAAGGAGCTGGTAGAAAACTCCATCGATGCCGGCGCCGGAAAGGTGCTCATTGAGCTTGGCGACGGCGGAAAGAGCTTCATCAGGATAACCGATGACGGCTGCGGCATCGATCCCCAGGATCTGCCCCTGGCCTTTCAAAAGCATGCCACCTCCAAGATCCGAGGGGCCGCGGACCTGGAGAATATCGCCACATTGGGTTTTCGGGGCGAGGCCCTGGCCAGCATCGCCAGCGTCTCGGCAAGCGTCGAGGTAAAAACCAAGACGAAAGGGTCGCTCTCCGGCACCTACCAACGCACTGAGGGCGGCAAGATTGTAGAAACAAAAGAGGTCGGCTCACCAGTGGGCACCACCATCACTGTGTGGGACCTCTTCTACAATGTTCCGGCCAGAAAAAAGCACCTCAAGGGGGTGGAAGCGGAAACCGTGCACATCACAGATATGGTCACCGAGCTGGCCATCATCCACTATGACATCTCTTTTGAGCTTTTCTCCGGCAAACGCACCATCTTCAAATCGATAAAATCGTCAAGCTGGGACGATGTGCTCTTTCGCCTCTTCGGCCTGAAGACTTTGAAAGGATTGTCCCGGCTGGAGGAGCCGGGCCGGGGCTGGACCCTCACCGGCGTCATTGGTGATCCCCTGGCGGTGCGAAGCAGCCCGGATCGGATATTCATCTTCGTCAACGGAAGGGCGGTCTCTTCCCGAACTCTTTCGGCGGCAGTAAGAGAAGCTTACCGGAACATCATCCCCCTGGGAAAGAGCCCGGTGGCCGTCATCTCCCTGCAAATAAGTCCTGAGCTGGTAGATGTGAACGTTCACCCCGCCAAAAGAGAGATCCGCCTCTTACATGAGCAGGAGATCGCCACCGCCCTCACCCGGGCCGCGGCCCGGGCTCTGGAGGAGCATGCCCGGTCCAAGCAAGAGGGAATGTCGGATAGATCGTCCAGCGAGGGAGAAGCGGTGGCGCCGCTGCGGCAATCCTCCATCGCGGAAAGCTGCGAGCAGAGTACTCTTCCCCTCGACCCGATGGAAGAAGAACTGTCACAGATAAAGCCGCAGCCGGTGCCCAGTCTGCGTATCCTTGGCCAGATCAAGAAGCTCTACATCGTGGCGGAAAGCGAGGACGGGCTGGTGCTCATAGACCAGCATGCTGCGGCAGAGCGCATTCGTTTCGAGCTCTTGCAGGAGCGCTACAAGAGCAAAAAGATCCGCCAGGAGCTGGCAGAGCCTATCTCCCTGGAAATGTCTCCCAGCGAGATGATCATGATGGCCTCCTGGCAGGAGACGCTGCAAGACATTGGCTTTGAAGTCTCGCCCTTTGGGGGAAACTCCTACACGGTCAGGGCCGTTCCGGCGCTGGGCCGTCGCCTGGAGAGCGCCGAGGCAGTGCACGACATCTTAAGAGATCTTTTTTCCGAGGGAAAAGTCAGCCCTGCTTCGACCAATAAAGATGAGATACTCAAGCTCCTGGCCTGCCGTGGATCCATAAAATCAGGAAAAGAGCTTACATTTGCTGAAATGAGAAAGCTTGTCGAGGATCTTTACCTATGCAATAATCCTCTCACCTGCCCGCACGGAAGGCCGGTGATGGTGACAATAGATCAGAATCAATTGGAGCGGCTCTTTTCCAGGAGGTGAAGCGCTGGCGGGGCTCATTTATCGTCCTCCGGATCTTTGCCAAGCATCTTTTTGACCTCCTGCTCAAACTCCTTCTCAGCAAGGGCATCGCCCTCTTCGATCCGCCGCTGGCTGAAGGTGTGGTACTGCTCCAGGGCCTTAGCCCGGGCCTCATCCATTGAGATCTTTCCGCTGTGCTCCAGTATGGCTCGCTGATTGAATTTCAGGAATGAATCCATCTTCTCCTGCCAGTCCTTCATGTAGATTGGTCGACTGCGCTGGGTCTGGTCCTCAGCGTAGTCCAGCCACATGGTCACCAGGCGGTTGAGCGGTCCTATTTCGTCCGCTAGAAGGTAGTTCTTGGCCACGAGCACGTCTGACTGGCGAACCTTTGCCCCTTTCCAGGCAGTAAGTCCCATATTCGGTCTGAAGGCATCAGCCCGCTCCGAGATCAGCTCGGCTGCGGTGTGGCCGGTTATGGCCCAGTGCAGCTTGTTCTGAACTACCTTGAAGAACACCTGGGTGCTCTCTGCCTGGGAATCGTAGTCGATGGAGAGGGTATAGATATCGCGAACCTTCTGGTAGAAGCGCTTCTCCGAGGCCCGAATATCGCGAATGCGCTCCAGAAGCTCATCGAAATAGTCCTGGCCGGGGGCTCGCTCTCCTTTTAGCCGCTCATCGTCCAGCACAAAACCCTTGACGATGTACTCCCGCAGGCGCTCGGTAGCCCAGCTGCGGAACTGAACGCCCCGGTGGCTGCGCACCCGGTAGCCGATTGCCAGTATCATATCCAGATTGTAGAAGTCCACAAGCCGCTCTACCCGGCGAATGCCCTCGGTTTGAACTAATCGGAATTTCCGAGTAGTTGCCGCGGGAATAAGCTCATTGTCGCCGTAGATAGTGGTGATATGCTCGCTGATCGTGTGAGGTGCAACCTGGTAAAGCTCGGCCAGCAGCCTCTGGCTGAGCCAGACGGTGCCGTCCTGCAACCGGACTTGTATGCGGGATTTTCCCTCCTCGGTCTGGTAGAATATGATCCCAGAATCAGGCAGGATTGTGCCCTGGTCGTCGCTCATTTTATTGTCCACCATATGGAGGGCTTCTTGCATCTCGTGGCCTTACGTGGCAGCTTCGTCTCTTGACATAATCGTCAATGATTTTAAGCGCTCGACCTTCCAATACTCAGGCAATTCCCCATGCCACGAAATTCTGGGATCCTTCATTATGGGTGAGAGCTTAGTATCAGCAATCCTCACAGAGACTCAAACCAAGTTTTGATCTTTTCTGACATTAGTTTCCGTCGAACATCTAAGAACTCATTATAAGTCATACTACTGCCCTCTAATAGATTTTCCGGGATGCAATTCATCTTCAAGTTTGCTCGCATTTCGGCCATATCAGTGATGCCTCCGTACTTCTTTTCTCCTCCCGCACATTGTTCTGCAAGTTCCACGAAGTACTCCTCAGGAGGCTTGTCGCCGATAGCGATATTGATCTCGCTCTGCGCTATCGCATAGTTTGCAATCTGATTATACTGCCCGCGCGATAAACCCTGCTTCCGAAGGTGATTGCGTGGGTAGATATGATGCACATCATTTCGATTAAGGAGCAGATCCCGTACTGTAATATCACGTGAGAGAAAACCCTTATCACCCAGCTTCACATGAGCCGCCTGGTAGGCGAGAAAATAAGGGCTATTCGATGATGAAGTGTTCAACAATTGTGGGAGCATCCCTGTCCAGAAGCTCTCAGGCAATTCATTCTTAATCACTGATTCTGTGTAAATGGTCAATCCAAGATCCTCAACCTGACGTATATCAGAATCGAAGGCGGTCTCGGGGCTGCCTGCATAGCGTCCTCTCAGGATCGTCATAGCATACCAGCGCCTTACCAAACGCTCAAGGTCTGCCGGAGGCATCCCATCAGCTCTCCCACGCAGATAGAGAATGTAGGCAAAGTTAACGGCATTGCGGCCACCGATCAAGCCGCTTGTTACAAAGCCTGCCGATCGTAAGATCATCGTGATGCGGTCGAAGTGCGTTTTGTTGATAAAGGCGAGGACGCCATTCTTCAATTTGCCAAATGATTCCTCGGCGATCGCCCCCTCGAATTGCTTGGTTTCAAAGTTGCGGCCAGAAAGCAGGGCCACCAGATCCAGGAGTTTACCACGCCCGAATTCTGAGGTAAACGCAACCCGCAACATATCTGTGTAGGTCGGATCGTAGATATCATCGTTGACATCCTTTAGCCAGCTCATTTTATTCAGGAACTCGGATGCTGCGAAAGCCTTATCATTTTTTTCGATTCGTGAAAAGAATTCCGGCGCAACTGAAAGATGACAGAAATAGTCAATCGCCTTTCGTAAAAGGTTGCCGCCATAAGTTTCATTAACGGCGATCTTCGACATGGCAAAGTCGGCCTGAGATAGCTCGGCACCTGCTGAGTTCACTCGTATAAATATCTCAGTAACTGTATCGATATCAAGGTCTTCAGCAAGTTCGATTATGCCAATATAGTTATTTATGATCTTGCGGAGCTTTTCCAGCACAAGTGATATGCGATTGCGGTTGGCGCCAGGATTTTTTCCAGTGTAGGTATCGGTCAATTCAGTGAGGCTTGCCTCAGGTGCGAAAACATCGGCAACATCTGCGATCCAGGTTGCATCTTTCTGGATAACAGGGTTGGCGACCTCAAAGCGCTCCTCCTGCGAATTGAAGGCAATACGGATACGTACCGTCTCGTAGTCCTTGGTTAGGACCTCACGACCGAGCAACGACGCCATGAGTGCTGTCACTCGTTGTTGGCCATCGATTAGGATTCGCTTACCGCTGGATAATGTGCCGTCTTTCAGTTTAATAGTAGGGTTGCGCCAGAGGATTAGGTAGCCGACCGGATAACCACGATAGAGCGAATCTAACAGGTTTCGAACCTTGGTTGCCTCCCATACGAAGGGACGCTGGATTTCGGGAATGGCAATCTCGCCAGACTTGATCCATGTAAGCAAAGTCTCGATGGGGTGTGGAGTTACAGAGTAGCGTTGTGTTGACATTTATCACTACTTCCGACGATTACAAATAATAATCCTTCCGTCTCTTTCTCCAGCGCCACGATATCCGCCCGGATCTCCTCTCGCGTTCTCATTGGCTTGGGCTTGTAGAAGCGTCCGCAGCATAGGGCAGCACCACCTGGTGCAGGAAAACCCCAATCCCGCCTGCCTCCAGCAACGACACCTGCTCGTTGTCCCGCAGATCAGGGTCTGGCTCGTACTCGGCTGATCGCAGCTTGCCATTTCCACTATCCATTAAGATTCATGCCTCAATATGAATTCGTAACCTTCATTCCCATAAACATTATGCTGATCTCAATAAAAGGAGCGAGACATGCCAGAGGCCTTGCCAAATACTTTACTAGAGGTGAGTACAACTGCGCCTCATGGATCTGGAAGGTTTTGCCAAGCGGGGTCTGCTACGTGAGGACCCGGAGATAAAGTCCAAGCTCATCTCACTGATCAGAGAGGTAAAGAGAATACCAGAGGATAAGGCCCTCCTCCTGGCGCAGGCGGTATTAGAGGAAGCAACAGCGACGCTGCATCCCCGGGGCGAGGTCTTCCGGCTGGAAGAGGTGGGAGTCTCCATGGGCGACTATGGGGTGGGCTCGCGAGGCTCGGGCGATTTTTATACGCATACCAAGATCGCCGAGGTCATTGGCCGCACCAATGCCGTGGTGGACTCGCGCCAGCTGGACGACTCGGGCGTGGTCAGGGCCAACGGCCAGTACATAACCGTCACCGTAGACGGCATGCACTCCCGCCTCAGCGACTATCCCTTCCTGGCGGGCTTTCATGTCACTCGCGCCGCGCTTCGCGATGTCTATGTCATGGGCGCAAAGCCCGTAGCTCTTCTCTCCGACATTCATATCGCCGATGATGGGGATGTCTCCAAGCTCTTCGACCACATCGCCGGCATCGCTACCGTCTCGGAGCTGATGGGCGTTCCTCTCATCACCGGCAGTACGCTACGCATCGGCGGCGATATGGTCATCGGCGACCGGCTGACCGGCTGCGTAGGCGCGGTAGGTGTCTCGGATAAGATCACGCCCAGAAAAGGGGCCCGTCCCGGTGACGTGATCATGATGAGCGAGGGTGCGGGAGGGGGGACGGTCTGCTCGGCTGCCCTTTACTATGATCGGCATGAGGTGGTGGAAGAGACCCTGAATATCAAATTCCTGGAGGCCTGCGAGGCTCTGCTCAAGGAAGACCTTACCATTCACGCCATGACCGACGTGACCAATGGAGGCATTCGCGGCGACGCCAAGGAGATATCCTACACCGCCGGGGTGAAGCTGCACTTCGAGGAGGAGAGGATGCGCCGCCTGGTAAATGCGCGGGTTTTAGAGATGCTCGACGACCTGCATATCGACTATCTGGGCGTCTCCATCGATGCCCTGCTCATAATAGCTCCTGAGGAAGAAGCGAAAGAGATAGCCAGGACCATTGGCAAAGCCGGCGTGGCGGTGGATGAGATAGGCACTGTTGAGGCGGGCGAAGGCGCATTGCTCCATATGGACGGCAAGGTTACAAACTTTTCCCCGCGCTTTCGGGAAGCTGCCTACACGCCCATAAAAAAGGTAGTAGGCCAGGACGCGAGAAGAGATGTGGCCGAGATGACGGCGAAGGTCGACCGGGCAGCTATGAATGCTGTGGAGAAGAAGAGGCAATTTATAGATCGAATAAGAAGAATGTAATTCAAATTTTTACAAAGTTATTTATTTTTAGTGCGTTTGCCGAATGTAGTAATAATAGTAAAAATTTTTTTTACATAAATAAACTATTTATATCATAACGTACTTCATTTATTACAAGGGAGTAAAAATAAGGGAGAAGATATCAATGAAGGAATCGTTCGTAATGAGATTTGACGAGAAAGATATTGAAGTTGTAGAAACGCTGAAAAGCCTGGGAGTGCCGAGAAAGGTCTCCAATATGATCGCCTACCTGGCCAGCGGCACAGAGGCCACCTCTCGCGAGATTGAAAGAGGCTCCGATCTGCGCCAGCCGGAGGTGAGCATTGCTCTGCGCACTCTTAGGAAGAACAACTGGGTGGAGGAGAAGATGAGCAGGAGCGATGGCACCGGCCGGCCCATGAAGGTCTACCGCCTCAAAGCACCAATTGAGGATATCCTTCAGTACTACGAGCAGGAAAAGCTCGCTGAGGCCAACCAGGCTCTGCAATCCATACAAAGGCTCAAGGCTCTCTTGGGGGAGGCGGGATCGAGCTGAGGTTAGAAAATGGGTCCATCCCCCAGTGGATAGTTTAATATATCTTTTTTGATTTTTAGTTATTTTTAATAATTCTTCACCTCGTCGCCCAAGGAGGCCGCATCCTTCAGGGTGCGGAGGAATTAGGCGCTCCCGTACGTTAAGTATTTATGCCACAGAAAATATATATCTATACTATCATGATGCAGACTCTCAAAGTCAAAATTGCAGTTGAACCAGAGCAATCCGAGGCTCTCCTTGAGACCATGCATCAGTTCAATGCAGCGTGTAATTATGTAGCAGAAATTGCTTTTCAGATGCAAACCGCCGATAAAATCAAGTTGCAGCCTTTTGTTTATCATGATATCCGTGAAAAGTATGGCATATCTTCTCAGATGGCGATCAGGGCAATTTCCAAAACATTGCATCTCCAAGAAACTTGTTATGAAAGCCAAAGGCACCTCTTCCCTGATTGTTTTGGAAGACCTCCAGGGCATTCGAGAGAGGACAACGGTCCAAACCAGGGCCCAGAGACATAGACATAGCTCTTGGAGTTTCAGTCAGCTCCGGCAGTTTATCGACTACAAAGCAGTCATGTCCGGCGTTGGTGTGGTATGCATCGACCCTGCTTATACTTCTCAGGAATGCCCGATTTGTCATCATATATGCCCATCGTGGCCCGACTTTTTGCGGAGCCGCAAGCCATGCCATTCAGGGCGTGGTAGTTGACGATGGGGATATATAGAAGGAAAACCTAATATTAATCTAAAGCAAACCCGGGGCCAATACATATTCATTGCCCGGGGTGATATATGAAGCAAATCGAGTATTAGCTAGCTTATATTCCAGGTAGTGATTCATTGACGGTCATAGAAGAGTCTATTCATAGAGCATATCTAAACAAGCTTGTAGGGGAAGACGGTTTACGCATTGTGGAATGCATACCAGGCGAAGAGATCACGGATGAGAAGCTGGCAGAGCTTACCGGCATCAGCCTGAATACCGTAAGACGCACCCTTTACCTGCTTTACGAACACAGGCTGGCCATATATCGACGCAAGCGCGATCCTGATTCCGGCTGGCTCACCTATTTGTGGCAATTGTGTCCCGAGAATTTTGAAAAGGCACTGGAATCAGAAGCTAAAAGGCTGCTGCGCAAATTAGACGAAAGGCTGGCCTATGAGAAGGAGAACATTTTTTATGCCTGCACCGATGGGTGTGCCCGGTTCATCTTCGACGAGGCAAGCGAGGCCAATTTCCTCTGTCCCTTCTGTCAGGGAAGCCTGGAGTTTATGGAGAATGCCAAAGTGGTGGAGACCATAGAAAAGCAGATGACGGAATTAAAAGCTTGCTTATAGGTTCTCCAGGTTATTGTCAAGGACTGCCGTCCACCACCAACGCGCCATGTCCATCAGATCGCGGCTGAACATCCCGGAGAGCCGGTACTCGCCGCTTTTGTTTGTGATCAGGCCAGCTCCAAGTAGCTTGTTTCTCATGGCGTAAAAGGCAGATCGACTAACATTTAGCACTACGAGAAGCTGCTCCCACTCTTCCGTCTTTAATGGATCGCCGCTCTTCTGGCGTTCCTCCACCATTACCAGAAATTTCCCCCCACGCTGTGCCGTTGTTTCCTCCTGAAAAAGGCGAAGCATTAGCTCATGATACGGATCACGAGAGCGGCTTATTGCGTACTCCGATTTAGAGCGGACCTTGAGCGTAGTGGCGGTCCGGGGAGCCTTCTTGACATTGGTCATAAGGTAGCCAGTACTGCTCTGGCTATATCTGCATATTCATCCCTTAAAACATAGCTCATAGGCGCACGATAAGACTTCTTATTGACATGTAATATCCCCAGACGAGAACAAATGTAGCCGATCATAGAGGCCACCACCTTCTTGGAGACATCAATTCTCTTGCATACGCTTTCATGAATAGAGGCTACCGTAAACTCTCGAGCCTCGACTATCGACTCAAGAACAACTCGCCTCAGACCATCTGTGTCCAGATTGAGGAACCTAATCATTCGGCCTAATATCTCGGACCGCTGTGGTTTCATCGCACCCCTCCTAAACTACCCCCTATACATTAAACAATACTTTAGTAATATGTATAATATATACTTTACTATATTTCATCGGAAACCCCAATTGCACCGCCATGAGTTTAAGCTGGTCGTCAAATAATGCCGATTATAAAGAGCAAGCGGATCGGAATTAATATGCAAGAAGATGAAAATGCAAAGGCTGAGATCCTCTATGCCCAGGGAAACTATTTACGAAAGCTGGGCAGGTACGATGAGGCGGCAGCAGCCCTGGAAAAGGCTCTCTTGCTCGAACCCAAGAATGCCGATGCCTGGGGGGCTCATGCCCTGGTATGCAGCCAGATGGATAAGAATGCACAGGCAGTAGCGTCCTCTGAAAAGGCCCTGGCCCTCGATCCACACAATGCCCGAACCTGGATAATAAGAGGCTTTGCCCTGCATCAGATGGGGCAATACGAGAAGGCGGTGGAAAGCTATGCCCGGGCCATTCTGTGCAATCCACTCGGGGCGGACGGCAGAAGGGCCTGGAATAACCGGGGCGCGGCTTTGGACAACCTGGCTAAACATGAGGAGGCTATCGAGAGCTATGAAGAGGCGTTATTGATCGATCCCTTCGATATCTACGCCTGGAACAACAAAGGCGTGGCCTTAGGAGTTTTGGCCAGGCACGAGGAGGCGATAAGCTGCTTCTTAAAAGCCATAAAGATCGAGCCGGAATATGCAACTGCCTGGAAGAACCTGGGGGTTGCTTACCAGTCACTACATCGCGATAATGAGGCAGAAGAGGCCTTTATCCGAGCAACGGAATTGGGACTCTGATTGATCTATTTCTTGCCGGATAAAGCGTTAGCGATCTCATCAGAGAGAGAAGCACGGTTCTCCCGGGTTACGGTTATCACCTGAAATGTGCTGCGAATTTTCTTAGCCAGACGGTGATTGGACCACTCGTGCAGCACCACGAGCATGGGCCTTGATGAGGCTATGGCCATTTCTACAGCGGAGACGAACCTGTGGCTGGTCAGCTCCATAGGACCCACCTCATCTACCACGATCAGATCGCATTTCAGGGCGTTTTCTATGGCCCTGGCACCAAGGCCATCCAGGTCTTCCGGATGGACGCGATACTTTCCCAATTGGGGACCGCTGCCCGTCTCATCGGCCAGCATGCCCACGGCCCCCGAGGCAAGGTCGAGCAGCTCAAAGCCGATGCGCCGATCTTTGTAATGCTTATCCCGTGCCAGCACTCCCCCCACGCGCATGCCTGTGGCTGCTGCCACTTTGGCGACCAATGTGGATTTGCCAACGCCAGGATTTCCGGTGACTGCTATCCTAAATGCCATATTGCTCCCTCATCCTTTCCGCGTAGCGGCTCAGGCTCTCTACGTCTTTTATCTCTTTCTTGACCAGCTTTTTAAGGCGGCTTCGGATCTCTTTGTCCGGTTTCCTTCCCACGGAGATAAGGTGGCGCTCGATGGTCCTACACATCTCATCGCCTTTGCCATCCCAGTCGGTGAGAAGTATGATCTCTCTGTAGCTTCGGGCAGCATCCTCAGCCAGGTCCAGAGCCCTGCGGCGCGAGGCCATGATCACGGGTCCAGGAAGGCCCAAAGCACGCAATGACTGCATGTCGCGCCTTCCTTCCACAATGATGGCCGCTCCCTGGTAGGAAGCATCGAGAAGGGAAGCGATCAGCTCCTCCAGGGCCTCTAGATCATAAGTCCCCTTGGCACGTCTCTCATGCTCATCTCTACCCCTAGTCATATTTTTCCCGCTAAATTATCTCATCTTCTCTGTTAATGCCAAGACGGCCTCATCCTTTGTCATGCCTTTTACCAAAAGAAGCTTTCTGGCGCTCCGCTGACCGCTTAAGACCTCTATCTTTTGCTCGGAAATTCCCAGCGTTCCGGCCAGCTCCTCCGTAAGTTGCCGGTTAGCCCGTCCTCGCGACGGCTCCTCAGTCAGATGAGCTTCCATTGACCTTCGCCAGGGATTGAAGCCGGAGGGCACCGCCAGCCGGGAGGAGCCGGGCACCACCTCAAAGCTGATGATGCAGCCCAGAGGATGAGATTTAACCGCCTCGCAAATGTCCATTATTCAGAAAAGAGGCGTTCTGGGAGCTTAAAGCTTATCTTTGGCATCCGATAAATAGCGTTTTGGCAAAAAGTTAAAATAGCGCCCGCGATGAAAGGAGAGAGGTTCGATGAAGGTCAAAAAAGTCGTCGTCCTGGCTGATCAGGCTCAGGTGGCAAGATCCATTCTTCCCGGCTTGGAACAGCTTGGCCTGCAAATATGCGATCGGCTGCCGGGCCAGGGAACGGATTGCCTTTTGATATGCGACATGGGATATGTTACCACACCCAGAGGAGCGCTCCTCATTCGCCAGGCATTGGTTGATGGAAGTCCTGTTTTACTAAATATTGCCGACTGCCCATCGGTTCTTGAAGAAATCAAGCAGACGAGCGGCCTTTCTTTAGAGACCAGAAATAACCTGGAAGCATATGCTCTCTTCCGGTGTCTGCAAAGCGACTCGCGAAGACTCTTTGCCCTTCAGGCCGGCACGAACGCCATGCCCCGTTATGCCGCAGCAGCCTATGAGAAGGTGCAGGATCTTCGTTATGGAGAGAACTGGCACCAGAAAGCGGCACTCTACAGCAAAGAGAATGGTCTGGGCCTGCATACAACCAGGAAGCTGAATGGACGGGAGATGTCCTATAACAACATGGTCGATGCGGAAACGGTGCTTGAGATGCTCATCGACCTATCGGAGTACGATGGCATCCCGGTAGAAAAGCCCCTCTCCGTCATTGTGAAGCATGCCAATCCCTGCGGCGTGGCCTATGGCGAAAGTCTGGCTGAAGCCTACCGTCTCTCTTTCGCCACCGATCCCAAATCCGCCTTTGGAGGTGTCATCGGCTTTTCCCGGCCGGTGGATTTGGAAACGGCTCGCGCCATCGGCGACAGCTTCGTAGAGGTGCTGCTGGCCCCCGGCTATGAGCCCGATGCCCAAAAGCTGCTCATGGATAAGAAGCCCAATCGCAGAATATTAGATATTGGAGATCTGCTGGCCAGAAAGGATGAACTTTATCAGGGATTCTATCAAAGAAGCATCTTCGGGGGCATGATGCTCCAGGATTATGATACAGGCGATCTTAAGGAATGGAAAGTTGTAACCAAGAGATCTCCCACAAACGGGGAAAGCAAAGCCCTTCGATTTGCCTGGAAGGTCTCCAAGTACGTCAAGTCCAATGCCCTGGTTTATGCCTCGGAGTGCCAGACCATAGGCATAGGATCGGGCCAGGTGAGCCGGGTGGATTCAGCACGCTTTGGTGCGGAAAAGGCAGAGGAGCACGGCCTTTCCACCCGAGGAACGGTCGCTGCCACGGATTCATTCTTCCCCTTCCGAGACGGGCTGGATCAAACCTTCCAGGCCGGAGCTGTGGCAGTAATTCATCCCGGCGGGTCCATACGGGATGCAGAGGTGATTGATGCCGCCAATGAGCACGACATGGCCATGGTCTTCACAGGCATGCGCCATTTCCGGCACTAACTTATAACTGGAAAAACATTGTAATCTGAGGTTAGCCAATGATAATCGCGAAGAGCCCTAAATATTGCATAAAATTTTCAACCATTAAATGCAACAAAAAATCCATCTTCGCGCTCCTCGTTCTTGCGCTTTTCATTTACGTACCATTTGATCCCGTCTCAGCAAGCGTTATCCAGGCAGGAGCAGATATCCAGACGGCCATAAACTCGGCCAAAGCGGGAGACACGATAATAGTAGGTCCGGGAGAAGTAAGTCGCTTCGAGGTGGACCGGCCGTTAACCATTGAGGGACAGGGCGGCCCCATTCTCTCGGCGGCTTTGCAAAAACCGGCTATAATAGTGTCCAGCGATGGCGTCACCATCTCAGGATTTCGCATTAAAGGCGTAGGCAAGGACACCACTGCCAAATTTAATTACTACATGCAAAATCCCGCTGCTGCGGCAGAAGGAAGCTTCGATGAGCCCAATTCAGCTATCGTTGTGAGGGGCGACGGCATATCGATAAAAAATTGCAGCATCTTTGGAGCGCAGGTGGCAATTTCTGCGGAGAATGTGCGGGACCTGGTCTTGCAGAATACGACCATGGAAGGCTGCGATACGGGGGCCTCTATTCTGCAAAGTGCCCAGATTAAAGTTACTGCCTGTCGCATTACGAGCTGCAAAAAATACGGGCTTGAGATTGTTAGGTCTCGCGATGTAGTGCTTGATAATAACAGCATTGTTAACAACACCAACGCCGGCATACTCCTCAAAGAGACGAACGACGGCATTATTCAGGATAATATCCTCTCCACGAACACCTTTGGGCTCTCCCTTTGGAATGCTTCGTATAACCAGGTAAGAAGAAACCATGTCGATCATAATTATTACGGAATCCTGGTAACGTCCTCGTCTAACTACAACAACATAACCGATAATTTGGCAGAGGATAATAGCAGAAGCGAGATCGTGAAAGGATTTGGCATAGGCATCAGCCTGCAAGAGAACAGCAGCTACAACCTGCTGATCCGAAACACCGCCAAGGGCAACTTCAATGGCCTTGAGCTGTCCCGAGGCTGCAAGTTCAATGCCGTCTACGACAACAACGCCTCAGACAATAAACACGGCATAAGGCTCAATGAGAACCGCAATAACCTCATCTTCGGCAACAACTTCATGCATAACGACATCAATGCCTATGAGAATACCAGCCTTAATATCTGGAATACAACTTTCGGCAACTACTACAACGATTATCGCGGCAAAGACGAGAATAATGACGGCATAGGCGATCAGCCCTATTCTCTTCCGGGACCCGAGTCGCGCTCTTTTGACCAGCGGCCCCTTATCCGTCCTTACCGTGAAGCGGGATTGAACAGCACATCGATCCGAGATGAGGTTAAGAAATATGCCGTGTTCGGACCGGCTGATGATGAGTATCCTACCATCAGCAAGCAAAAAGGCGTCATGGTGATATCTCGCAAAGCGTCCAGCTCACCGCCCAAATGGACGGACTCCCGGGCCTTTGATGCCAGCGCTCCGCCGTTTCAAAAAGAGAATGATTTCTGATGAATCTCATTACGGAGGGCGCCATTACCTTCGAGACGGAAGGCGCGTTCTACAATCCCAAGATGCTTCTCAACCGGGATATCGGCGTAGCCATGGCCAGTAGCCTGGGCCTCTCCGACTATCTGGACGCCCTATCTGCCAGCGGCATTCGCGGGCTAAGAGTGGCTAAGGAAGCGGGTGTAGAAAGAGTGACCTTAAACGACGTCAGCCCCCAGGCTTGCCGGCTCATGGAAAAAAACCTGAGTCGAAACGGTCTGGCCGGCACAGTAACCTGCTGCGATGCCAATGTTCTATTGCACCAGCAGCACTTCCAGGCAGTGGACCTGGACCCCTTCGGCTCACCCTCTTCCTATCTTTCAGCAGCCAGCCGGTCCGCTCTCTCTTATCTATTTATCACCGCCACCGACACCGCTCCCCTCTGCGGTGCCCATCTCATGAGCGGTATCAGAAAGTACATGGCAGTTCCACTACGTACAGACTATCACCGGGAGATGGGGGCCCGAATTCTGCTCGGCCTGGCGGCGCGCGAGCTGGCGCGCCTCGATAAAGCCATGCAGCCCATGCTCACCCACGTTACCGATCACTATGTGAGAACTTACCTGCGTGTGATCAAGGGAGCAAAAGCAGCCGATCGATGCCTGGAAAAACTGGGCTATGTCGAGCACTGCCGCATCTGCGGCAGCTTTGTTCTCCTGGAAAAGCCCTGGCCTGTGGGGCAGTGCGGTCATTGCTTAGGCAAGACGACTTTGGCCGGCCCTCTGTGGCTGGGCGAGATACAGGAAGCGCAGGTAATCGAGAAGGCCTCTGCTTGGGAGGGGCTGAGCCGCCGGGCAAAAAAACTGCTCGACACATGTGCCAGCGAAGTAGAGGTGCCCATGTACTATGATCATCATAGCATCTGCGAGAGGCTGCACATCACTCCCGGCAAGATCGATGATGCAATAGAGCGGCTGCTAGAGAGCGGACATCGGGCTTCCCGCACTCATTTTTATGGACTGGGCATCAAGACCGATGCCGGCATGACAGATGTCGAGGCAGCCATAAGACCGATTTAATTTCTTAATAATTTATAAAAAAGTTCGATCTGTTTTCCAACCTAAAACTTAATAAAGGAGAAGAGACCTAATAGTGATAGCTGCATTATGATAGGATAATGCAGGAATTCGCGGCACGAGGTGACGTTTATTACCCCCTTCATTGCTACTCCCTTTCGCATCTCGTGCCATCCCTTGTTATATTTTAGCAGGTTCTAAAATGCCGCTCTTATCCTATTTGACTTATTTGGCGGGCTCCGACCTGCGGCTGATGGTATATTTCCTCCTGGGCGGAACAGTGACAGCTCTCACGGCCTACTTCGCCAGCCAGGGGCGGGGCATGCTCTCCGCCTTCATTACTACTCTGCCCTTGCTCACGGTTTTCAGTTTTTTGCTAATCTATGCCGAGGGCGGCAGCAAGACTGTGGAAGAGTATGCCAAAAGCCTTCTCATCTTCACACCTCCCTGGCTCTGCTATGTCACCATCGTTCTCCTGGGAGTTAATCGCATAGGAATAGCCAAGAGCCTGATCCTGGGGGTCCTTTTCTTCGTGGTCCTATCCGTCCTCCTGGAAAAATTGCTGCCCGGCACAAAACCGTAAAATAATAGTTTGGTTAAGGCAAATCCATGAAAATTGCTCTCGTTGGCGGAACCGGCGATATCGGCACGGGATTTGCCGTGCGCTGGGGGCAAATGCATGAGATCATCATCGGCTCAAGAAATGTTGATAAAGCCAGGGAGAGCGCTGCCGCTGTATTGCAACTCTTGGAAGGCGTAGGTAATTTGCAGGGCACGGACAACGCCAGTGCCATTGCAGCGGCTGATGTGGTCGTGCTGTGCGTGCCCTATGAGCATCTGACTTTCGTTACAACAGGTCTGTTAGACTCCTACAAGAGCCAGCTCGTCATTTCGCCCGTGGTACCCATGGTTTACAATGGCAAGTTTTTCCAGTACCAACCCCCCGCCGAGGGAAGCGCAGCCCTGCAAGCAAGATCGATGCTACCAAAAGGCGTTAGAGTGGTCTCTGCCTTTCACACCATCTGCGCCGCAGCTTTGCAAGATACCGAGAGGGTGATGAAGGCGGATGCTTTTATCTGTGGCGATGATGCAGAGGCGATAAAGATCGCGGTGGAGCTTGCCGGTGATATAAAGAGCCTGCGACCACTGAACGCGGGTCCTTTAGCCGTCTCCTCCATGGTGGAGAGCCTGACGCCCTTTCTGCTCAATGTAGCCCGCAAGAACAAGATCAAGGATGCGGGGATAACCGTCGTTTCCGAGCGGAAAAATTAAAAATAATTAAGAATTGATGAATAGCCATTTTTTATCATCTCCCAGATCATATCTGCGGAAAGGTTCAGTCCCAGCCAATGCCAAATGAGATAGACGGCGATGAACATGCCGAGCATGGCACCCACGTTTGAAAGTGCCGCCACTAAGATGACCTTGAAGAGACGGTTTTGCATCATCTGATTAAAGTTGTTGGCCTGCGCCAGCGTTTTCAGGTCGGAAACGGTCGGCTTGAGCTTCCAGGCCTCCACCATTCCGGCAAACCAGCCCGCTGCCACAAAGGGATTGAGGGTCGTCATCCAGGCTACCATGAGCGCCGTCAGGGCAGAGAGCGGATGGCCTCTGGCCAGGACCACTCCTAAAGCCGACAGCCCTCCGGTTACTACGAACCAGATGACACAGGCCTGGAAAATGATCTCGCTGGACTTGGCCGTGATCAGCACCAGACCAATGGTGACCAGGATAAGCAGGCTCACCACTACCCCAAATATCTTGACAAAGGTGATCTTTTTGCCGGGCTTCTCATTCAAGCCTTCCAGGGCAGGAATATTCTCGGGATGCTCTAGATGCTTGAGAATGCCTTCTCTGTGGCCCGCCCCTACCACGGCCAGCACCCGTCCCTGCTTGGAGAGCAAGTGCAGATTACGAGCCAGGTAGGCGTCGCGCTCATCCACCAGCACGTTCGCCGCCCCGGGAGAGATCTTCCTAAACTCCGAGATCATCTGGGAGACAATATCTGCCTGAGTGATGCTGTCGATATCAATTTTTTCATCATCGCCCCAGCCAAGAGCCGCGGGTATCAGGGATCCGACCAGCCTGATCTTATCAAAAAAACCCATAGCCGACCAGAAACGCTGAATGGTAATGCCAATGTCCCTATCGACCAGTGCCACCCGCGCGCCCGCGATCTTGGCAGCTTCTATGGCCGCCAGCATCTCCGAGCCGGGTTTGACTCCCAGCTCCTCGCCGATCTTTCTTTGGATATAGGCCAAAAACAACTGCACCAGGAAGAAAAAGAGCTTTCCGCCACTGAGTAGCTCGCTGATCTTGATCTCCTTCTCTACCTCCTGGCCGATAAGAGCCCGATAGCGAGCAGGACACAGCTCTACAGCCACGATATCGGGCCGCGTCTCCTCTATTTTGCTGATTACTTCCTGGACGCTTTTTTCTGAGACATGGGCCGTTCCTACTATTATGATCTCATGGGACTCGCTGCCAGCGGAATTCTCCCCCGGCTCCACCAGCCGGCAAGAAGAAGCGTCGGCTTCTTTCATCGTTTCCGTCGTATTCTCCAAATTGATTACCTCTCACTGCACGAGCTCAATGGCCCTGACCAGGTCCTCCCTGGAGACGATGCCCACCAATCGGCCCTCATCGATCACAGGCAGTCGGCGAATTTGCATTTCATTCATCATCTTCATGGCAGTCGATGCCTCCTCCAGAGGTCCGATCAAATATAACTTTCTTGCCATCACCTGATCGACTCGCGTTACGGCTCTCTCCGCTTCGGCAACCCTCTGCAGATCGGTCAAGGTAATAATTCCCACCAGGGCTTCATCGGACATTACCGGATAGCCTCTATGCTTTTCCCGGAACATCAGCTCTTTTAGCTCTTCAAGCGTCATTTCCAAAGCGATACTGCGCACCGGGGTGGACATTATGTCTCGCACTAATATTCCCTCCAGGCTGACGCTTATTTCCGTAGCCTTCTCCTCTTCAGATGCACCCACATAAACGAAGAATGCCACAAAGAGGAGCATGAAATTTAAGGTGGACAGGCCCAGCAGAAACATGAGAGTCGCGAAGACCTTTCCGATATATGCAGCTTGCCGGGTAGCTTTTACATAAGGCATGCGGGTGGCAAACCAGGCCCGCAAGAGGCGGCCTCCATCCATAGGAAAAGCGGGGAGGAGATTGAAGGCCATGAGGATGATATTCATGATGCCTAAAGTCCAGAGCATGATGGCCAGAGCATTACCAGCACCACCAAAAGCGGCCGCCGGTCCGGCCAAGTAAACCGAGATCAATCCCAGCACGCCGCTTACAGCCGGTCCGGCAAAGGCCATCTGCAGCTCCAGGCGGGGATTTCGGGGGATCTCCTCCATGGAAGCCACTCCGCCAAAGAAGTAGAGAGTTATGCTCTTTATGCCAATCCCGTTCTTGTGGGCGATATATGAATGCCCCAGCTCATGCAGGGCCACGCAGGCGAAGAGCACTACGGCAAAGAGCAGAGAATAAATCAGTCGCAGCTGTGCCGGCTCAATGCCGCCGAAACCATAAGTCTTTCCGTAGACGGTCTGGCTGAAAGAGGCAAAAGCCCAGGCAACATAGAGGATTACCAACAGAAATGTCCAGTGTAGCCGCACTGGTATGTCCATGATCTTTCCAAGCTCCAGAGAAGAGTTCATAGGAGACATTTAACCGCAGGCATTAATAGATCTTTTGACAAATAATTTAAAGAGAGCGGGTAGGAGAGTGGGGGGTTCAGTGTGGATTTCAAAAACTAGGATTACCCGCTCAAATTATTGAAGTGACGGTAAAGATATAAATTTATCCCTTGAATAGGCTTTTACAAGATATCTCACCTGAGCGCTATGCTCTGCCATACAGGCTGCCGTATAAGCATCACAGAGACTATTGCCGGCGGCAAATACGCCATGGCCGCGAGCAATACATGCCTTATGATTTTGCAGGGCAGAAGATGCTGCCATGGCCAGTTCATTTGTGCCGATTTGGCCCTCAACAATGGGCATTGTCCCTAAAAAGAGCATGCCTTCGCTATCCAGCGGCTCTACTGTCTCTCGCTCCAATAGAGATAGAGCCACGGCATAAGGAGAATGGGTGTGAATGATGGCCATGTTTATGGTGCTCTGGTAGATGGCCCGGTGAACACAGGTCTCGCTGCTGGCAATCTTGTCCTGATCGCAGGGACAGCTTAAATCAACCTCCACCACCAATTCTTCCTCCAGCTCGTCAAGCATGCTGCCGGTGCAGGTTATAAAGATCCGACCTTCCCGCAGCAGGCTGATATTTCCGAAGCGGGAGCTGGTAAGCCCGGAAAATACCAATTTCTTGCCGAACTGGGCGATCTCTTGCCAGGCTAAAGACATACCAGCTTCACCCCTTCTCCAATAGACGGAAAGGGACAGCCTTATCGTCCACCTCCCCGAATTTTCCCAGCAAGTCAACCTTTACCTGGTAGTTGCCAGGAGTCCAAAAGCTCGTCTCCCAGCGGGCAGAGAAGATGCCGTTGCCGTCGAAATCGTCCATGGGTATCTCCATATTTCGGTCCGGCCCTACGATGTTGGCGTTTATGGCCCTGATATCGCCTAAAGCCTGCGCCTCGATCATGACCGGCTCGCCTACGGAGGCATCCTTTCGGTTAAGCTTAATTTCCTCGAGAACAGGGGGCGACAGCACAGAGCGCGCCGCACTAATGCTGTGCAGGGCGCCGGTCAGATTGAGGGCCCCATAGCCATAAACATTATCCGGCCCAAACGGGCCCAGGTCGTCGGCCGTCTTGAGCAGCACCCTCTTTACATCAGCCGGGGCAAGATCAGGCTTTGCTTGCAGCAACAGCGCCACTGCCCCGGAGACTTGAGGAACGGCCATCGATGTGCCGCTAAGTGCGCTCTTGCCGCTCTTCGATCCAGCCAGGGCGGAGACTACATCCACACCAAACGTGACCAGATCGGGCTTGGTGTCGCCTTTGGCCGTCGGCCCGCGCGAGGATAGTTCGAAGATAGTGCCAAAGCGGTCCACAGCGCCCACGGTTATCACGTTCTCGGCATCGCCGGGAATGACAATGGATGAAGCGGCAGGACCGGAGTTTCCTGCTGCCACACACATAACCAGCCCCTTTTCCACCATTTTGTTGCAGGCTTCATCCAGGAGAGACGTGCCGTCCGAAGGGCTCTCACCGCCTACGGAAAAGGATACGACCCTAATTTTGTAACGCTCTTTATTCTCCAGGCACCAGTCCAGTGCATTGAGGGCGTCAGATAGATAGCAGGCACCTTCTCGGTCCATGACCTTTATCACTACCAGCTTTGCTCCCGGTGCCACGCCCGTGCCCTTCTCTCCGGCGACTAGGCTGGCACAATGGGTGCCATGATCGTTATCATCGTAGGAATCTGTCTGGTTGTTCACAAAATCCTTGAAGGCCACAATTTTGCCTGCCAGGGCCTTGTGATCACGATCCGCACCAGTATCAATGAGGGCCACGGTCACGCCCTCCCCCGTGTAGCCTTTATTCATCCGGGGGTCATCAATATTCCAGGAGTCATGGCGTGAAGTGGAGAGAGAAGACGGACCGTTAGCCTCGTCGGGCAGCGCCAAAACCTTCAGCTTCTGGTCCTTGTAGATGCCCCTAACACCATTGGTTCTGGCAATCTTCTCCAGCTTGTCGCTGGATACCGTCAAGGCGCTCCCCGGCAAGATATGGAAGCGATCCGCGGATGTAGCGACATTGCTCAGATTGCCGTCATGAAGGACGATCACTTTCAGATCCTTCCCTCCTTGCTTCTCCAGGCTGTCCTCGATTCCATTGCCGTTAAGATCATTGGGGTCGCGAATGGTAAGGGTTGCTGATTCGTCCTTTGCCGCATTGCCGGATTTGTCAATGGCCACAATTGTAACCTTGTAGGCTCCGGACGGCAGGTTGGAGCCGCAGTATCCTGTGTATCTGCCGTCTTGATTCAGATCCAGCATGAGGTTCATGCGACTAGCGATATCAGCATAGACCATCTCTATGCTGCCAGAATCATGGACAAAAGCGTTGATCTCGCTTCTGGGTTCACCGGTCTTAAGCGCCGAAGGGCTTACGCTCACTCCATAAATGACCGGAGGCATACCGTCATCCGCGTTTGGCTTGAAGTAGCTGTCATATTCCTTTTCAAACCAGATGCTGGCCTTGTTGTTATCGAGCGCATTTTGCACGGGAAAAGCGGCTGCACTGCTAAGCAGACCGGCCAATAAAATAAAATAGGCAAATGAGCTGGAGTTCACACTTAGCTCCAGTTATTCATTTCCAAGATTCTTATATTTACTGGTGCCGACCACCTCAATTTGCATGGCATCCGGGAAGGTCTTTGTATTCTCCCCTAATGTGGCTACAATATCGACAGTGTATACGCCGGCGGCCACATTCGCATTCCAAATGCCGGCAAACTCGTCTCCGTCAGATTTGATGCGTTTCATTACAACCCGAGAGACGGTATCACCCGATGAGCTCAATACCTGAGCCGATACAGTGAAACCTTTTTCCGCCGCGCTTTTTTGTGCCTGAGATGTGGAGCCTATCTTCACCACGCCACCGGTGCTGCTCAGGTCGGCATAGCCTTGCGGCGAGCCAAATCCACATGTTGCGCATCCTTTGATGGTCAGAATAGTCTCGTTGCCACTCTGGTTGCCGGTATTGCTCTGCGGTTCACTACCTGAGCTCTGGTTTTTCTCCTTGAAGACAACTGTTATCTGGACTACATCTCCAATCTTCGCGGGACTGGGCCGGGCATTCTTCTCCTGCAAGGCGATGTTCAATTGAGGCAAATTGGCCTGCCAATCCTGCCAGGTGTAAAGTCTGGCATCATAGCCTAGCAAACCAAGGGCAAACCAGACCATCGAGGCCTTGACACCGGTGTTGGTGTAAACCACTACAGGCTTGTCCTTTTGAATGGAAGAAAACAGTTCTTTCAGGCCGGCCTCGTCCTTTATCCTTTTTCCATCCAACACTCTATCGTAGGGTATATTGATTGCGCCCGGTATGGCCTCGACATCGAACTCCACGGGGGTTCTAGCATCGATTATCTGGGGGATTCCGCTATGCACGAAATAGTAGGTGGCCATTAGATTGGTATTTATGGTAGCTGCATAGTTCTTAGGTGGAAGCGCAACAGGTTTTGACATCGTAGGTCTCCCTTCCTTTACCCAGTCATCGATACTTCCGTCCAGCACCATAACATCCTTGTGACCCACATACTTCATGACAGCATAACCATACCCCGCTGCTGCCGGCCCTCCGCCGCACGGCTGGCATTCGCCGCCAACCTTCACTGCATCGTTCTGGGATATACCAGCAGCTCCGAGGATGCGAGCCACCTTGGACGCAGACTTAAGAATGCCCCCCTTTTCCAGGAATTCCGTATAAGGAATATTGATTGCACCAGGGATATACTCAGTGGCATTCGGGCTGATGTCCAAAATGATGTCTGAATCGTTGATGCTATCAAACGACGCCAGCATGGAAGCGAAGCTTGAGCTTCTCTTAGCAGGGCCAGTGGCATCCAAGCTCGGGGGAGAGTCCTTTTCTATCGTCGTTTCCGTATTTAGATTCTTGTCTTCCGAGATTTTGGGTGTATTCTGTCGAGAATAACGTGGATTGACCAGTCCATTAGTACTTGATATTACCTCTTTCACCGTATCGGTCTTTCCCAAAAACGCATTAATTTCGTTATTGAGCACATCCTGTTGAGAGGCAGGATTATTACAGGCAGAACATTCTCCATATGCATTGGAGTTAGTGGCTGCAAACATCGCAAATAGTAGCAGGAGATATCCTGCCGTTCTCATAGTGTTCATTCCGTCACCTCTAGGGCGTCTTTTCAAGCAGTGGCATTGCCCAGTTCTGCTTGTTTTGCAGTCCTCTGGTTGATCAAATAATTTTCATAGGAATAGAGCTTGACATCAAATCCGATCAGCTTAAGCGAGAACCATGCCACTGAGCCCTTGGTGGGCTGACCTGTATAAACCACAACTGGCTGATCCTTATTCAGGATGGCGAAGAGTCTTTCCAGTTTGGCCTCATCCTTTATTCGGCCATCACGGACCATGCTATCCGCAGGAATATTGATAGCATCAGGTATGGACCCGTTGCCATAATCCTGCATGGACCTGGCATCGATGATTTGCGCCAATCCGCTCTCGACATAATCATAGCTGGCCAAAGAATCGTTCGTCGGTTGTGCTAAGTAAACCTTGGGTGGCCTTACTGTGGTTTCATTAGCGGTGGGCTTCCCGGCAAGAGCCCAATCATTTACAGTCCCATCCAGCACTTTGACCTTTTTGTGCCCTAGAGATTTAAATATCAAGTAAGTCAACGCTGCCGGTGCAGGTCCACCTCCACAGGGCAAACACTCTCCATAGACATCCACAGAATCTTCCGAGGATATTCCGGCTTTCCCTAGGATCTCAGAGATCTCCTCTACGGACCTAAAGTTTCCATCATGCAAGAATTCGGTATACGGAATGGCAATGGCACCTTTGATGTGCACGGGGGCATTCAGGCTTATGTCCAGCAAAATATCGGTGCTAGAGACCTCGTCAATAGGAGCTAGCAATCCCCTGGCGTTTGCGCTGCGCACAATGGAAGTGTTCTCCTCCGCCATTTTGCGTGGCTCGATCTTCTCTGCCAGGCTTTTTGTGGTGTTGTTCACCGGGACATTTTCCTGCAGAGAATTGATCTCTTCGCTAGCATTGGTTTTATTGAAGCCGGCGAGGGGCTGTTTCCAGATTCCCACCCGGTTCTTCTGAGCCGTACTCAGGCCAGGCATGACCTCCGCCTTTCCCGCATTGGGATTTCCGATCTCATCGAGTTTTTTCAGGGGGTCCCAGCCTGAATCGCCCAGGCAGGCATCGCAATAGGCTTCGCCCCCGTAGGCTGCATTTGCCAGCACCAATAACGCTAGCAGCGCTAAGATGCCCACACCCACTAAACAGGATCCCAAACATGATCTGAATGTTGTCATTGTCTCCCCTTTTTAATACACTTAATATAAATCATAAAATATAAGTTATGAAGAGGTAAAGCCGCGTCTTGCGGTAACCTCGACCTCGCCCAAAGTCTCCTGCAACTCATATCCTCGCGCATCTTTTGCAGAGAGGACAATATCGTACCTTCCCGGTTCCAGCAGAGCTGTGGAGAAGTCCCCCTGATAGAAATCCCCGGATAAAACCAGTCTGCAGTAGCCTTGCGCTTCCAGTCCATCTTGATAAGCGCGAGCGGTTACCTGCAAGAGATCGTACCTGGACTTTAACTTTGCCTTGATGGCGATCGCGTCACCCACTCTTGCTTTCGCAGGAGTCATCTCTTTGGCGAGGATGGCGATCTGCTTGACCTGAACGCCCATAATGGGATACTGATCTTTGGCGGTCTCGCTTATCCGGTAAGGCACATCCCCAAAGCCGTCCTGGCCGGGGGCCTTTTGCCCGGATCCTTGCATCGCATCCTGCCCCTGGTAGTCGCTCCAGAGGTTTCCGCCCTGGGGAAATTTTGCGTTCCAGCGGTTTATTCCTCGATCGTCGGCTTGAATGACATTGTCAGCTATGCGGTTGCCGTAGATTTCATTTTGGCTCGACTCCAGGAATATTCCCGTCCGGCTGTCGGAGATATTGTTGTAAATGATGGTATTGCCGTCCGAGCGGCTCTGTATCTGTAATCCATAGCGTCCGTTGCCTCTTATCACGTTTCCGCTAATGGTGTTTTGACCTGAATCTTCCATGAGGGTCAGTCCGGCAACCTTGTTATCCTCCATGGTGTTGTTGATGATGAGATTATCCGTGCAGTTGATGCGCAGATCCAGACCGGAGTTGGTATTCCTGGACATGTCGTTCTTTTCGATGAGATTGTTGGCGCAGTCGGTGAACATGTAAAGGCCGTACATATTCCCTTGCAGCACGTTTCCAATTATGGTATTATTGCGACAGGAGGGAAAGAGATTGATGCCATAAGCGCCATTGCCGTAGGCCACATTATTCGTGATGAGGTTGTCGTTGGAGTTGGAGAGGTATATTCCATACCAGCCCTCTCCCACTATGCCGTTTAAGCTGGCATTGTTTCCGATGATGGTATTCCCGTCGGAAAAGATGAGAGCAATGCCGGGCTGAGTACAGTAGATTACGGTGTTGTTTGAAACAATGCAGCCCGACACACTATTGAGCTTTATTCCATAAAAACCGTCTCTGACCGTAAAGCCGCTGATGCCCACATTGTCCGCATCTATGTTTACGCAGGCGTCTCTATTTCCGGCCCGGATAATTGCACCATTGCCCACCAGATTCAGGCTCTTTTCTATGGTTATTTTGTCGTAGACTCCCCTAGCTACCTGCAAGGTATCTCCGGGAGATGCAGCATCAATCGCAGCTTGCAGATTCGAGCTTACCGGTATCGTGGCACCGTTCGCGAAGGAAGAAATCAGCAAGGCTGCGGACATGATGCAAAAGGCGATAGATCTCAAGCAATCCACCGACGCCAGAATGGTCGTGAGGTTAATAAAGCTTACGTAGCGGATTTTCCCATGCAGATCTACTCATCGACTCTCAAGGCGAGGGCATGAGCGACCTGGGGAGGGGCTGGTGCCCTACAACACACCAGCGACGATGAGTGAGATGCTTCCAGATCTCACTTCGATTTTGTTAGCTCCGACTGGCTGGCTTTCAGAAAATCCCCGGCAAACTCGATTACAAAATCCGCCTCTTCACTGCCCACCCGAGCCCCGCCGTACTGCAAATTATGCCTGGAGACCAGGACCTTATCAAATACTTTGACTTGATCGAGAATCTCCCCTTTGTAAAGGCATCTCAAAGCGACGCACAGGCAGTAGTGGCTTCTCTCCACGTAGCCTTTGGCAATTATAGCCCTCTGGCAGAATGAAACGCAGAATTGTAAGCGGCAATCTCCGCCATCTCGTTCTCCTCTATCTTGAAGGAATTTTCAACTCGATCCCTGGCCGTCTGGTCTCTCTTGATAAGTCCCTCTTGCAGACAACGCTCCAGATTCATAGATCAGCTCCTTTTACAAGAACGTGATTTCTCAGAACGGACTCTGAGAATTTATCGCCTTCTCTCTTCATCTTCTTCCACCTGAAATAAGGCAAGATAGTTAGCTGAACTTCTCGCCCCAGTCTCTCCTCCAATTTCAGAACACCATCGCGATCAGAGTCCTTCTCGTCACCTATTACCAGGATATCCAGGTCGCTCCTCTCATCCAGGTTTCCGGAAGCCATGCTGCCGTAAATCGCCAGAGAGATGCAATCTCGCGCAATATCTTCAATGCCCAGCTTCTTTAGGAAAAGGAGGTGGTAGGCCCTCATCAAAGCCCTCACCCCAAAATCCACCCGATTGAGCCAAAAAAGCCTGAGGGTACCGATCTGCTTTTCAAAGATTATTTTCTCCTTTGAGATCTCATCGCAATTGGTCCTGACGCTTGCCGACTTATCTACAGCTTCCTTGCCAGCTCATTGAGGTGAATTTCCAAAGTGGGATGGGTCAGGAAGAACTCCATGACTTTGAACCCAACGCATTTGTTCAGGAACTTCATTTGATGTATTGAATGATCGTTTTTCTCATTAAACACTCCTTCGGCCCTCTGCCTGGCCGGCTTCTCATCCATCTTCTCACAGAAATGGGACCTCACGCGAAGGCGCGAAGAAGGCAATGATCGTTCTGCCAAAACTTATTCATTCCATCAGCACCTGCAACAGATCGCAGGTGGAAAGAGAGATCATGCGAATGCGAAATCTCGTGCTTGTCCTCGCTTTGGTGTTGCTACCCCTAGCCGGGGCCGGGTCTGAGGAAGGCATGAGGGTGGTTCCCGCCCAGGAGATCCTAGACAAGATCGAAAAGGGATTGCCGGTGGAGTACGACCACGTGATCATCAAAGGAGATCTGGATCTAGGCAAACTGGATCTGCCGAGAAGATGGGTCAGGGGGACATCTTACGGAATTGAATGGCAAGGCTTATTAGAAAATATCACGATTGTCTCATCTGCAATAAAAGCAAGCGATTCCATAATTGAAGGGAATGTATCTTTTAGTAATGCTATATTTGATAATTCGGTCAGTTTCAAAAACTCGGCTTTCAACGGCACTGATGCTTTCTACGACGGTGCCAACTTCTGGAACTCGATTTTCTATGGCGATGCTGACTTCCAGGGTTCGGTTTTCAACGGCGATGCTTACTTCTGGAGTTCGGTTTTCTACGGCGATGCTGACTTCCAGGGTTCGACTTTCAACGGCGATGCTTACTTCCATATCTCGGCTTCTTTCAACGGCGATGCTTACTTCAAGGATTCGGCCTTCAACGGCGATGCCTACTTCGGGGGCTCGGCTTTCAACGGCGATGCCTACTTCGGGGGCTCGGCTTTCAATGGCATTGCCAACTTCTGGAGCTCGGCTTTCAACGGCGATGCCTACTTCAGTCCCTCTACTTTCAATGGCATTGCCTACTTCGGGCCCTGTACCTTCAATCGCACAACAAGCTTCGGGGGCTCGGAGTTCAACGACACTGCCGACTTTTGGAGATCATCATTTAACAACTCTGACTTTTCCGAGGCCCAATTCAGCAAAGCAGTCACATTTGACGATGCTCGATTCAATAATTCCACAAGCTTCAACAACACCAGATTCAAGGATGATGCTCTCTTTGAGGGCGCCGTTTTCGACGACACCCTTTACCTGACCCGCGCGAAGTATGACCGGCTTTATATCCGCTGGAAGAACATAAAAGCGCTGGGATACGACGACGCCGCATACCTCGCTCTCCTGGAGAACTTCAAGAAGCTTGGCTATCTTGAGGATTATGACGGCTGCTACTACGAGTACCGAAGGGCGCACCGCGACCAAGATTGGAGTGGGAAATATCACGCCCTGCATCCAATCGAGGAGTGGCTGAGAAAGAACATATTTGATTTTTTGCTGGAGAAATTTTATGGCTACGGCAAGAAGCCCATTTGGCCCCTGGCCTGGTCGGCACTCACCATCATTTTTTTCGGGGCTTTCTGGCGCATGGCCGGGATGAACGGCTGCCAGAGTGAAAATCACAGGGGTATCTTGGAGAAATACGGCCCGCAAGATGGGAAGCGGCCCCTGGCCAGGCGAGGCGAGATTCGCGCCATCGCTGATGCCCTGCTCTTCAGCGCCACGCTCTTTCTCTCAGGCACCAGGCTCTTTGTCGATCCGCCCAAGATGCCGCAGATGCAAAGGCTGTCGCCCTCACGGGCGCGGGCGGCCTTCATCGCTGAGAGAGTGCTGGGGGCGTTCTTCTCAATCCTCTTCTTCCTGGCAATCAGCGGGACTGTGGTGAGATGACAGAGTGGTCGGAAGAACCTGAGCACCTGCAATTGTGTTGGCGCGACGTACCTCCGGGTGAGACGATGCTGCTCCCTAGTCGATTGGACCAAAAAGCAGCCAAGCGCAAAAAAAAACTGAAGAGGAACGTCCGGGTGGCTCAAGGCCAGGAGACCTGTGATTTCCGTGATTTTGCCAGTCAGCACAAAGCTGCGGGCTGGCCCGACGGCAATGCCGTTTCGACGGTCCATCCTTGCGTCGTTTAAGGCGGAAATAAATAAGATCTACAAGAAAAAATATCTTTGGCCCTACTCCATCTCTCCCTCTTCCACCGGCTCGCGCGGCGCGAGCAAGAGCTCATTGAAGAGCAGGATCTCAATCACCTGGGCTACATAGCGCCTCTGCTGATACCTCTGGATATCCTGGGTCATCATCAGCTCCGCCTCCACCTGCACCCGGATCAGGCAGAGCCTCATGTCCCTCTGGTCCTCCTCCTGGATGCAGAGGTTAAAGATGTCCTTGAGCAGCCAGGGCAGCCTCATAGGATTTCTTAGAGCCCTGGCCACGAGCAGGATATAACTCTTAATCTGATTGGGCTCCTTGATCTCATCCACTCCGGAAAGAAGCAGCAGATCTTGGGCGGAGAAATTCTCGCCGTTTACGGTTATGGTGTTATTCAAAGGAAATCACCTTGCATTATCTTCTCACAGAGCATGAGGTCCCCCGCCACATTTACATTCACCGCCAGCTCGATTCTCTCCAATATCAGGTGAAAGTCCTCCTGCTCCTTTTCTATATCGACTCCATCCAGCACATTTATGCCTGCCGGAACGATGAGCTGACCCAGGTAGTTGAAGAGGGAATCGGGCCTTCTGCCCAGACGGCTGTGCAGATCGAGGGGAGTATGCGTGGAGAGCGCCGGCTCGGGCCGTTCCTCATAAACCTCGATGATCTCATCGATCAGATCCGAAGTGACCAGGGGCAGGTCGGCCATGATGATCATAATTGGGTCTGTAACCTCTGCTTTCTTCACGGCCTCAATCATGTCCGCCACATAGCCATAGCCACCCGTCTCCATCACACATAGCCCCCTCTCTGTAGCCCATTTCTGGGTGCGGGGCACATTGTCCGTGGTGGCCACAAAGATCCTATCCACACTGCTGTCCTCCAAAGCCAGAGCCACATAGTCGATGAGCGGCCGGCCAAAGAGGGTCACCAGCGGCTTTTCCCCCATATTCAGCCGCGAGCCGCGGCCCCCCGCCATCACCAGAGCATCCAGGGAAGAACACCTCCTAAAGTCAGAGCCACCGCCAGGGCCACCACTCTTGCCACCTCATTGGTTGCACCTATCCCGTCCCCGGTGGCTCCTCCAAAGTTCCTCTTTGCCACAAGAACCATGTAAAAAGCGGCCACCTGAGTCGCGAAGAGAGCGGCCAGGCCCAGGGGACCCAACGCCGCCGCGCACAAGAGCGCGGATATAACTAGCCCCTGGAGAAACTGCCGCGACCCCGTTCGCTCAATCATGATCTGGCCAAAGCCTTTCTGCAGGGAAGTGGAGAAGGCGGCAAAGCAGATCATGGCCTCTTTGGCGGAGACTTCCGCAACCAACAGAGCCAGAGGCAGAAGAGTGCGGGGTATGTCGGATACAATCGCGAAGGCGGAAAGCAAGATTATGGCTATAAAAACTGCGCCACCGGTTCCCAGGGAGACATCCTTCATGGCAGCGACTTTTTTCTCACGAGTGCCGTGGGCAATCACCCCATCTCCGAAGTCGGCCAGCCCGTCGATATGATTTATGCCGCAGAGCTTATAGAACGCAACTATCACCACGATGGCCACCAGATTAGCGGGCAGCGCCTGTCCTGCCATATAGGCCACGCCGCCCAAAATCGCGCCCAAGGCCAGGCCCACCACAGGAAATACGTAAACATGCCTCATCAGGGCCTCGATGCCCTCCATGGAGATACCTACCGGTATGGTAGACAGCCAGCCAAATCCGGAACGGAGAGCAAAGAGCAGCTCCTTCAATGCAAACTCCCTTCGGACAGAGCCGCCCGGGTATACATATTGGCGGACACCCCCCCGATGAGCCCGGCCACCACATCATCCATGAAGGGGCCCAGGCGGGAGAGGATGCCCGGCTTGGCCTTGTCGTAGCGAACATAATCGAAAAGCCCTTTGTAGCCGCCCACATACTTGGCAATGGCAAGACCCAGGACTTCATCCGCGATAAGGCAGGTCAGATCGTTCTCATAGTCGGCAGGCCGAAGGTTAGGAAGGTTGCATCTCTCTCCCTCCGACTCCAGCAGGACTCCGGCATAAATAAGAAGCGCCAGATTGGGATCTGATAAAGCGAGAGCCATCTCCTGGCGAAACACAGCCTCTGCCTTCTCGCGCGTCTCCACTCCCGGATGGGGAAAGTAAAGCTGCATTGCCGCGGAGACGATCTCGTCTTCGTGTATTCCCATGCTCTTCAACACATCTCTGATATCTCTCATGGTCATGGTAAGACCTATTTCGCCGGGGTAGGATAAAAAAATATCTGGTTAAAATCGCGAAGTTATTTAAGGTCTGATTGTCCCATATATATAGGGGAACTCTATGAAGACGATGGTCAAGATTTTCGTGGATCACGAGCATCTGGTTCGAGTCATAAATACCTTAACGGAGCTGGGCATCACCGGATTTTACCTCGTGGAGTATCAAGGAATGGCACCGAAAACATGGAAGACCTTCCGGCTGAGCGAGAACCTTGATATGGCCTTGAAAGCGATCCGGGACCACTCTGAGCCGGGAGTTATGGTTAACACCGTTGTCGGCTCCGATAAGTGCGAAAAGATCATAAAGCAGCTCGAGGAAGCTTTAAAAGGGATAAGGTACACGATCATTGGGCACAAAGTTACATCTATAAAGGTGAAAGGGGACTGAAATATTCATGGAAAACCTCAAGGATGACGTCGAGCTCGCTCTGGAAAAGATCAGGGAAGGCCTTCGCGTAGATGGTGGAGATGTCGAGCTCGTCGATATAGTGGATGGAATTGTCAAGGTAAAGCTGCAAGGGCACTGCGCAGGCTGTCCCTTCTCGCAGATGACGCTTAAAAATTTCATCGAGAAAGAACTCATGAAGAGCGTAACGGGCGTAAAAGGTGTAATTTCCGCCTGAGGATGGCGCTCAATTTTAGTCGCGCAAATTGATCAATCATTCAAATTACTAAGGAGTCTGGTTTATGTTCCCAACTAAAAAAGTACAGAGTCTGGTAGGCAGTAAGATTCAGGTGGAGATGAAGGGCTCACCTCGCTATGTCTTAGAAGGAGTTCTTAACAGTGTAGATGAATACTTGAACCTTCACCTTCAGGAGACAGTGGAGCTGATCGGCGGCGAGAAGACTCGCTCTTTAGGATCGGTTATCCTGCGTGGCAACAACATTATTCTCATAAGTCCAATTGAATGAAGATGACTAGAGAGGTCGGAAATGTCTGCTGAGGAGGCGCTGGAGTATATAAAGTCGCGCCCTGAAGGAGCCTTGCAGAGTGATCTATGGAAGGTTTTGAAGATCGATTCTCGAAAATGCTCCCGTATCGTGGCCAAGCTCCTCAAAGATAATCTCATCACCAGAGAGGTGGAGTCGGCAGAAGGCATCAGAACCTATCGACTCAGTTGCACCATAAAGCCTCGAGGCAGGCGTTTCGATCCACTGCTGGCTCTTGATGCTTTCGAGCCCTGCGCGGGCTGCATCGAGGAGTGCATTCCTGAGCATTGCGCCAAGCTCAGTGAGTGGATATTCTCGATCGTGATGGGTGTTGAGGGCGAAGTGGCTGTAGAGAAGGGCAGATCGTAGAAAATAGCAAGAGCTCTGGCTCTTTGTTATCTTATTTAATCATCACAAGCACATTTTGTGGTACATCATGGCATGTAGCATTGGAATTTTCAGGGCCTTGGCGAGAGCTGCCAGCTCGTAGGAGCCTGGCATTTGCGCGCGAGCTGGTGGCACGCTCTTTCCTTCTTTGGCATAAACTGCCCCGCCTCTCATGCCAGCGCAGGTGAAGCTTCCTGCATCACCCTCCACCAAGATCTCGCCGCCTCGCATCTCCGCTCCCGTAAAATCGCCGCATCTGCCCCTTACCACAATTCTGCCTCCCCGCATGAGCACGCCCGTGTTGGGGCCGGCATCGCCCCAAACCTCCATTCGTCCTGCGCGCATGAGTATGCCGGTACTCATTCCCGCATCGCCTTGCAGGAGGAGGGTTTTATCTGTGGGATTTCTAGCTCCCAGGGTATCCCTTAAAATGCCGTCGCAGATGGTCAGGCCATTTTTATCGGCAGTGTTCGGCTCCAGGACGGGCAGGCTTTTTTCTAATGTTTCTGTGACCGAGACGAACTTTCTGTAGCCATTGAGATCACTTTGTACCTGCACAACGTTTCCCATAGGTGATTTTATCTCCCCAGAAACATAGATGGCACCGCGTTGCATGGAGATGCCCATGTGGCTGCCCACATTGCCATCCACGATTATCTTGCCCGTTGCCTCAATGGGCCCGCCCTTCCCCCCCAGCCGCAGCAGATCCACCCCCAGACTTGAGCCCAGGCGGCTGCCCACGTCCCCCAAGATCTCGACCGTTTCACCCCGGCGTAGGGCCTGCACCATTTCGCGAAAGCTGATGCCGCTTACGGTTTGATCCATGTCGAGTCTTCTGCCCTGATGCTGCCAGTAAAAATCAAAGGTAAAGTCGCAAAGACATCTTTCGCCCGAGGCATGAATTCGCAGCATTGCCCATCACCATTTATCGATTACTTGGCAGGCTGCTCTGGCCCTTCTCCGGCTATACGCTTGGAGACATTGACCCCTACCACGGTTATGAGGATGGCAACTATCGCCGATATGGCCAGATACTGCACCGATTCCACCATACCGATGCCGAACTTCAGGTCGGCATTGCTGGCCAGGATGAAGCCGGTTGCAGACCAGATGATAAGACCCGTTGCCAGCAAGAAAAAGAGATAGGAGATGGTGCGAGCATCTCTTATGCCCTCCAGATACATGTCCATGATCTTGCCCAGATCCACACACAGGGCCGCGACAACATACCACCAGATGCTCTGGTTAAGATAGATCATTACCAGAATGAAGAATCCGGGCGATATGGGTTCATGGTAGTACTGCCAGGAATAGGCAAATCCCCTCACCGTGGCAATGATCACCAGCATGGCCGCCAAAATGTAAGTTATGAATGCGATCTTGCCTGCATAAAGGGATTTTCTTAAAGTCTGCTTGGCTTCTTCCATGGAGTCGTCCAGCCCGAGACCCCTAAATAAAAGATAAAGGCCCACCGCTCCGGTGATGGCCACCACAGCGCCGTTGGGGTAGCCCAGGAGGCTGAAGATGGCAAACATGAGCAGAGCTAAAGCGGGTGGGACGAAAAAGGTGTGGCTGATCTTGGGATCGTTAAAGACCTGCTTAAGAAGATAGTAAGTGCTCTCCAGGTTGGGACTTTGTTTGATGAGAACCCGGCGTACCCCGTTCACCTTGACGCGAGAATGGATAATAGGCAGTATGGCCTCGTCTTCGGCTCCATCTGAGACTACGATTACTCCGTCGGGATGCAGACTCTCCAGTAGCATTTCCAACTGCGCGGCAAGCTTGCTGTCGGAGACCAGTCCTACCTTCAGGTCGCCGGCCAGGGAGGCGATTTCCACGGTTTTGCCGGAGAGGGCCAGCTCATCCAGGACCTTTATGCCTCCGAAGATGGTATTGACATCTGAATCCTCCGGGTCGGCCATGCCCAGCTTTAGAGCGGCATCGATATTGGCCTGCCTGCCCACAACCGGACTTATGACTCCACCCTTGCGGCCCAGATCATTGTCGCGGTCAATACAGAGCACCAGGACATCCATGGTTTACTATTTGAAAAGATTGTACTTAAAGGATTCTGTGGAGATAAGATATTTATCTAATCAAGGGTGAGCACATGCTATGCGGATGCCCGTTCCAAGACACACGATCCTCTCTCTAGCCGTTTTGTTGATGCTCTTAATCTCTTTTACGGATGCGTTTTCATTTGACATGCCTACCACACAAAAATATATCAATGCATATAATAACCAGATCGATAATGTTCCTGCTGTCATCAAGAGCATGCTTGGCAGCGAGAAGATCAACATGATCATAACCAGAGAAGATGGTAGCGTATTTCGCGTGGGTATGGATATGGTGAGCGCCAGGATCAAGAGAACCGTTGAGGGGGGCATTAGCGATCCTACTATCATAGTAACCACCACACAAAGCGCCTTAAACGAGGTTGGAAAATCGAAGGATCGAATCGCCGCTTTTAAGACACAGACGGATGCCGGCCAGATTCGCTTCGAGGGGAAAAGCTGGTTGGCAGATGCCAAGATCAAGGCCGTTCTCTCCAGCACCACCTTCCTTCAGTTCGGCTATGATCTCTTCTTCGGTTAGCTTGGTAGGTCGATATTCTCTTTTCATAGAAAGTTATTAAAGTCTTCAACACTCCATATTTTATTTGCAATGTATGATCTGATCGTAGCGGGTGCGGGGCCGGCCGGATCAACCGCAGCCCGAGCAGCAGCTTTGCGGGGACTGGACACTCTGATCCTGGAAAAGGAGACTTTTCCCAGGTACAAACCCTGCGGCGGCGCTCTCTCCAGCAAAGCAGCCTCGCTGCTGGACTTTTCCCTTCCCGGCGATATTTGCGAGAGGACCATAACCGGAGCGCGTGTCCATTTTCGCGATAGAGTATTGGAGAAGCACAAGGGCTACAACCTCACCACCTTAATAAACCGAAGTCTTTTCGATTATC
>Ga0247841_10001598_pt1 | contig 49628 bp, 35 predicted proteins | sample LaCruzMarch2015__2_FD_192410 | JGI IMG/M metagenome (GOLD analysis project Ga0247841, IMG submission 192410) | Freshwater microbial communities from meromictic Lake La Cruz, Castile-La Mancha, Spain - LaCruzMarch2015_18m | ecosystem: Environmental > Aquatic > Freshwater > Lake | place: Spain... | reverse complement strand
GCATATCGGCCATGCAACCGAAAAAGAGCGCGAATCCGTTCATCGATCCGCCGTTTCCCACGCCTCCGGCATGATCCGGCCCCGTTTTCTGTTCTTTCCTTCCCCTCTGTGATTTTTCCGGGCTAGCGACACGGGAACCCAGATTCTCTTGGGAAATGGAAACTCCTTTCTAAAAGGAGGCGGAGGAGCCGCCGGCACCAGCACGATCAGCATTATCCCTTGGATGGTCGCAAATACCAGCGGCAGCAGTTCAAATCCGGGTTCCTTTGCCACATATACTGCCACAGGGGTGCGGATGATCAGCACGACCACGGAAATGTCCACAAGCATCACTGCGGGATCTACCACCAACGTTATCACAGGTAATGTCACTCTTGGCTCCGACGCCACAGTGAATGCTCTTCAATATACCGGAGGCGGGGCCTCGAACATTGGATCCGGCAGGACGTTGACGATTGCCAGCGGCGGAGTTTACATTTCCAGCACCGGTGGAGGAATTGGGGCTGCGGGCAATGCGGCTGCCGGAACGCTGAATTTCGGCACCGCCGAGGGAATCATCTGGAGCCTTGCGAGCAACCCCAACGGCATCGGATCGGTGATCGCCGGTTCCGGAGGCTTGACCAAGAGCGGCACCGGCACGCTACAGATAACAGGCGCGAATACCTACACCGGAGCCACGTATGTCAGTTCCGGGACACTGATCGTCGGCAACGGCACAAACAACTCCAATCTGGGAACAAGCGGGGATGTCTTCGTTGCCGCCGGTGCGCTTCTGGATATCCGGAACAACAATACGATTGCCGACACCGCCAAATTGACTCTCACCCTTTCCGGTTTATACAATGGCAAAATCAATTTGACGACCGGCATCAATGAAGCGGTCGGATCCCTCTACTTTGGGTCGGCGTCCCAAGTTGCGGGAACCTGGGGAGCCACGGGTAGCGGGGCCAAGAATATCAGCAACACCTATTTCACCGGAGCAGGAATCATAACGGTCGCCGTCCCCGAGCCCGCCACATGGGTGCTCCTGGCCGCCAGCCTGACGACGGTGATGGTCCTGCGTCGCAGGCGTCGGGAATAATCCCCCAATTCGGTTTCGGAATTCTTCGGAGGTGCGACATTCCTGTCGCACGGGGTTGGGCTTGGCCGCACGGTCGGCACATGGTGGACAAGAATGTCCACCCGCCGAAGGCACAGCCTTCAAAAACATCAGGTTCAGGCATTGCTTATGGGCGGCCTGCGTGTTTTACGGCGCAGCCCGGTTTAGCCTGACGTTGATTTCCTCATCCTGGCCGACGAAGCGAATTTCTTCGCCCTGCATGCCGCCTTGGCCGAACTCGGCACCATGCGCATTGACGTCCCCCGATTTGATGCCGCCGCTCCCGCGCGTGGACACGCGGTGCATCACCGGTGCAAGGCTGCGGAAGTTGATGGGCTCCGGATCGATCTCATGACAAAACTGCGCGGACTTCCGGATTTCGGGATCCTTTGGCAGCGTCGCGCCACAGTCACGGAAGAAAACAACCGGGGAATCCAGCTCCTTGGAAGAGGCGAGCGGGACCCGTGGTTTTCCAGTCATGCGCAGGCAGTGTTTTTTGCCGTCATTTTTCTCTGTGTGCTCAACGCTCTCCGTGGTTCAATTCTGCTTTCGCTCCATGAAAAATTCCAACCGACCCGTGATCTTTCACGGTGGAGACTACAACCCCGACCAGTGGCCCGGGTATCCGGAGATCCTCGCCGAGGATTTCGTTTTGATGAAATCCGCCCACATCAACACGGTGACGGTGGGGGTTTTTGCATGGGCGGCACTCGAGCCGGATGAGGGGCGGTTTGAATTCGGCTGGCTGGACGATGTCTTCGATTCCGCGGAGAAGAACAACTTCCGGGTTATCCTGGCCACGCCGAGCGGCGGGAAGCCGAACTGGCTGGCGCTGAATTATCCGGAGGTGAGGCGGGTCGGGACGGATGGCCTGCGCGAGCCCCAGCACCGGCGGCACAACCATTGCCTGACCTCGCCCGTGTATCGGAGCAGGGTGCGGGAGATCAACACCCGGCTGGCGCAGCGCTACGGGGAAAGACCATCGCTCGCCCTGTGGCATGTCTCCAACGAATACCTCGGCTACTGCTACTGCGACCTCTGCATGGCGGCATTTCAAACCTGGCTGCGGGAGCGCTACCAGACGCTGGACCGGCTCAACGACGCCTACTGGTCGCGGTTCTGGAGCCACACGTTCACCGGGTGGGACCAGATTCGCACGATTGACGACAGCGTCAACGCGCTCAGCCTCGACTGGAGGAGGTTCATGACGGAACAGTGTGCGGATTTTCTCCGGGCCGAGGCCGCGCCGCTTCGCGAGCATTCCCCGGAAATCCCGATCACGACGAATTTCCATCCGATCGACCACTACGACTACTTCCGCCTGGCCCGGGAGGTTGATGTGGTGAGCTGGGACAGCTATCCGGACTGGCACGCCGACCCGGACGGAGGGGACGAGACCGAGATCGCGCTCGAGACGGCCTTCCGGCTGGACATGTGCCGCGGGATGAAGTCTGGAAAGCCATTCCTGCTCATGGAATGCACGCCGAGCCAGATCAACTGGCGCGGGGTCTCGCCGCTTCGGCGTCCGGGCATGCTCCGCCTGAGCAGCCTGCAGGCGGTTGCGCACGGCTCCGATGCCGTGTGCTATTTTCAGATCCGCAAGGGCCGCGGGGGGGCGGAAAAATTCCATGGCGCGGTGATCGACCACTCCGGGCGCGCGGATACCCGGGTGTTCCGGGAGGTGGCGGCGCTTGGGGAAACGCTGGAGGAGCTTCCCGATGTGGTCGGCGCGCGCGTGCCGGCAAAGGTCGCCCTGATTTTCGATTGGGAGAATCTCTGGGCGCTTCGGGGTGCGGGGATGCCGCAAAATACCCACAAGGAATACCTCGAGACCTGCCTCGCCCATTACCGGCCGTTTTGGAAGCGGGGCATCGCGGTGGATATCATCAGCTCCCGGGCCGACTTTTCCGGCTACAGCCTCGTCCTGCTCCCGATGCTGTATCTCGTGCCGGATGGAATGCCCGGGCGGCTTTCGGACTTTGTGAAAGACGGGGGGACGGCGGTCGCGACCTACCAGACCGGCTACGTCAACGAGACCGACCTCTGCTTTGAAGGCGGCGCGCCGGGCCCGCTGAGCGGGATTTTTGGAATCCGTGTCGAGGAGTTCGATGCGCTACCGGATTCCGCAAGGCGCCCGGTCATCCCGCAGGCTGCCGGGGATCACGGGCTCGGGGGAGTTTACGAGGCGAGGCACTTTCTCGACATCGTGCATTGCGAGGGCGCGGTCCCGCTTGCCGCTTATGGATCGGACTTCTATGCCGGGGCCCCCGCCCTCACGGTGAACACGTTGGGAGGCGGGCGCGCATATTACATTTCTTCCCGGAATGACGACCGGTTTCACGACGATTTCTTCGAACGCATCTCCCGGGATCTCCTCCTGCCGCGCGCCGTCTCCGAGCCCCTCCCGCCGGGCGTGACCGCGCACCTGCGCGAGAGCCCCGGCGAACGGTTCCTTTTTATCCTGAACTTCACCCATCGCGATGCGGTGGTTTCCCTGCCGCCGGGAGAGTGGAGGGATGCCGGGACCGGTGATCCTGCAGATCCCGCTGTTCATCTCGCCGCCCTCGGAGCAAAGATCTTCCATTCACAACCATGATCCCGTTCATCCACCAGACCGACATTTTCCACCCGCACGGCGATCCGGACGACCACTGGGATCTTGCCGCCGTCTATGCGTTCGCCGCCCAGGAGGTGTTCGAGTTGCGAGGCATCATGTTCGACTATCCGCCGGCCCACAGGATCGGTGATCCCGCGACGCTCGCCGCCGCGCAGCTCGGATGCCTGACCGGAATCACCGGGGTTCCTTCCGCCCTCGGATCAATGTTCCCGATGCGCCATCGCAAGGATACCCAGGGTGACCGTGGCAAGCCGGCCGTCGCGGCGGCGGAGTGGCTCTGCCGCTCGCTGGAAGCCAGCGCGCAGCCGGTGGTCGTCAATATCGTGGGCTCATGCACGGACGTGGCGATCGCTGGGCTGATGCGCCCGGATCTGTTTCGGAAGAAGTGCAAGGCCATCTACCTGAATGCCGGCGCTGCGAATCCAGGGAAGGATGGCGAGTTGGAATACAACGTACGGCTGAATCCGAGCTCCTACTCCGCGGTCTTCGACCTTCCATGTCCGGTTTACTGGTGCCCGTGCTGGCACCAGACCGAGGTCCGCGAGGTCGGCGTCAACGGGACATGGTATTCCTTCGTGCAGGGGGAAATCCTTCGCCACATCGGCGCTCCGCTCTGCAACTATTTCCTCTACATGCTGAGCCGCTCGGCCGACCCAAAATACCTCCGCCATCTCACCTCGCCGGTTGACCCCGCACTGCTCGAAGATTTTGGCGCGAAGGCCCGCAGCATGTGGAGCACGGCCGCAATCCTGCACGCTGCGGACATGGGGGTTGATGCGAAGCGCGGGTTGCTCCCGTCCGGCCTCGTCACAGACCCGGTTTTCGAATTCGCCCCGATATCAATCGCCTGCGCGGACGACGGGCAGACGACATGGGAACCGGCCCCCGGTGAAACCGGCCGCCATATCTTCCGGATCCGCCATCCGGATCTCTATGCCGCAGCGATGGCGTCCGCGCTCGGCACACTTCTAAAAACCATCCAGTGATGATTCCGCTCCCCGGAGGGTGGACATTCCTGTCCACCACACGCAATCCGCCATGCGACAGGAATGTCGCACCTCCGAAGAAACCGCGGAAGCCTCGATGCCTCATCCATTCTCTTCCGGTTTATGAATAGAATCGGACCGGTTATATTCTCTCTCTTCCTGATTGGCGCGGCCGCCAGGGGAGGGGAGCCGTCGAATTCCGTGCCGCCGGATTTCAATCCCGCGGATTTGAGCACGCTCGCCTGCGAGGAGATCGTCAACAACTTCAAGCAGTCCAGCGACATCCCGTATTACAACGAAAAAGCGGCCAAAGCCGACACGTATATCGCCGAGCGCTGCAAGCTCGACATCTTCTACCCGACCCACCGTAAGAACGTGCCGGTGCTGATCTACTTTCATGGCGGGGGGATGAGCGGGGGATCCAAAGACTCGATGATGGAACTCTACAAGCATCTCGGATGCGTGATCGTGACTCCTAACTACCGACTCTCTCCCCGCGCCAAATGCCCCTCCTATATCGAGGATGCGGCGGCTGCGGCCGCGTGGGTCAAAAACAACATCGCCGCCTACAATGGCGATCCCGGCAAGATTTTCATCGCAGGGCATTCTGCCGGCGCCTACCTGGCGGCCTGTCTGGCGACGATGCCTGAGTTCTTGAAAAGGCAGGGATGTCATCCCGGAGATTTTGCAGGCTACATCTCGATCAGCGGCGAGATGGTCACCCACCGGGCGATCTGCGCCGAGCGCGGGCTCCCAAAAGGGAAGATCGTCATTGACGAATACTCCCCCATCAACCGCGTCTCGAAGGACGCGCCGCCGCTGCTCCTGCTCACCGGAGGCACCGGTCTCGATATCGACAGCCGGCCCGCCGACAACAAGCTCATGTGCGACGCGATGCGGGCCGCGGGCAATATGAGCTGCCGGCACTTCGAGGTTCCCGGCACCGACCACGGCAGCATCATGGACGCCGCCTACGCCTACCTGCTCCAGCTCATCCGGGATACTGTGAAAAAATAATGGCGATGGATCTTAACCCGCAATATTGTTCCGGGTTTCCGGCGCGCGAGAAAATCCTGCAATCGCCCGGGCTGGCTGCGCTCTGGGATTTTCAGGACGATTCGCTCAGATCTCTCTCCCCTCCCTGCCTCACGCTGGAAAGCGGAGGCGTGCCGCCCGTTCCCGCAAATGAGGGGGTCTTCGGACCGAGGTCCCTGAAATTCGAGGCGGCCGGAGATCTTGCCAAAGGATTTCTTTTTCTGCCCGCCGGGAGCGACCATCCGCTCTCGCTTGGCGGAAGCGACTCGCAGCTCACGGTCATGGCATGGATCAAGCGCGGGATTTCCACCTACAAAGGATGCCAATTTCTCGCCGGAGTCTGGAATGAGCATCACCGGCGCCAATACGGGCTTTTCCTGAATCTAAAAATCTGGGATTCCGCCGAGCAGGTCGGCGCGCACGTTTCGCAGCATGGCGGGCCGACGCCCGGGTATCCCTACTGCATGGATGTGGCGATCGGTGCGACTCCTGTCCCGTTTGGCAACTGGCACTGCGCGGCCATGACCTACGACGGGAAGGAGGCGGCTGCCTTCCTGGATGGCAGGCTGGACGTTCGCGAACCGCAGGGGGAGCCGGGCAGGAACCCGTTCCACCTCCCGGGAGGACTGAATCCGGAATCTGCCGATTTCACTGTCGGAGCTGTTTCCAGACCCGGACGCGTCGAGCGGGATCCCGCAGGCGGATTCCGGGAAATCGGATCGCTGATTGCCAACCCGTTCAACGGGCTGCTGGGCGGCCTCGCAATTTTCCGGCGAGCACTCTCCGCCTCCGAACTTGCGGAATTCTCAGGCAACATCCAGCATGCTGATAAAGACCGGCCAGGCGAGATCGGGGTAGTAGCGGTGCCCGCCGGGACCGACGACCAGCTTGCAATTCTTTGACGCTCCAGCCGCCTTGTAGGTGGCCTGGAGCTCGCGAAACGCGCGCTGCGCCGAGCGGATCGGAAAAAGGTGGTCCTCGCGACCGTGAACGATGACCAGCGGCTTCGGGGCGATGAGGGCCGCGATATCGGCCATGTCCGCGACATTCAGCAGGCCCGGCACGAAGTTGCAACTGCAGTGTCCCATCGCGAGGAACGAGTCCCGGAAGCTGGAAAGGCAGCTCGACGGCATCGCAAAGCGAATCCGCCGGAGCAGTGCCGCCGCAAAAAGCGCAACCATCCCGCCGGTCGAGTTTCCCGTCACCCCGATGCGGCGCGGGTCGGCATCTCCACGCGCCATGAGGTAGTCAATCGCGCGGTCCACATCGAATACCCGCTCTCCCATCAGCGTGCGCCCGAGGAACAGCGCATGCATGGCGGCATCCTGGCATCCGTCGCCGGACGGAGTTTGCATCGCCTGTTCCTGCCGCTCGCCGAACGAGCGCTGCTCGATGCACAGCGCGGAGATCCCGCGCGCCATGCACCCGATCGCAATATCGAGACCGTCATGCACCGGGACCTCCCAGATATTTTCATCGGCGCTGGCGGCGACCAGGTGGTGCATTTTTCCCCGGTGGCCCTGCAGGCAAATCATAAAGGGACGCGGGCCGTCCGCCTTGCCCGCCAGGCAGACATACGCGGGCACATCGCACCGGAACTCGGACGAAAAAACAATTTTCTCAATCGTGCCCAGCGGATGCGGTCTTGACCAGATCCGGCGGACATTGAGCGGCACCCGATCCTTGGGGAGACCGCCGAGCACCGAGATGACCTTGCGGCGGAGGCGGCGCTGCCAGGCGGTGACGTCGCCACCCGGATACCGCATCGCGCGCATCGCCCCGCTGTCGGCAATCGCCTGGTGGTGCAACGACGGGCTGAAGAAAAATCTCCGGGCCGGGGACCTCCTGCCGCTTGCGGCAACGCTTTTTGCGAACGCTTTCATGCAGGCGACCGTAAACCAGTCGCTTGCCGATGTAAAGGGAACCTTCCCGAATACTCTGGAATCGGTCGCATTCCCCTGCCAAGTAATGCGCCGCGGTCGCCCTTCCCAATCCTGTTCACAGGGCACGCCCAAAAAACCGGGAACGTTCACAATGCGTTTGACAATTTCTGCTTTCGCCGCTGTCATGATTGTTTCCGATGAACCAGGGTCGGACGGGTTTTCGCATTGGATGACGCATGCCGCCAAGAGGGGTTCACGGGATTTCTGATCGGGCGGCGGCCCGAGGTGCCGCGCTGAATAAAATGCAATCTGCTGGCTTATAGCCCGGCCCCGCCGTGCGACAGGAATGTCGCACCTCCGAAGAGCCCCGGAGGGAGGACATTCCTGTCCACCAGACGCTGGCTGCCGTGCTCCCCTATTTTTTGAGCGCGTGCGGGCGCGGGCTGGTAATGCTGTCACGCAGGATGAGCTCTGCGGAAATTGATCGGACCTCCGTGCCCCTGTCGAAGTTTTCTCTGCGAAGCTCCAGGAGCTCGCAGATGGCTTTCGCCGTTTGAACCCGGTTGGTCCGAACTGTCGTCAGTCCCGCACGGACGCCCTCCGCGATATCGTCCACCCCGGCGACAGAAAGGTCATTCGGGATTGACCAGCCGGCGACCCGCGCGGCGTGCAGCACCCCGCAGGCGATGATGTCGTCGGCGCAGAAGACCGCGGTCGGCGGCTCGTGGAGCTTCGACCACTTGCTGAAAGCATTGATGCCACCCTCCGCGCCGTCCTCGCCGAAATAGATCAGGGACTCGTCGGGCTTCTCCTCCTTTGCAGCCGCGTGACTGGCGTAGGCGCGGAAGCGAGATGTCTCGCGGCATCCAGGGAAATTCTGCGCGGCATATCCGATGCGCCTGTGGCCGAGCGCCCGGAAGTGGCTGATGACCCGGCCCACGCAGTCAAAAAGATCATAGCGGACAAAATCGAAGCACGGGATCGGATTCCCGTGCAAAAAGACCATCGCGATGCCGCGCGCCCTGAGCTGCCTGAACATCGCCGGGTTGTCGTGATAGTGGGATTGATCGAGAACCAGCCCGTCCACCTCGCCGGCTGTCCAGCCAAGAATCAGCTCGGCCTCGCGGTTCTTGTCGTTGTTCGAAATCCCGACGAGCAGCGTGATTCCGATGTTTTCCGCCTCGTGATTGAGCGCCTCGACAAGCTCGGCGTAATAGGGATTGTGCAGATGGGGAACAAGGATCGCCCAGCGGCTTGTGCGCCCGAGCTTCATCATCCGCGCGCCATTGTGCGGGATATACCCGATCTCCCGGGCTGCCCGGAGGATCTTTTCCTTCGTGGCCGGTTTGATTCCCGACTGATTGTTGAAGGCCCGGGAGATTGTGCCGCGCGAGATTCCCGTAAAATCTACAAGATCGAAAATTGTTGGACGGGCGGACTTCTTCATTGCTGCCTCCATTCGTTAACACACGGCGATCCCTCCATCAAGACAGTTGCAAATTTAACAATTTATCCCCTCCGACAAGAAAGTTATTGAAAAAACCGTGAACGTTCCCTTTCATGGGGGTTCGCCCCAATGAACAACGAACAAACAGGGAGTTTCAGCCCGGGAAACGGGGAGACCGGACAGGAGAAGAAATGAACATGCCGAGGCTGTTCGCGGTGACGCTTGGCATGGCAGCTCCGCCGTGCTGGCTCCACGCGGAACCGCCATGGCGTTGGGAATCCCCGGAGCTTGCGTCGGTGGTGGAATCTGTGACGGTGGAGCCGGTAAAGTTCGGCAAGTCATGGGCCTACGGGCTTGAGTTTGACGATGGCGGGACGTTTGCGGAGGAGATCGCCGCGCCGATGCTTGAGAAGTTCAGTTTTACCGATGCGCCGGCGGGGGTTCCCGGAGGACGCAAAATTCCCTTTGTGGCCGGCGTGGCTCTTTACCCGTTTGTGCTGGATGGCGAGAACGGCACGCTTCTGACATGGGATCAAATTCGCGGGCTCCGGGCCAAAGGCTGGGGCGTCTCCAATCACAGTTACTGGCACACCGGAAACCACTGGGAGCCGAAGGATTTCCTCGACGAGGCGCAGATGCGGCGCGAGCTGTTCTGGAGCCAGGCCGTCCTGTCGCATTTCCTGAGCGGAGGAAAAGAGATCTGCCGCCGGTTCGTTTATCCGAGCGGTGATTTTCACTACGGGCCGCTGCTTGCCGAATTCGGGTTGAATACCACGCCCGTCGCGTTCAAGAACGGCAACTCCCTCACCGAGCCCGCCGCGCCATTCGACGCGGAAAAAAAATTTCACACCACGAACCGCAACAATATGGATGCCGGTGCCTGGGACAAACGGGGAGGGGACGACATGGATTCCTTTCCCGAGCCGTGCCCGGAGCCGGGCGCTTTCGTTTTGGATTTCACCCACGGGATGGGCAAGGCGGGCGAGGCAACCGTCGCCCGATGGGAGCGCCGCCTGGGCAAGATTGCCGCAGATTTCGGAGCGGACGGAGACGACAGCGTCTGGTGCGGTTCGGCAGCAGAGATCGTCGCCTACCATGCCACCGCATCGAAAGCCGGTGCCGGCAGCGACAAGAAAGGGATATTTGTCGAGGTGCCCGCAGGGTCGTTTAGAACTCCGCTTACCCTGCGCGTGAAGCTGGCAAAGCCTTTGGATCCGCTGCCCGCCGCGCCTTCCGGGGCGATTGTTTATCGCCGGGGCAATGAGCTTTGGATCACGACCCCGCCGCTCGGCGACGATTCGACGCCGGCATTCCTCCGCGCCACGCCCGTCCATGAAGCCTCCTTTCAGGATAAAATCATCTTCGAGAAGCCGGTCCGTCTCGCCGCCGTCCGCATCCTGCAAAAAGGGGATCCCGGTGCCGACTTTGTTCCCGAAATCACATGGGTTGCGAAGGATGGCACCACCGGCAGGGTTCCGGCCGAAAACATCCTGCACTGGGTGCCCACGAAATCCCGCTGGGGGAACTGGATCCTCTTCCCGGTCGTTCCCGATCAGCCTGCGCCGGAAATTGTCGAACTCAATCTCAAACCCTCGCCCGCCTTCAAACGCGTGGAGGTATGGGCAACAGAAAAAAACTAATAATATGAACAACCACCACCTCAGGCAACCTGATCATTGTGCGACAGCGCACCTCCGAAGCACCCCGGAGGGTGGACATTCCTGTCCACCACACGCCGACCGCCGGGCGACAGGAATGTCGCACCTCCGACGGGTCATGGGAAACACCTCGATCTCCTGCATGTCGGCCTGTCTGAATGGCTTTGTGTCTTTGGTTCTGGCCGGTTCGCTCACCTCCGCTTTCAGCGCGGACGCGCCGGCTGCGCGGGAGCGGCTGCTTCACGGCATGGATTCCACCGAGGGGCTGGCGGCCGGCGGATGGCGGCTCGACAAAGGCGCCGTCGAGATGAGCCCCGCCGGGATCGCCCCGAAGCTTGGTTCGGGGACCATGCGCTTTCGCGGGGTGGCCGCGATCGCGGGTGCGAAGGGAGACTTTCACCTGGCGGATAAACTGCCGGGCAACTTTCAGAAGCTCGGGCTGTGGGTTTATCTTTCCGAGGACTCCAACGTCAGCGAGCTGGGGTTCCAGGTATGGGATGCCAACGGCGAGGGGCTGACCGAGAAGATCCCCGCGGACTGGCTCGGATGGCGGCTCGTCGAGTTCCGCGCGGACAGCGACGCCATCAAGCCCGCCTGGAAGCAGCCGGAGCAGAACGGCATGCTGGAACAGCCGATCCGCATGCTCAACTTCGCATGGTTCGCCAAGGAGCCCGGTCCGACGCATCTTGATGTCGATGCCCTGTCCGGAGTGTTCGGCGTTTCGGAAAAGCCCCCGGCTCCGTTTGATCTCAGCATCGAGATTCCGCGTGCCACGGCGGCCGGGGCCCCGATGGGAGGGTCTGTCGTGCTCCACAATTCGACGGCGAAAGCCCTGCAGGCCACCGGCGAATATACGCTCATCTCGAACCCCCAGCTTGTCGCCGTTCCAGTCGCGGACCCGGTTCACGGCGTGGACATCGCGCCCGGAGCCAAGGCATGGACGATCGGAAAGGACGGTGAGGAGCCCGAGCCGACGCTCACCGACGGGCTCGTTTTCACGAACCGCGAAATCGCCTGGGGCAACGACGCGCCCGAAGTCAGGCAGCGGCTGGATCTCGGGTCCGCTCGAAAGATCACAAAAATCGCGATCTTTCCCACCGACGCGAACTGGCTCTGGAACGCCGAGGTCTCGGCCTCGGTGGACGGCACCAGCTACCAAGTCATCCCCGGCCTCGAGAAGCTCGACCTTTTCAAGCAGTGGACAGGGATCGAGGCCGTTCCCAAGGCTCCCGTCGAGGCCAGGTTCCTGCAGGTGCGCTACTTCAAGGACGGCGAGACGCCGAAGCGGTTCAGCCTCCCGAACAAGATCGAGGTTTACGACGGCATGGACGCGGCGGACAAGATCGTTCCCGCGCTGGGAGGGGTTGTTGCGAAGGGGAACTTTTCCATCGAGGTCCCGGCAGGGAGCTTTGTGGTGCACCCCCTGAAGGACATCTCGATCCCGAAGGACGGGGCCTATCTCCTGCGCGTTGCGGTGACCGCCAACGGGCAGTCCGCGTCGTCTCAAAAAATGGTGTTCACGTCCCCGGCTCCGAACCGTCCGGCCGACGCCGACAAGTCGCGGTTCGGGATCAACGCGGCGAGTTCGGATCTGGCCGACGACTGGGGTCCGTTCGGCTTCGGGTGGGTGCGCTTTGAAAACATGAAATGGATGATGTTTTCGCCATCGCCGGGCGAGTTCCGGTTCGACGGTTCGGTCGCGCCCTGGCAGATCCGCTTTGACGACTTTATGAAGCGCTACAACGCCAGCGGAATGAAGGTGCTTCCGTATATCTTCATGGTTCCGGAATACGCGACATCGGCCGGGCCGGACGTCAAAAAATTGCGCGCATCATTTCCCCCGAAAGATCCGGCCGAGTATGGAGAGGCCATCTTTCAGGTCGTCGCCCGCTACGGATCAAACAAGGTGCCTGCGGACAAGCTCAAGTCGTCGGACAAGCTCACCGGGCTCGACCAGATCAGCGCGGTCGAGATCTGGAACGAGCCGAACCTGAATCCCAAGCCGGATGCCGGCTGGGGTGCCTGGGCGGCTCCGCTCGATGCGTTCTGGCCGGTCTTCCGCGCCGGCGCCGAGGCGGCCAAGGCGGCGGATCCGAAGCTTCCGGTCACGAGCCCGGGCATGGCCGGGCTCTCGCTTGATGTGCTTGAACCGCTCCGCCAGTTCAAGTATCCGGACGGCAAATCCCCGGTGGACTTTTTTGATATCCTCAACGTCCATTACTACAGCGGCCGGCAGACCCCGGAGACCGCGACGAAGGATTCCAACGTCGTCCGCCAAGGGAACGAGCAGTCCTCGGTCACGTATCCGGACAACCTCCGCGAACTCATCGCCTGGCGCGACCTCTACGCGCCGGGCAAGCCGATCTGGCTCACCGAAACCGGCTACGACAGCAGCGGATCGCACGGCATTGACGAGCGCCTGCAAGCCGCAAGGCTCCCGCGCGTCACGCTGCTCGCGCTGGCCGCCGGGGTGGACAAGGTGTTCATCTACCGCGAAATGGGATCCACCCCGTCCCAGCACGCCGCCTCCGGACTTCTGCGCAACGACTCGTCCACGAAGCCATCGTATTTTTCGGTGGCCACGCTGCTCCGCGAGCTCGGCGGCATGTCGCAGGGTCCCTCGCCGAAGCTGGCCGATCCGGACCCGAACATCTGGCTCTACGCATGGGATACGCCGAATGGGAAGGTGCTCACCGCATGGGCCGAGAAGGGGGAGGCGACGCTTTCACTCGGCAACGGCGAATGCGAGGTGGTGGATTCTTTTGGCGGACGACAAAAGGTTTCCGGGAAGTCGATCGCGCTGGGTGAATTTCCGGTCTATATCCACGGTGCCGGGGACTGGCCGGAGGTCGCCACTCGCGCCGCCGCTGCCAAGGAGTCGGAAGCCAAGCGGGCGGACAAAGAGAAAAAGCTGGCGGCCGTCCGCGCGCTTCTCTTCGACTTCGGCCCGCTCGATCAGGCGGGGATATTCCGCGGGCTTGGAGCTCCGAGAAATTTTACCCCGGTCTCCGGAGAGTCGGCCTATTCCTCCGAATCCAAATTCGGATTTGAAAAGGTTCCGGTTCCCTGCAACGAGAAAAGGTGGATGAAAGACCTGCTCGAGCGAGACTCGTGCCGGATCGACAAGGGGAATGCGTTTGTCTTCGACGTGCCCGCAGGCAAATATGCGGTCACGATCTCCGCCGGACCGATCGGCGCCGGTGCCCAGGTCCAGCTCTCTTTCGAAGGAGCCACCAAGGCGGACGGCTCGTCGGCGGTCTTTAAGTTTGGAGATAAAACTCCGCCGCAATCCGTCGAGATCATCGTCGCATCCCCCACGGTCCGCCTGGTTGCGGACAAGCTTGCCGACATCCGCTGGATGACGCTGGTCGAGAATTCCGGAAGCCCGAAACCGTAGGCTGAGCCGATGTTGCTGGAACGTTTCCCGGATGACTTTGTGGCGGATGCCGTCGCCGGGGCGCTGGCGTCCGCCCCCGTCGGCCGGAGCTTCAGCCCGTTTCCTCCGGCGGCGGACCGCGAGGCATGGGAGCGGGTCCTGCAGTGCCCGCTGAACCGGCGGCGCATGGACGGGATGATCGCCAAGTCGGACGAACTGCTCGGGCGCGCGCAGCCGATTCTTCCGGTCAGCGGGTCATTTGAATTTGTGCGGTCGGGCGACCGGGCAAAATACGAGGGTGCCTATTTTGCGCGACGCCGGGATCTGGCGATCCATGTCCTTGCGGCATGCTTTTCTCCTGATTCCCGCAGGCTCGAGGCCGCCGTGGATATCGCCTGGGCGATCTGCGAAGAGACGATCTGGGCGCTGCCCGCACATGCCGACCGCCGAACTCCGGGTGACCCCCTGCCGGAAATCCGGCGACCGTCGCTGGATATTTTTGCCTGCGAGACGGCGGCCGTGCTTGCGGAGATGCTCCATCTCCTCGGTGCCGGGCTCGCCGCGCTCTCGCCGGTGATCGCCGAGCGGATCGAGGGCGAAATCTCCCGGCGGATCATCGAGCCGTTCGAGCAGCGGGACGACTTCTGGTGGCTGGCCGGAGAGAATAATTGGAACCCATGGTGCGTCTCCGCCACCCTTCTTGCCGCCAGCCATGTCATCAGGGAACCGGATCGCCTGGCGCGGATCGTCCACCGCTCGATGGCCGCCCTCGACCGCTTCATCGCGCGCTACCCGGCCGACGGATGCTGCGACGAGGGTGCCATGTATTGGGCGGCATCGCCGGGCGCTCTCTTGATTGGTCTGGAGGCCCTGCATGAGATCAGCGGCGGGAAGATCAGCATTTTTGACGAGCCGAAAATCATCGCGATGGCGCAATACATCGTCCATGTCCACCTCGGCGGCGGATACTGTTTCAACTACTCCGACTGCCCACCCAGGCTGGGCAACATCGCGGCAAGAGTTTACCGGCTGGGCGCCCGGATCGGCGACGATTCATTGAAGGATCTTGCCCTGCTCGCCGCGCATGGCTGGAGTTCCGACGGTGAGCCCGATGACTCATTGGGCATCGGCCCGGTAGCAATCGGGGGAAGCTGCGGCGCCCTGCTGACGGCGCTGCGGATGCTGTTCTGGCTCCCTGAGGAGGCCCGCGAGCCGCTCAGTTCCCGTCCCCGGAGCCCGGTCCCACTCGGCCACTGGTATGATCAAATGCAGGTGCTCGTGGTCCGTTCCGCGCCGGAGTTCTCGCCCCCGATCGTTCTGGGATTCAAGGGCGGCACCAACGGGGTCAACCACAACCACAACGATATCGGCTCGTTCGTCATCCAGTCCTCTGGTTCCCCGGTGATCGTGGATGTCGGGAACAATGCCTATACCCGCCAAACCTTCGGCTCCGAACGCTATTCGATGTGGTGGAATGCGAGCCGGGGGCACAACGTCCTGCAGTTCGGTGACCACGGGCAGGCGGCGGGCTCGGAATTTCGCGCCGAGCTGATCGGGATCGATGACTCTGGCCCCACCGTAAAGATCGCATTCGAGCTGGCCGGAGCCTATCCGTCTGCGGCCGGAGTCCTGAGCTGGCAACGCTCATGCTTTCTGCGCCGGGGAGACTCCCCGATGGTGACGATCTCCGACAGCTTCCGCCTCAGCCGTCCGATGGAGGTGAAATTTCCGCTCCTCACGCCTTGTGCCTTCGATCTCGGAGATGGACAGGCCGTTTTCAAGACTGCCGTCGGTCCGGGCATGGTGATGACGTGGGATCCCGAAAAACTGGAGGTTTCTCCCGCTCCGCTCGAATCCGACGAACCGTTTCTGGCCGCGGCCTGGGGGACAACATTGGGCCGCCTGATCTGCCGGATCCCCGGCAAAGTCGAAAGGGCGGAATATCAATTCTCGTTCGAGCCGATACCATGAAAGCGACTATCAGCTATTTTCCTTTTGAGGAAACCAACCCGGCGACCCACTGGGATCGCGGATGCTGGCCGTTCCGCTGGATCAGCCATCCGGATGCGCCTCCGGCACCGCTGGTCACCGCCTACAAGCGGGAGTTCAGCGTGGCGGAGAAGGCCTCGGTCCGCATCCATGTGAGCGCCGATGAGCGCTATGAGCTGTTCCTCGACGGCGAGCGCATCGGACGTGGACCCGAGCGGGGCGCTCCTCACTGGTGGTATTTTGAGACCTATGACCTCGAGCTCGAGCAGGGCGCGCATGGCCTGGTTGCCCGGGTTTGGTCGCTGGGCGGGAAGTTTGCACCCACCGCGCAGATGAGCGTGGCCCCGGGATTTCTTGTGGCGCCCGAGGGGGACGAATTCTACAAACTCCTCGGCACCGGCATCGCCCCGTGGGAGGTCATGCTACTCGACGGGTTTTCCTACACTCCGGGGATCCTCAGTTTCGGGGTGGGCTATAATGTCGATATTGATGGAAGCCGTCTCCCATGGGGCTGGGAGCGGGGTGAGTGCGCCGGCTGGGTTGCCGCCAAGCCGGGTGAGGCAGCCAAGAGCGGATACTACGCGAACCTCTGCAAAGATTCCCACATGCTCTACCCGGCAACGCTTCCCGCGATGCTCGACATCCCGCGCCAGATCGGCACGGTCCGCCATGCCGCCCACGTCGCTGGTCCCGATACCAGACCGCTACAGATCTTTGGTGCGGAGAGCGACGCCGGGATGGCCGCTCGCTGGCAGGGACTGCTCTCCGGACAAGCAGCGCTCGCTATTCCGCCCCGGACGACCCTGCGTGTGATCGTTGATTTGGACGACTACTATTGCGCCTATCCGCAAATCACAACAACCGGGGGCAATGGGTCGCTCGTGCGCCTCCATTGGGCCGAGGCGGTTTTTAACGCGCCGGATGCCAGGAGCGATCATAAAAATCCCGGCGACAGCAAGGGGAACCGGAATGACATCGAGGGGAAATATTTTATCGGGGTCGGCGATATATTTCGTCCCGACGGAGGCGATCTTCGCTCGTTCCAGCCCCTGTGGTGGATGTCGGGCAGGTATGTCGAAATCTTCGTTCAGACCGCAGACGAGCCGCTGACCATCTCGAATCTGGTGTTTTTTGAAACCCGGTATCCGCTCGAGCTGGAAAGCTGTTTTGAATTTGAAAAATCGGAGTTGGAGAGATGTCTTCCGATCATGGTGCGGGCGATGCAGATGTGCGCCCATGAGACCTATTTCGACTGCCCCTACTACGAGCAGTTGATGTATGTCGGCGACACGAGGCTTGAGGTGCTGAGCCACTACGCGATGCAGAACGACTCCCGCCTGCCCCGCAAGGCTGTCCATCTCTTCGACATCTCGCGTGTCCCGAAGGGGCTGACCCTGTGCCGCTATCCCAGCGCTAACCTTTCGTTCATCCCCCCGTTTTCGCTTTGGTGGGTGGCCATGGTCCATGATCTCGCCCTGTGGCGCGGCGAGAGAGACCAAGTGAAAAAGACCATGCCATTCTGCCGGTCGGTGTTGGATCTCTTTCTCGGACACATCAATGACGATGGGGTTCTGCAGGCACCCGAAGGGTGGAATTTCATGGATTGGGTGCAGACTTGGTCGTGGGGATGCCCGCCCGATGGCGAGTGCAGCGTCAACAGCGTTCAGGGCTGGCAACTCGCTCATGTCCTCGGGCTGGCCGCCCGTGTGGAGGACTGGCTCGGGGAGCCGGAATTGGCCGGACGCTGGAGGAAGCACGCGCAGGCACTTGCCGAAAATCTCAGGAAAGTATTCTGGGACGAGGAGCGAGGCCTGTTCGCCGACAACCCGTCGAAGTCCCGTTGGTCCGAGCACGCCCAGTGCCTCGCCATCCTGAGCGGGCAACTTGGTGCCACGGTGTCCGGACGGGTGATGGATGCGATGATCGGGGCAAGCGATTTGGAGAAAACAACGATCTACTTCGCCCATTACTACTTTGAAGCCTGCTGCATGCTGGGCCGCTCGGATGCGATGATGTCCCGCCTCGGACTCTGGTTCGATCTGGAAAAGCGCGGGTTCAAGACAACGTTCGAAAAGCCCGGAGACTCGCGCTCCGACTGCCACGCGTGGGGCGCGCATCCGATCTACCACTACTACGCCACAATCCTCGGAGTCCGTCCTGCGCGGATGGGCTTTGAGTCCGTCGAAATCCGCCCCATGCTCGGCGGGATGAAATCCGCGTCGGGAAAGCTTGTCCACCCGAAGGGTTTCATCGAGGTCCGCTACAAGCAGACGCCGGAAGTCTTGGAGGCATCCATCACGTTGCCCGATGGCCTATCGGGCATTCTGGCCCATGGCGGCACCGAGCACGCCCTCGTCCCCGGGCAAAACAGGTTCACCCTGACAAGTTAAGAATCCCGTGAGCACGTTATCCGAAAAATTGGCACTTCATCTGGCCTTCGTCGCGGGCGAACTCCCCCGGCCATTGTTCAGGTTGTTCCCTCCATCCGGCGGGGCCTCCCGCTACCCGAACTGCGACAACGACCTGAGCGTTGAGGACGTGATCGCCAAATACCGCCATCTGGCGGCATCCGCGGTTGACGACGACTTCTTTCCAGTCGCAAGAGTGTATTTCGGCACCGCCATGATACCCGCGCTTGCAGGGGGAGCTTTTTCCTGCGACGGGGAGACCACATGGGCTCACCCGATTGTCGAGTCTGCCGCGGATCTGAAAATTCCGCCGCTTGATGAGGATCTGCCGATCTGGAGGGACTACATAAAAAAGCTGCGCGCGCTGAGGGATGCGGAAATCCCGGGCGTGATGCTTGGACATCCCGATTTGATCGGCCCTCTGGATATCGCTGCGGGCCTTCTCGGACCCGAGCAACTCGCCATCGACATGATGCTCGAGCCCGAGGCTGTGGCGTCCGTGTTGGCCCGATGCGCGGAGCTCTGGAAGCAGGTCTTCGACGTCCAATTCCAGGAGATCGGCCTCGTCGGGGGCGGCATGGTGACTGTGTTCTGCAACTTCATGCCCGGACGATCCGCCCTTTGGAGTGAGGATTTCGCGGCCCTCATCGGTCCGGAGACCTACAGGAAATTCGGCCTGGCTCTTGACGGGGTTCTGGCAAACCACCTCGACTCGTCGATCATCCATGTCCACTCGGCGGCAGGCCGGTGCCTGCCGGATATCAAAAACATTGAGAAGCTGTCGGTTGTGGAGATATCCAACGACCCCGGCGGTCCCCCGCTATCAAGCATTCTCGGATGGGCGGAGGAGATTCAAGCAGCGGGAAAATCGGTCATGCTCAGCAATTGGGAGCATCCCCTGAGCGACGATGAGGTGGACGAAATTCTCAACAGGCTCGATCACCGCCGGTTGCTGGTGACCCTGCAATGCACCAGCGACAGCCAGGCTGCGGCTTATCGGCGGAAATTTCTCCAGCATGAAAAATCCAGAAGCTAATTGGTGGACAGGAATGTCCACCCTCCGGGGGTTTCTTCGGAGGTGCGACATTCCTGTCGCACAGGTCAGCACGGACAGGAATGTCTGAACATACAAATCAAATGAAACACACCTCGGAAACTCTCATCAGAAAGTTCGGGCACTTTGACGACAAGGCGAACGAATTCGTCATCACGACTCCCAAGACCCCGCGCCCGTGGGAAAACCGGCTGTGGAACGACCAGCTCAACATTCAGATTTCGAACCACGGCACCGGGATCAGCTACAAGCGAGACAACAAGGGGCGCTTCGTCATTTTTAATTACAAATGCCCGAACCGCTTCATCTATGTCTATGACCGCAAGGACAATGATCTCTGGTGCCCGAACTGGTTTCCGGTCGGCGGCAAGCTGGATTCCTACGAGGTGCGCCACGGGTTGAAATACACCACCTTCAAAGCGGAAAAACATGGCGTCGAGGTGACGTGGCGGGTGACCGTCCACCATTCGGACGCCGCGGAGCTGTGGAGGATCGAGGTGCGCAACAAGAGCGGAAAAGCCAAGGACCTTCTCATCGTCCCGTTCTATCAGGTGGATCTCAGCCTGACGGATCCTTACTTCGGACATGTGAACCGGCACGTTTCGTTTGTCTCACCGAAAGCCAACTGCATCTACGTGAAGAACAGCGCGTTCGTGCGCAAGGCCGAAGATGACGCGCTCTGCTTCCACGCCGACCGGACATTTACGAAGTTCGAGATGAACATGGAGGGCTTCCTCAAGGGATACTCCTCGCTGGCCGCCCCGGAAACCATCATCAAGGACAAATGGTCCAACTCGTTCATTGACGATGACGTCCAGCCTTGTCTCGCCGCCGGATTCGATCTCGGGCTCAAAAAGGGGAACGCCGACACGATCAACATCGAGATCTTCACCGCGGACGACATCAAGCACGCGGAAAAGCTTGCAGCCGGCTACGCCAGGGAGAACGCCTTCGACGCATCCATCGCCAGGCATGCGGAGGACGCAGCGCGGATTCTATCCATCAACAACATCAAAACAGCGGACCCATCATTCGACCGCTATGTGAATGTCTGGATCAAGCACCAGCTCTGGCACAACGCGGAATGGAACCGCGGGTGGGGGCAGGGGTTCCGCGATGCGATGTCCGACTGCGACATGTTCCGCGCGTTCGATCCCGGACGCGTCCAAACGCGCATCCTGCAGGCCGCGGCCCACATCTATGCCGACGGCCATACCGTCCGCTCGTTTTTCCCAGCGGTCGAAAAGCCGTATTTCGACGGCGGCGTCTGGTTTCAGAACGCGGTCTGCCAATATATCCGCGAGACCGGGGACATGTCGCTGCTCGACAAGCGGGCAACGTATTTCAAGAGCGATGAGACCGGAACGATCCTCGGCCACCTGAAACGGACGGTCGAGTTCCTCGACAAGCAGCGCGGGCCGGACAACATCTGCCGGATGGGATTCGGCGATTGGAACGATGCCGTCGGAGGCATTGATCGCGAGGGCAAAGGCCAGTCGATCTGGATCACCATGGCCTACATCTTCGGGCTGCGAAACTCCGCGCAGCTTCTGCGCGCGCTCGGCGATGCGGACGCCGATGTCTATCAACATCGCGCCGAGGAGCTCACCGGCATCCTTAACAGGAAATTCTTCGAAGGCGACCGGTATATCCGTGCAGTGACCGATGCCGGCCGCCTCGTCGGATCCAAGAAAAACGAGGAAGGCAAAATGTGGATCGAGCCGCAGGGGTGGTCGCTTTTTTCCGGCGTGGCCGACGCAGCGAGGGCGGAAAAGATCGTCAAGGCCATGCGCCGCGAACTCTACGTGCCTTACGGCGTAATGCTTCTCTCGCCGCCGTTCACCAAATACATGGAGGACGTGGGACGGATCTCCAACGACATGCCAGGCATTGTCGAGAATGGCTCGAACTACGTCCAGGGAATGTTGTTCTATACTTACGGCCTCACCCAGGCGGATATGCCGGACGAGTCATTCGACCTGCTCTGCCGGGTGCTCCCCACCAACCCAGAAAACCCGCCTGAGAATTCCCGCATCGAGCCATTTCAGCTCACAAATTCGTTCCAAGGCCCCGCGTCGAAACATCCCGGACGAGCCATGTATGCCTGGCGGACCGGCTCGGCCGGATGGTTTCTCAAAACCGTTTGGGACGGACTCATCGGGATCGTTCCCGATTTCGAAGGAGTGAAGATCAACGCACGCATTCCGAAAAAACTTGGATCGCGGATCGAGGCCACCCGGATGATCCGTGGCAGGAGCGTCCGCTTCGAAATCGCCAAGCGCGGGAGCGAAACCAAAGGGGGTGGGTTCACCCAGCGAGTTAATAACGGCGGAAAAATCCGCTATCAGGATATCGGAGACAACGCCCACATTCTCATCACAGTGTAGCCATCTCGCAGTTCCTAATGACCGGATCGAGCGAATAGAGGTCGGCATCAGACCCGTCCAACACCGCCCGGACATCGCGGATGCGAAGCAGCCGAACCCCATCGGCATAGAGCCAAGGGATCCTGCCTTTCTCAAGGGGCACGCACTCCGCCGGCTGGAGGTCAATCCAGCCGCCGAGAAGTGGCCGGTTGCCTCCGGCGGATAGCCGAAGGCTCCAATCCTCGAGCGAGACATCCCGGATGCTGCCCTCCTTGCCTGCGATCACAATGCCTCCTTCGGTCTCGCCCCGGACGTGCGCCACGGCCACCGATTCAATTGTGCCTGAACCCGCGGCCATGATCGCGAGCGGTTCACCTTTTCCCCACCAGAATCCGGCAAAGAGGCGCGTGTGCATGATGAGATTTGTCGCCCGGCAGTTTCGAACCCAGCCCCCCTCACCCGCGCAGACAAGGAGCCCCCGGTTGCCATCGGAAATCACGAGGTCGCTGCAAACGACATTCCGCACCTTGCTCGCCAGGTGCCCGATCCGCACGGCTGCCGAGCGCGAAACCATCGTGCATTGCGAAATGACGATATTCTCTGAAGGGCGGTCCCAATCGGTGATGCCGGTCACAGCCACGCAGTCGTCCGCGCAATGGAAGACGCATCCGGTGATGAGAACCTCGCGGCTCGCACTCACATGCACCCCATCGCAATTCGGGACGTTGAGATGGTTTTTTACCGTGATCCCCCGCACCTTGACATCCCGGCAAGCGCTGAACGTCAGGGTCCAGCACGGAGACTGGCGCAGCATCAGATCCTCCACAACCAAGCGCTCGCAATCATGGAAAAAGACCGGCTGCGTCGGCCTTGCTTTTGCGATCACCGTCATCTCCGCGATCTGCCCCTCGCTGTAGAGCGGAAGGTTTTTGGCATCCTTGTCGCGGAGATCCGGCCGGTCCATCTCCATAAATGCCGGATGGTTGAAATCGATCTCGCCGGCTCCCTTCAGCCGAATGTTTCGTTGTCCGATCGCCCAGAATAGCGAGCGGATTTCCCCAAATTCATTGTGTGCGAACGGGACCGCCGGATATTCGGCAAGATCCGGGGACCCGCGCAGAACGGCTCCCTCCTCAATCTCGACCGTCACGTTCGAGCGAAGCTCGATGCTGCCGGTGAGATACTCTCCAGGCGGGACATGCACTGTTCCCCCGCCCGCATCGGCACAGGCGTCCACAGAGGCCTGTAGCGCAATCGTCCAAAGGGGGCCCCGGCGGAGGGAGGAAAAATCAGTGAGCAGAAAACTCATATGCTTTTGCGTTGCGGCTGAAAGCTTGCTAACAGGATCCACGCAGATTTAAAGAAATCAGCAAAGACTTCCGGAACCGGTGAACTGCGGGACAGAATGGTCGCTCGCCCCAAGAAACGCCCTCAAAAATACCCGCCTTTTTCGGTGATCTGGTGGATGCTCTGACCCCCGGCGACCCAGTCAAAAATTTTCTTTTCGTTCGCCTTGATTTCTTCCGCGCGAACCAGGACGTCGTAAGCGATATCGCGCGGGACGACGAGGACGCCGTCAATGTCCCCGAGCACGACGTCGCCAGGCCGGATCGTCGTGTCCCCGATCTTGATGGGAATCTGGTAGTGGGTGATCAGGCAGCGTCCGAGGCTTCCGTTTGAAATCCGGTATTTGTAGAACACCGGAAAATCCTTTTCCAGGATCTGGTGGGTATCGCGGATCCCGCCGTCAATGCACGCAGCCTTGACCCCGAGGCCCTTGGCGGTTGCCGTCATCACGCCTCCCCAGAGCGTGGCTTTCGCATCCATGCTGGTATCCCACACGACGAAGGAATCCTCGTGAAGCTTGTCGAGCATCTCGGTGCGGAACTCCATCTCGCCGGTGATTTTGACATTCGGCGCGCTCTTGACCGTGAACGCGAGCCCGGCCACGGTGCGGTATTCCCGAAGGGGAAGGATGTGCCCCGGCAGCGCCTGCTCGAGAAGGCAGAACTCCCGGAGAACATCGTTGACCGCCCCGGTGTAGAGCGCCTCGAACCGGGAGAGCAATTCCTTGTGTGGGATCCGAAACGGGGCGGTGGAAACGCGCTCGCGGGATTCGATCAGTTTTTCGAGATTCATCATCCCGACTTCTTTTTTGTAGGTGTCAACTGACATAATGTTAGGTTCGGAGACCGAGCCCGCCGTCCGCAAACAACGTTTGTCCGGTGATGTAGCGGGAGGCGTCGGAGCATAGCAGAAGGGCCGCGCCCGCACAGTCGTCGGGGATTCCGAAAAACCCCGAGGGAATCGCCGCGCGGATTTTTTCCGAGTAGCCCGCGTCGGCGAGCGCCTCCTCGTTGCGGTCGGTGCGGATCACTCCGGGCGAGAGGGTGTTGCAGGTCACGCCGTGCGGGGCAAACTGGAGGGCGAAATTCTTCATGAGGCTGGTTTGAGCGGCCTTGGAGGCGGCATAGACCGCCATCTGCGGATGCGGCTTCGCTTCCTGCACGCTTCCGATCGCGAGGATCCGCCCCCATTTTCGCGCGAGCATCCCGGGCGCGATCACCTGGATCATTTCCAGGGACGCATGGAAGTTCGTTTGCATCTGGAGCGATCCCTCATCGGCGGAGACCTCCTGCCACGCTGCCCGGCATTGCATCGAGGCGTTCAGGACGAGGATGTCAACCGGCGCGCATTGCAGGGCGTCCGTCGCCACGGCGCGGCCGCCGCCGGGAACGCTCAGGTCTCCCGCCACAAACCAAGATTCTGTCCCCGCTGCGCGCACCTCCGCGAGCGCGCGCCGCGCCCGATCGCTTTCCGCGCTGGCATGGAGCACGACCCGCGCGCCCGCCCGAGCAAGCTGCATGGCGATGGCCTTGCCGATCCCGCGCGTGGATCCGGTGATGAGGGCGGTTTTTTGCATGAGCGAAAAATTCATTGGGATTCCTTTCCTGACTCCGACTTGATGAGCTGCGCGATCGCCTTTCCGCACTTCTTGAGCTGCTTTTGAAGCGTGGTTTGCCGGGCTGGGGAGAAGTCCTCCGGCCATCCCACGATCGTCAGTGCGGACGTCTGCTTCGCGGCGAGAGCGACCGGAACGGAAAGCGCCCAGATCGAGGGATGCACGGTTCCGAAGGCGCGCGCGACGCGGGATTTTTCCGCCTCGCCGATCTCGCGTTCGATTTCCTCCCGGTCATTCCGCTCCCAATGCTTCGGAGGGGGCGATCCCAGGATCCTGCGGGATTCGGCATCGGGCATATTGGCCAGAAGAATCACTCCTGCCGAGCCTGCCTCAAGGAGGTGGAGGCGCGCCCCCACCGGGGTGGATATCGCGTTCATCCGCTTGGCTTCCGCGCGGCTTGCCGTCACCGCATGGCATCCCTCGCGCAATGAGATTTTTGCGGAGAGCCCGGTTTCCTCGGTGAGCTGCTCGAGCAGCGGCTGCGCCAGCAGCAGCAGCCGGTCAACATCCGAGCAGGCCCTCGCCGCGCGGACCAGTCCGAAGGCGACAAGGTATTCCCCGCGATCTCCCTCGCGGATCCAGTTCGCCTGGCTCAGCGTTCTGAGAATCCGATAGCAGGTTGCCGGAGGGATCTCGAGCTGCAAGGCAAGCTGCTTGGCGGAGAGCCCGCCTCCGCTCGCCCCCAGCGCATCCACGACGGAAATCGCTTTGCGGAGGACGGGTACCGTTTTCATAGCATGAAAGCATTGTCATATCGGATAAAAACTTTGTCAATAGAGATTTGACAGAATCGGAATATTTTGCGAGGACTCCGGGTGCTGCCATGAAAATCACCGACCTCCGCGTCCGCACTGTCGCCATTCCGCTCACCTGCCAGCTCCGCCACAACACCGGCGTGCATCCCGGCTATTTTCTCCGGACGATCCTGGAGCTCCTCACCGACGAGGGGATTGTCGGTCTGGGCGAGGTTGGCGGCGGCGACCAGCGCGCCGCCCTGACCAAGCTCAAGCCCCGGATTGTCGGCATGGACCCGTTCCATCTGGAATCCATCAAGCTGAAAGTTCTTCGCAGCATCTACTACGTGTCGAATGCCAGACTTTATGCCGCGATCGAGATGGCCTGCCTGGACATCCAGGGGAGGGCGACGAACCGGTCGCTGTCGGATCTGCTTGGCGGGAGCGTGCGCGGGCAGATCCCGATGATTGCCTATCTCTTCTGGCGCTACGACCGGCCCGGCGGCGGTGACGACTCGCGCGCCGAGGACCTTGCGGACTGGTGCGAGGAGCTGCACGGGACGCTTGGGGTGCGGGCGATGAAGCTCAAGGCGGGGGTCATGGATCCCGATGAGGAAGCCCGCGTGCTGGAGCTGTGCCGGGAGAGGCTCGGGAGCGGGTTCGGGCTGCGGATCGACCCCAACGGCGTCTGGTCGGTCCCCACGGCCGTGCGGATCGGACGGAGGCTCGAGGCCGTCGCCCCCGAGTATTTTGAGGATCCGAGCTGGGGGCTGAACGGGAATGCGGAGGTGCGCCGGCAGGTGAGGATCCCGATCGCGACGAACATGTATCCCGCACGCTTCGAGGATCTGGCGCCAGCGGTCAAGCTCGGCTCGGTTGATGTCGTCCTCACCGATCTTCACTACTGGGAAGGCCCGCGCGGGGTCAAAGACCTTGCCGCGATCTGCCGCGCGTTCAACCTCGGGATCTCGATGCACAGCGGCGTGGAATTTGGCATTGAGCTTGCCGCGATGCTGCATACCGCCTCGACAATTCCCGAGATGACATTCGCCGGTGACGCGCATTACCACTACCTCACCGACGACATCACGACGACCGGGCTGATGAAATACCAGAACGGCTGCCTCGCGGTCCCGCAAGGTCCGGGGATCGGCGTCGAACTTGATCCGGAGAAAATGGACAAATACGAGCGCGAGTTTGAAAAGCGCGGCGACTACTACGCACGGTTCCACGCGGATCCGAAACGTCCGGATTGGTATCCGATCGTGGGCGGGATTTAACAAATTTATGAAACAAACGTCACCCACCGCACCTGTGGCATCCCCCAACGCGATCAAGCTGCTCGAACACTTCGAGAACCGGTCCCCGGTGATCGAGGAGCGCATCCGCCTGGGCATCGAAAAAAACCGAAAGGGAACCGGCCGCCTGCGGTTCCTGAACTCGAGAGGACGCCCGGTCACCGGCGTCAGATTCCGCCTCAAGCTGATGAGGCACAAATTCCTCTTCGGCGCGAACGCGTTCATGCTGAGCGGGCTTCCGTCGGCCGAACAAAATGCGATCTACGAGCGGGCGTTCACCGGGGTTTTCAACTCCGCAGTTGTTCCATTTTATTGGTCGGGGACCGAGCCCGAAGCAGGCGAGCTGAGGTTCGACGCGGACAGCCGGCCGATCCACCGCCGCCCACCCACCGATCTCCTGCTGGAGTTTTGCACGAAGAACGATCTGGTGCCGAAAGCCCACTGCCTGGTCTGGCATCAGTTTCTTCCCAAGTGGCTGCCGAAGGATCCCTCGAAAGTCATGGGCCTGCTCTGCAAGCGGATGGATGAGATCGCCGTGCGGTATGGCGACAAGATCCCGCTGTGGGATGTCGTGAACGAGCCGATGGAAAAATGCCTGTTCCCGGACCGGGATATTTTTCCGAAGGACTATGTTTTCAAATCCTTCGAGCATGCGCAAAAGGTTTTCCCGGAGACGTGCCGGCTGATCCTGAACGAGGCGACAACGTTTTCGTGGAAGGAATTTCACGAGGAGACGAGCGGCTTTGATTTGCTCGCCCGCAACCTTCTCCTGCGCGGAGCACGCGTGGGCGGGCTCGGGATGCAATACCATTGCTTCTTTTACGGTCCGGGCGGGATGTTTGCTCCCAACAGCTTTCTCCCGGACTCGGGCGCCTACCTCGCGCAGGGGCAGCACCTGCTGGATCCGGAGCACCTCCTGGATGTTCTTGACAGCTACGGTGCCATGCGGCTTCCGATGCAAATCTCGGAAATCACGCTGCCGTCCTACGAGGATATCCCCGACGGCGAGCAACTCCAGGCTCGCCTCGCCGAGGAGCTCTACCGGGTCTGGTTCAGCCACGCGGCCGTTGATGGCATCTACTGGTGGAACCTGATGGACGGCACCGCGCATGGCGGAGAGACTTCGTTGAAATCCGGACTGCTCCGCGCGGATCAGAGCTTCAAGCCCGCCTACACGGCGCTGGAAAACCTGATCAGGCGGGAGTGGATGACATCGCTCGACGGCATGGCTGATGGCCCGACCCTCTTCCGCGGATTTCACGGGGACTACGAGCTCGAAGCCGAAGTCGAGGGGCGCACGACGAACCATCGCTTTACGCTGACCTCCGAGGGCGAGGAGTTTGTGGATATTCCGATCTTCACCGACGCCTCCGGCTACGAAGGGCTTTGAAAACCCTCGCCCCGGGCCCGTTTCAGTTGGCGGAAAATCCGCGGTGGCATCCGCTTCGGGAAACGGTTTGGTGGACGGATATCCCGGATGGCACGCTGTGGGAATGCGGGCTGGATGGCAGCCCCGCAGTGTGTCGTTACCGGGGGGAGCAGGTGGGCGGATTCAGCATCGAGGCCGACGGCGCGCTCGCCCTGTTCCGGGTCAATGACATCGTTCGCTTCGATCCCGCGACCGCCGAGTGCTCGGGGAGCATCCGGTTTGCGGATCCGGGGAGCCTGCGGTTCAACGATGTCCTGGCGGGGACGATCGGCACCGACGACGAGCGGGGCGGTGCCTGGATCGTGCGGGCCGGGGAAGCCCCGGCGAATTTGTGGCGGGGGACGCGGATATCGAATGGCATGGCCGTCGCGCCTGACGGGAAATCGCTCTACTGGACGGACTCAACCAACCGCCGGATCGTTCGGTTCTTGATTGCCGAAAATGGCATCGACAGCATGTCCGGCACCGCGCTCATCGAGTTTGCGGAAGATCGCGGGACCTGCCCCGATGGCCTTGCGCTGGACGCATGCGGCAACCTTTGGTCCGCGCAGTGGGATGGGGGGCTGATCGCGGTTTTTCATCCCGGGGGGGGATTGATCCGAAAAATCTCGCTTCCGGCCGGCTGTCCGACCGCTCTCTGTTTTCTCCCGTCGGGCAGAGGTCCGGCAGTCACTTTTTCCCTCAAAGGAAAAAATTCCAGCGGCCGCTCGCCGGTCGTCGTTCTCTGTGCCGATGAGTCGGGGGCCCCTGTGTTTCTCTCACGTCTTTATTGCGCCGCCTCAACGCCTGAAATCGGTATCGGGTAGGAGAGACTTTCCGAGGTGCGCTGTCGCGCGGTTCGGAGGCCACTAACCCCATGCCGAGCGGCAGCATTCGTGGGCACGTTCGAGAGCGGCAACCGGATCGCCATTGGGGAGAAACTCATGCCCGATGGTCCCAGTGTAGCCGGTTGCCGAGAGAGCCCGGTAGATTGCCGGGTAGTTCAGCTCCTGTGAGTCGTCCGGTTCACCCCGCCCCGGGTTGCCGGCTGTATGGTAATGGGCAATATGGCTCGCAGCCGTCTGGATGCGCCGGATCACATCGCCCTCCATGATCTGCATATGGTAAATGTCGCAGAGAATCTTTACGGCGGGCGATCCCACCCTCTCGCAAAGACGCACGCCCCATGACAAGCGGTCGAACTGGTAGGCCGGGTGATCCACCCGGCTGTTGAGCAGTTCCATCGCCAGAGCGACCCCGGCCGCTTCTGCCATGGGCGCGACGCGGGAGAGGGTTTCGGCACATTGATTCAGGGCGGAATCGTCGTCCATGCCATGACGGTTGCCGGCAAAGCATATGAGAACAGGAATTTTCCATTCGGCCGCCTGTTCGATCCGCCGTTCGAGCTCGTTCGCGATGCGATCCGCGTTTGCCGGATGGTTGAGCCCGGCTCCGATGCTTTGATGTCCGGCCACGGCGACGATTTTCAGCCCGTGGTCACGCACGAGCGGCCAGAGAGATTCGCCCGGCAAGTCCACTCCGTAATACCCGATCCGGGAGGCCTGTGCGAGCAGTTCGGCATCCTCCACACCACGGTTGGCAAAGCACCACCAGGCGAAAGACTGGAGCGGGGATTCGGTTTTCTTCATTTCCATCGAAAGATCACGGACAGCGGAACCAATCCGCGAGGCGAGCTGCGAGCTGCGCCTGTTCCGCCGCCTCTGCGGGTGTTGAAAAGTGCCCGGAGGTCCAGGTGAAAAGTTCTTTATCTCCGGGCAGGGCATTATACACGGCAAACTGGCCGGGCGGAGGGACGGCAGGATCGAACAGGGCGGCGGCAACGAAGACCGGAATCCGTATTGACCGGGCAGCGGTTGCCGCATCGAAGTAGGCGAGAACAGAGATGACCTCCGGATGTCCGACCGAGTGGAGGCGCACATATTCCCCGCTGCCAGTGCCGGGGAGCCGCAGCCGCAGGGGGTGGTTTCCAAAGCTCGGCACATCGAGGAATGCGCGGTTGAAGCGGCCGTCCCACGGCAGGGCGAGCGCGCCCAGCCCGCCGCTCAGGCTGCCGCCGAAGTAGCGCAGGTTTTCCGCAGAACCGGGAAACATCTCACCCAGTGCGGAAGCGGCTGCCCAGATGTCGGCCACGCAGCCGCGATGAACATAGGTATCCCGGCTTTCAATGCCGTGAAGAACATGGTGCTCGAAGGAATCCGGAATTTCCTCGCTGGCGGAGAGATTGAACCCCCTGACACAAAAAAAGATTGCCGGAGCTGTGCGGAAAAGCCCATCAAACGCGGGTTCGACGCGGCCGCCATAGCCGTGCCCAACAACCCAGCCCCCGGCACCCGGATCGCTCTGCCGGGGTTCCGTGACCCAGGCTCCGACCCGAAGCCCCCCGAGCGAATCGAAGCTTGCCTCCCAGACGCGCAGGTCCTCGTGCGGGCTTTTGATCTCGCGCATTTCCAAGCGCAGGGGAACTGCGGCAGCCATCCGGCGAGTGTGCGTCCAGAACTCGGCGAAGTCCGGAGGACCATCGGGCGAGCCGACCGCAAGGAGCTTCGCACGACCGTATCCATAGGAGGGGTCGAAGAGATACGGATGCTCCAAGGCCGTCGGTTTTGTCCCCATGATCTGAGATCGCGCTATTCGCTCAACTTCATTCTTCCCCAGCTCGCTGGCAGCGTGCGGACGCTGATGTCTTTTTTCCGGGGCCAGAATACCTCTCGGGAAGAATCTTCTCCGACCACGGAGAGGCTTGCCGCGACGCCAATCTCCCCGCCCGCGCGTGGCGAGTAGAGTTGCAGGGCCGAGGCGGGGAGGAGGAATTCCATGACATAGCCGTCGGCGGTCCGGCGGGCCGCGCTTTTTATGCCGGGAAGGTCGAAGCGGTTTTCAGGAATTTCGTCCCTTGCTTTCCACTGTCCGGCGTAGACGCGGTTTCCTTCAAAATCCGGGACGAACCAGAACTGGTGGTCGCCGGACTCAAACCCGGCGGTCGCCTTTGCGGGACCGGCCGCGATAAAAAGCTCGAGCGCGTCGCCGTCCCAAAACTCGCGCGGGTTCTTCACCTTGCCTTTGGAATTTTTGACTTCCACGGCACCGTAGAGGCCCTCGGGCGCCCAGGCGAGCCAGAGCTTGGCATCGGGATTTCCCCGGGTCGAGCCAAGCATCCAATCCGGGAGGTTCGAACCCTTCGGCCATTCGGCAAGATTGCCGTCAGGCTTGAGATTCTTTGCGAGCGCGAGCGGAAAGCGGTTCGGGATGATCGGGGCCTGGAGCGAGATCCCTTTTGCGGACTTGAATGCCGCCGTGGCGCTCTCGCCGGGTTTCCAGTCAGGGCTCCATGCGAGGTCGATTTTCACCGTGCGGCGCTCTCCCGGCTGCAGGGCGGCGACCGGGAGCTCGGTGACAGTGGACTGCCAGGTGGAGGGAAGTTTCCATGAGAGCGTCCCGTCCTGAACCTGCGCGGAGCGGTTCTCGATTCGCACAGCGACAGAGGCCGGTCCCGGCTGGCCCTCGAGCGGCATGACTTCCAGAGTGAACGGTGGCTGCACGACGAGGTCGAGCGGCATCGCCTTGACGCCCCGCCCCGCCTCCTGAAAATCCACGCGCGCATGCGCGGCACCGGGCGTCTGGTTTGCGGGGACAGAGAACTTGAGCACGAGATCCCGGACCTCGCCCGGCGGAACCGAGTAGGTTGCCTCGCCTTGGATGAGCGGCCATCCGGACGGAGGAACGACGGTGGCAGTGCCATCAATCGCCTTGTCCCGGTTATTCGTGATTCGCACGGCGACCGCGACGGGATCGTCCGTGCATGCGGCGACCGAGTGGTTCGATTCGATCCCGTAGGCGGTCTGCGCGTAGAGCGGGTCGGTTTTCTTGAGGCCCACGGCGTAGGTCGGGAATGATCGCAGGCCGGCGGACAGTCCGTCGAGCTTGTTGCCAAGGTAGTCGAAGATCTCTTCGGCTTGGAAGCTGACCTGCGGGCCTTTGTCGCCCGCGACCGCCCACAGCCCGGCGACCAGCTTTCCGTCGTTTTCAAAAATGTAGCCTGCGGTGTTTGGTCCGGCGTTGATGCTCCCGACATAGGTCGGGCGGGGCAGGATTGATGAGAGGCCGGCCATCGAGGCAAACGACAACTTCGGCTCGTGCCGGAAGTTGATCAGCCCGCAGCCGTCAAAAAAATGCGAGGCCTTCGCCTCGTCCACATCGAAATTATAAAACCAGAACGCCTTGTCAGTGCCGGCTGCGAACGCGAGGAGAAATCCGCGCTGCAGGTAGGCCGCCTGCTGGGCTGGGGTGACGACCGGGCCGGCCAGGGTGTCCCATCCGAACTCGGTCAGCCAATGCTCGCGCTTCTTTCCGTCGGCGGCACCCGCGCGCTTGGCCGCGCGCAGGGTGTCAAAGAACGAGCCCGGATGCCGGCCTTCGGGCAGCCGCTCGCCGCTGTTGAAGTTGTCCGCGTTGGTCTCCGGAGGTTCCGTGCCGGTGTAGTGGTGCGAGTTGACGACGCCGATCTGGTCGAACGCCCCGCTTTTCACAGACTGCTCGACGAACACCGGATACATTCCGGCCCGACCGTTCTCAACCGCCGTCAGCTGGCCGTCGCCAAGAAGCGAGACCAGCTCGCCAAACTTTTTGTGGTAGAGGTTGTAGTTCTCCCATCCCACCGCCCGTTCGTCCAGCGCGTGCCTGAGGTCGTATTCATTGGCCAGCTCCCAAAACCGGATCTTCGGAAAACTGACGAGGATATCCGCGATATCGAGCGTCCACTTCCGGTCGGGGCCCATTCGGACCACCCTGCCATCGGCCACCACCGGTGGCTCGATCGCAAACAGGACCGGAAGGCAGATGAGCCCGAGCCGGTCGTAATCCGCTAGCAGAGAGGGGAAGTTCGGCCATCCTTTGTAGGCCCGGTCCGCGCCCCTCGCCCGCCGCATCCCATCAATGCGAAACGAATAGTCCCGATACCAGTAGAGCCCGGCCTTCTTGAAAGCCGCGAACAGGCGGGCCCCTCCCCCGTGGTAGTTGAGCCCGTAGGGCGAGGCCGCCTTCTGCGCCTCCGTCGGCTCCGGAAGGACCGGCACTTTAGCCAGCACGAGGGATTTTTCCAGCACCGCCTTGTCAGCGCACGCGATCTTCACGGCCACCGAGTAAATCCCGAAGCGCCCGGCTTTGAGCGGATACGTTTTCGCGAATGGCGCTTCGACCCTGACCGGTTCCTCCCACGCCTGCACTTCCGCGCCGTCCTGGTCGGTCACCCGGAAGCCCGCTTTGCCATCGAGCGCGCCCGGATTCCAATTGACGATCTGGATCGTGAATTCCGGTGGCGTCCCCGCAAAAACGTTCGCCTGCTCGGTCGTTGAAAGATTCACAGAGACGAGAGGCGTCGCCGGAGCCTGCTTCAGCGCCTTTGCCGCATCCGGCGGCGCGGGATCCGGCTTCCAGCTGCGAAGCACTCCGGTCGCGGGGTCCACGCCGGAAAGATCCGTCTCGACCTCAATCCCTCCCAGCAGAAATTCCGCGTCCGCCTTCTCGGATTTGAATGAGAAATTGTGCGATGCGACACCCGCAATTCCCACCGGCCGCACCCAGTCATCCGGCACGTCAAACGTGGCGGTCTGCCAGTCGGGCGTCGCCGCAAGCTTGAGCTCCCAACCCAGATTCTTCTGCGCTTCCGACGTCCGGCCCCAGCCGTCCACAAAAACGATTTTTACAGGAACCCGCTTGTCCGTCCGCTTCACCCTCAGAGCGATGCGGCGGACGTTCCCGGGGATGTAGAGCGGTTTCGCGGGCGCGGCCGTAAAATGCTCGAACCCCTGGCCGCTGAACGGAATCCTCACCTTCAGGCTCCCGCCGCTCGCCAGATCTGCCGCGCGCTCCGGAACCACGGTGGTGGCACCGGGAGCCGTCACGAATGACGACGGACTCCATGCTCCACCGGAAAAATCCTCAGCGACTTTTCGAGCCGGCACCGGTTCCTCGCTCCGAATCGGCCGGACCCAGACCAGAAAAAAACAAATAAGAACGAACGATGCGGCACGAGGCCATGCGAGAAATGAAATGTGAGAAGGTGGGTTCATGGGTGGTGAAAACGGGAACATTCCCGGTTTTCTGCGCGCCGTCAAGCCTGAGCTGACAGTGCGTCAGGACGAACGCATCAAAAATCGTTCAGGTTTTAAGGCTCTGCCCAGGGTGAACGGGCGTCCCGCCCGTTTTGGAGACGGCCTCCCGCATGATGATGCCTTGCCCCATTCACGGCGAGACGCCTGTGCGCCTTGTATCAGCGAAACCCGGCAGGGAGTTTTGATGCGTTTGCCCGGGTTCGAGCATGTTTATCCGGGGATCTTGATCTTCGGAGGTGAGTTGTCGCCCGCAGGGGTGCGTGTGGTGGACTGGAAGGCCCCCTCCGGGCCGCTTCGACTGTGCCATTCATTCGTGAATGTTCCCGTTTTTATTGACGAGCATGGTTTCATCGGCTGGAATGTCTGGAACAAATGAAAACCACCTACGGACATTTCACGGGAAGTGAAGCGGAATTCACGATCACGGATCCGCAGACGCCGCGGGCATTTGACAACTTCCTATGGAACGACTCGATTTTTTCCAACGTCCAGCAGACAGGGGTCGGTTATTGCGACTACCAGGTGGACGGCAAGGAAGGGGTGCAGCTTTTTACCGGGGTCGGTCGGATCTGCGACTTCGATGTTTTCGGGCGCGACCATTTGATGAGCCGGCTGATCTACGTCCGCGACAATGCCTCGGGCACGTTTTGGAATATTAACTGGGAACCGGTGCGCCGGGCGTATGAAAGCTATGCGTGCACGCATGGGCCCGGGCACACGACGATCCGCACGCAGGTCGGGGGGATCGGGGCGGAGTTCCGGATATTCATCCCCAGCGGAGATGATCCGGTCGAGCTTTGGAGCATCCGCCTGGACAACCTCTCCGGGCGGGACCGCTCGCTTTCCGCATTCGCATACAATCAATTCCAGTTTAAATACAAGTGGGGGTTCGACAGCTACGGGGACATGCTTTACCGCGGGGTCTGGATGAACCGTGAGCTGAATGCGGTCGTCGCCTCGAAGCATCCGTTCCGCAGGCCACACAGCCATCTCATCGGGTTCATGACATCCGACCGGGAGATCATGGGATTCGACGGGAGCCGTGACGCATTTGTGGGCACCTACAACAGCCTTGCCGATCCGCAGGCCGTGGTGAGCGGGCGGTGCACGAACACGCCGGGCTCGTCCGAAGCGACGATCGGCGCCGCGCAGTTCGATTTCGAATTGCCGGCGGGAGAGGACGCACGATTTTCCCTGATTGTCGGCGCGACGGATGACGAGTCGAAGATCGGCGCGCTGAGGGACCGCTACCTCGGGAACGTGGAGGCTTGTTTCCAGGCCCTTTGCCGCGAAAAGAAGGCTTTGGAAAATCTCAACCGCGTGAAGACGCCGGACACACAGTTTGACCGCATGGTCAACACCTGGACGAAGCAGGCGGCGCTCTATGGCGCGACATGGTGCCGCTGGGGATGGAACGGCTACCGTGACATCGTCCAGCACGGGCTCGGGGTTGCCGCGATCAAGCCTGAGCGCACGCGGGAAATCCTGCTGACCGCCCTCAGGTACCAATACCAATCCGGTCCGGCGATGCGGGGATGGAATCCGGTGGATGAAAAGCCCTACTCCGACAGCGCCCTCTGGCTGATCTTCACTCTGGTGGCGTATCTGAAGGAAACCGGAGATATGGCGCTGCTGGAGGAGAGGGTCCCATTCTATGACGGCGAAGCCGCTTCGGTGCTCGGGCATATCGAGCGGGCCCTGGACTTTTTGGAAAACAACAAAGGCGCGCACGGGCTTTGCCTGATCAAGTTCGGCGACTGGAACGACTCGCTCACGGGAGTCGGCAGGGAAGGCCGCGGCGAGAGCGTCTGGCTCAGCCAGGCCTGCTCGGAAGCCCTCCGCCAGATGGCCGACCTCATGCGGCATCTGGGCCGTCCGGACAAGGAAAACGAATATTCGGCCCGACGCGCACGGTTGCTGGCGGCGATCAACACGCAGGCATGGGATGGAGATTGGTATACCCGGTGCTTCGACGACGACGGGAAGCCGCTGGGCTCGCACGCCAACGAATTTGCGCGGATCTTCATGGAGACGCAGAGCTGGGCGCTGATCTCCGGGGCGGCCGATGCGGAACGCGCTGACCGGCTCATCGCCTCCTGCGACAGGATCCTCGGCACTCCGGTCGGCTACCTTCTTTTGGCTCCCTCCTTCAAGCGCGAGGACCCCAGCATCGGACGCATCAGCACCTTGGAGCCGGGCATCTGTGAGAACGGGACCGTCTATTCCCATCTCAATATCTGGATGATCCTCGGGCTGCTGCGCTACGGCATGGGGGACAAGGCATACGAGGTTTATAAAAAAATCACGCCGGGCTACGTGGACGGGGACAAGGCGCTCAAAGAGAAATGCCCGCCTTACATGTATGCCAACTGCTACTTCGGCCCCGAGCACCGGAACAATAGCTTCCAGATGGAATTCACTTGGATCACCGGTTCGGTGGCGTGGTTCAACACCGTGCCCGTGCAAGAAATGCTGGGCGTCCGGGCCTGCTACGACGGGCTCGTGATCGACCCCTGCCTTCCTTCCGAATGGGAGCGCTGCGAGGTCGGGCGCAGCTTTCGGGGTGCGGCCTACCATATTGAAATCCTAAACCCCCACCGCCTCCAGCGCGGCGCGGTCACGCTCACTCTTGACGGATGTCCCGTGAAGGGAAACCGGCTGCCGATCCCTCAATCCGGTGCCACCTATGAGGTGGTCGCGACGCTCTCTCGACCCGCCTGATAATAAATCCATGACATCCGCCGAGAAAAAAAACGATCCTTCGCGGCTGCGCGTCGGGACGTTGCGCTACACGATGGCCGGCCTGATGTGGGTGTTCGTCTGGCTGCTCTGGGGCGACTTCTGCTTCACGACGATGGAATACGTCAACAGCCAGATCGTGCCCCTGCGGCTCCGGGAGCTGAACGCGCCGGACTGGGTGCTGCCGGTCATCCTGACCACCGTTCCAGGCATCATCAGCTTCACGCTCAACCCGGTGATCTCGACGATGAGCGACCGGCATCGCGGGCCGCGGGGACGACGGATCCCGTTTCTGCTGTTTTCGGCACCTTTCATTTCCGCGACGCTGGTGCTGATGGCGTTTTCGCCGGAGCTCTCCGCCTGGCTGCACCGGTGGGTGGGACCCATGGGCGGATGGGGGATCGTTGGCATCTCCATATTTACTGTGGGGATGCTGATGGCGGGCTTCAAGGTCTTCGACACGTTTGTGAACACGACGTTCTGGTATCTGTTTAACGATGTCGTGCCCCAGGCGTTCATGGCCCGCTTCATGGGGATGTTCCGGGTTGTGGCCAGCCTGGCCGCGATGATTTTTATGTGGTTTTTCTACGAGCACGCGCTCACCCACATGCGATGGATCTACCTCGGCGCAGCCGGCATCTATTTCGTGGGCTTCACGTTGATGTGCCTGTTTGTCAAGGAGGGCGAATACCCGCCGCCTCCGCCGCGCTCCGCCACCATGCGCCCGCTCTGGAGGCGAATCGTGGACGCCATAAAATCGTATGTCCGCCAGTGCCTCTCCCACCGGGTCTATGTCTATTATTTCCTGATGGGCATGTTCATGGTCGTGGCCAATGCCATCGCCATATTCGGAATCTTCCTGAACCTCTCGCTGGGCATCACGCTCAAACAGCTGGCGATGATCAATACCGGGCTCCAGTTTGTGATGATCACGCTGAACTACCCGGCCGGGGCGCTGGCAGATCGCTTCCACCCGATCCGGATCATGCTCTGCATGATGAGCTGCCTGCTGCTCGTCGTGCCGCTCAACTTCATCTGGATGTTCGGCAGCTTTCCCGCCGATCAGATCTTCTCAGTCAACCTTTTCGGCTATGCGGCCGACCTGCCGGTCAACCTCACAATCCTCGTCTCGCTCATTGCGGTGGATCTGCCGATCACCCTGCTCCTTGGCGCGATCGGGATGCCGCTGATGATGCGCCTGCTGCCCCGGGAGGAATTCGGTCAGTTCTGCTCGTTCAACGCGCTCGCCGCAGCCGTCATGAATATCATGGGATCCCTGTCCGTCGCCTGGTTCATGACCGGGATGCGGACGCTTCTTCCCGACGACGTCTGGGGCAAGGACTTCTGCTACCGCATGATCCCCGCCTGGAGATACCCGTTCCTGATCGTCGCGGTATTCTTCCTCTGGATGCTCTTCCGCGAGTGGAAGCGACTGGGAGGAGATAAAAATTATGCTGCTCCTCGGGCTTGTGTGGACGGTGAAGCTGACAGAGACTCTACGTAACCGGGCCACATCATCAAACGGAGTGGTGGAGGCGTGCTATACGTCTGGTCCGGCCGGGCGCTTTATCGGAGCAATGCCGGGGTGGAGGAGATGCCCGTTTCATGGCTTGGAACTGTCGTTTTCCTGCATCTTCCGCGAAGCATTTCCGTGGATCATCTTCAGTTCTTCGCAAGTCACTGATTACAAAGAATCGGGCCGGAGAGATTTGAACTCTCGACCTCTTGAACCCCATTCAAGACGGTCAACGGAGGAAATGCCCGCGAACCAGCATAGATACTACCATATTGATTTTCATTCATGCACATTCTAGCTTGCTATGAGGGCAATAAGGGCAATAACATTGCCCCGTGCCCAAGCCCATTTCCCTCGTTCCTAATCGTTCCATATGGACCGGATCCCGTCAATGGTCAGTAAACCTTCCGGCGAAAGTCTCCTCGAACGGCAAGCGGTGCCGTCACTTTTTTGAGACAAAGCAGGCGGCTCTGAATTACTGCGAAGAGCAGCGCATCCGGCTGGTGAATTTTGGAGTTCAAGGGACGACACTCCTCTCCCCGTCACATGTGGATCAGGCCGCGAACGCATTGGAGCTCTTGAAGCCTCACGGCGTCAGTTTGAACGAAGTTGTTCAGGAGTGGCTGTCCCGCAAGCAGGCGGCTGAGGCGTCAGTCACCTTTGAGGCGGCAATGGATGCCTTCAAGGAGTTTCGTTCCCGCAGCGAATCCTACACTCGCAGCATCCGGCAAACGAAAAACCGGCTGACCGGGCTACATGGCAAACTGCTGAACCAGATCACCCCGGAAGACCTCACCCGAGCCATGGACGGCATGACGCCATCGGTCCACAATTTCACGATTCGTATTCTTGGCGGTCTGTTCAACTATGGAATGAAGCGCAACCTGTGTGCTTCCAACCCCACCAAAAAGCTCGACCTTGCCCAGCAGGCACGGAAGGAGATCGAGATATATACCCCGCAGCAAAGCGCAAAAATCCTTCGTGCGGCAGAGCAGAAAGACCCTGAGTTGGTCCCGTTCCTTGCCCTTTCGTTTTTTACCGGAATTCGCTTATCCGAAATGCAGCGCTTGGATTGGAGCGCGGTTGACCTGCATGAAAAGTTTGTTCGCCTGCCTGCTTCGATCACCAAGACCAAGCAGACCCGGCATATTGATATTTCCACGAACCTCGCAGGGTGGTTGACTCCGCACACAAAAACATCTGGAGCGGTTGTTCCCTGCTCGCCAGACGTGCTTCGAAATCGCATGGAAGCACTTCGCGAGCACCACAAAATTCTCACCATCAAACATGGTCCCCGGCACTGCTTCGCTTCCTACTGGCTCGCCCAGCATGGCGACATCAACCAACTCTGCCGATATCTCGGACATGGTGACCCAGGGACAACCTTTCGGCACTACGCCAAGGCAGCCACCAAGCGTGAAGCAGCGAAGTTCTTCTCAATCATGCCCGCAAGGAGAGGGAACCGAAAAGCTCGCCTGCCAAAAATGAAAAAGATGGAATAGCTGACGATGCGGGCACGAAGAAAAACATCCAAAAAAGCAAAGCCGATCCGGGAGGGTCGTAAATCACCGGTTCGTACCAAGATGCAAATCGGCATGAAGGGCAAATTCATACCCGAAGGCGCTGAGAAGGCTGCACTGATGAGGGAAGAGCCGATGCGGAACATGCACAAACACCTCATTTCACGCCGACCGTTCCCAGATTCCAGCATGACAGAGAAGAGAATGAGAGTCAAAGCGCTGAACGTGATTTTATCTCCACTTCTTTTCTGGGGGGTGACAAAGAGGGAAGCTAGACAAACCGCAACCGCATGGATGGCGACCTCTGTGGAGCGCACCAAAAAGAGATGGACCAGCCGTAAGAGAGCACCAAACGTGAATCCCGTTGGCATTCTGCGAACAGTGATGAATGGCGGCGATTTGAAGGAATATTCCGTGGAAATTCTCGAAGATGCAATATTTGCCGTGTTCCGAGATGACATCAAAAATTTGGCGGCCGCCGTGCAGGGGTGCCCACCTGTCTACAAGCGATTTGAAGACGATTCCACAGCATTTTGGATGAGGCTAGCGGAATATACACGGCAACGGCGTGCGGGCATTGAATGGGTAAATAGACAGCCAGCTTGGGTATTGTACGCAGTTAAGAATTGGCTGGGAGGACGCGAGTTGCTGGCAAGTTACCCGCCCGTTTGCTTATGGGCAGACAGTGCAATTCAAAGTATTTGTCAGGATGCTCCGGAGGAAACGAATTCGATTCGCAAAAAACTCATACGTGACTGCAAACTGTACCGCCCCAAGGGTATTGCTTACCACTTCCACAAGGGCAAATGGAGCCGTTGTGCTCGGACCGCTTGGACAGTGACAAATTAAATTTAGTCTGTCCCTGCACGAAAAAGGCGAATTGCTATAAATGGGGTGGCTGTTATGAAAAGACAGCCCCATTCGTTATTGACTAAACGGGAGGTCGCCGAGGAACTTGGCGGCGTCTCAATCTCTTTCGTTAATCAGCTCCTAGCCCGCCGGAGATTGCCAAAAGTACGGCTGTCCTACCGGGTCTGTAGAATACCGCGTGCAGCGGTTGAAGAATATATCGCGGACCGAACCTTGGTGTCACGATGAACGTGCCGTCATCAATCAACGGTCCTGTCTTGGGCTTTTCCATTCCTCCCGATATCAACTCGTGGGACCGCGTCACGACGGCTGAGTATTACCATCGTGCTCTCGGCTGGGCGATCCACCCGCTGTGTCCGCCGAATCAAGGTCAGGGAAATGAGCGAGGAAAGAAGCCGCTCCAGAAGGGCTGGAAAAACCACACGGCAGCTGAGGTGACCCCCGAATTCCTGCGCGAACATTTCAGCAACGGCAGCAACTATAACATGGGCGTGGTAGTGCAGGAACCGTTCGTCCACGTAGATCTTGACTCCAAGCCGGATGCGGGGGAATCGGTGCGGGCATGGCTCACGGGGAAACCCGATCTGTGCGAGTTCCCCCGCGAGCGCACCGGAGGTGGCGCCCATTTGGTTTTCGTTTGCCGGGACATCCCCCCCACTGTCGCGCAAGCGAAAAAGGCCCCGACCTCCAAGGTCAACGATGTGGTAATGGCAGAATTATACCTCCAAGGGATGAACATCGTGGTGAGTCCCTCAATTCACAAAAGCGGAGCCAACTACCGTTGGGAGGTGACCGGTCCGATCCCGGAGGTGAAATGGAGCCAGCTCCAAAACTGGTTTGGCTTCACTGAACCGGAGGCGAAGAAGCGCGGTCGCCCGGCGAAGGAAAAACCATGGTGGGCGAAGTTCAAAGGGGACTTGAAAACGCTTGCCGCTGTCGCCCTGTTCCGCACAGCCGAGATTCTCGGTGACTGTCTCGACCCCGACGAAGATAAATGGGCCGTGGTGTGCCCGTGGAAAACTGAGCATTCTGGGAATACAGGAGGCAGCGGTACCGACACCGTGCTTTATTGCAAGGCGGGCGCCGTCCCGGGATTCAAATGCCTGCACGCGCATTGCGCTGAACGGACATTCCAGGACGTGCTTGAATTCCTTGAACAACACTCCCCCGGCATCGTGGATCGCCACTGCGTCAAGAGCAGGGTTTGGGAACAGGGGCAAACAGCAGATGATGAGCGTCCGCAGGTCGTGCTGCCGCACGTTGGGCGTTCCGATTCCGAGTTTGCAACGGACATTGGGAGTCATATCGGCCCGCGCAATGTCTGGTTCGATAAGGCAGGAACGGTGGTAGCAGTTGAGCAACGGAAAATGAGTGAAAAGCTCACGTCAACCGTCTTTACCCAGATATCCCCCATCGAGGCATGCACGGCAGTTGAGCAATTTGTCGATACGGGAGTGCTTATCAAAGACGGCCCAACCGGAGACATGGTTTTCCGCAGCCATTCCATGGGCCGGGAGGGGGCATCGAAGTTGATCGCCGCCCCACAGTTTCGCCAACAAATCCCGCAGATCATCCGGATCATCGATGTGCCGCTCCCAATCAGGCTGCCCTCAAAAGAAATCGTTTACCCGTGTGTCGGCTACGACCCCCGGTTCATGAGCTACCTCGATCCGAAAGCACCCCGAACACGACCCATGTCCTTCGATGAGGCTCTGGCTTTGGTAAAGGAGGCTCACGCGGACTTTGGCTGGAAGGACGGCCAAAGTCAGGTTCATGCCCTCGCCCGCTTCATCACCCCGTTCTGTCGGGGGCTCATGGGCTGGGATGCGCGGTTCCCCCTATGGTTTTATACCGCGAACAGGCCTCGAGTTGGTAAAGACTACCTCGCCGGGGTGGCACAGATCACCTACGAGGGGCGCACCTGCGAAGATGTGCCCTTGGAACGTGAAAGCGAGGAAACACGCAAGCGCATAACAACAGCCCTCATGGCCGGCAGACGCATAATGCATTTCGCCAACTGCCAAGGCTACATCCAGGACGCCGTATTTATCGGCGCAATCACAAGCAAGACTTTTGCCGCCCGCAACCTCGGCAGCACCGATGCCAAAGCCGACCTCATTCTGCCGAACGAAATCGAATTCAGCATCTCCGCCAACATCGGGCTTACGTTCCGCGAGGATCTGGAACCCCGCACCCGCCGCATCAGTCTTTTCTTGGCCGACGAGAATGCCAACGGCAGATTGTTCCCCAAACCTGACTTGCACGGATGGGTACTGGCCCACCGAGCCGACCTGCTCAGCGCCGTCGCGGCATTCGTCACCCGCTGGATTGAGGTGGGCTGCCCGGGCGGTCCGACCCCCTTCAACAGCGCCCCGGAGTGGGCAAATGTCGTGGGAGGCATCATGCATGCTTGCGAGCTCGGAGATCCGTGCCAACCCCACGAATATGATGGGGAGATCGGCGGAGACAGAATGGAGAGGGCCATGCGCGCGCTTTATCAGCTCGGCTTCAAGGACGCGCCGGATACATGGGTGGACAAAGGAAAAGTATTTCGCCTGGTCGCCACCGCTGACGATGAGGATCTTGCCTATTTCGGATCCTTCGACGATGTCCGGAGCCGGGAAACAAGGGCGAAGATTGGAAAGGCGATGAGCCAATACCGCGACCGCGAGCTCTCTGGGATCACGATGCAGATCGATACCCACGGCAAAGGAGACAAGCAGCAGGTCCGTTTTACATCCTCCGGCACCGGGAAAACCCGGCCAGAGCGGGGTCAACTGCCGATTTTTGGAAGCAACGGAACGTATGGAAGTTCCGCCGGTCCCTTCACGTGTGGAGAAAATAAATCAGAAGAAAAATATAAAAATACAAAGGAATTAAATATTGTAACGGCGGCTGGAGGGGGCGGGTCTTCCATTCCTTCCGCACCTTCCATAATCACCGGCAGGCAGGACTTCCCTGAAATTGCCGCCGCGATCACCGCAGCCGGTTCTGTGGCGCTGGACATCGAGACGTTCGGCCCCGGCAAGAAGGGCGGCCTCAACCCGTGGCGGGGCGACATCCGGCTCCTCAGTCTCAAAATTCCTGACGTCGCCCCTTGGCTGATCGACATGCGGGCTACCGGCTACGACTTGGGCGAACTCGGCCGCGCCATCGAATCGGTCGAGGTGATCGCCCACAACGCGAAATTCGATATGCTCTGGCTGGCCGTGAAATGCTCGGTCCGTCCGAAGCGGGTATTCTGCACGCTCACCGCCGCCCGGTTGCTATCGGCCGGCACGAAGCCCGGCAACAATTTGGATCAATGTCTCGAGCGGTTTCTCGGGATCGCCTCAGCCCCTGACCAAGCCCGCTCCGACTGGGGTGGCATGCTCCTCACCGACGACCAGCTCACCTACGCGGCGAGGGACGTGATGCATCTCCACGATCTGGCCGCTCGGCTGGATGCGGAACTCGGTGGCGCGGACCTCGATACGGTCAAGGCGCTCGAAATGGAACTCTGCTCGGTCGTCGTCGCCATGGAAGCGGCGGGGATCGCGATGGATGCTGCAAAACTGCAATCAATCCATGATTCTGCCAGGGTAATTGCGCAGGGGAAATCCGACGAGCTCCGCACACTCCTCAACTCGCCCTCGCTCAACCCGGGCAGCACAGCCCAGTTGAAGGCTGCTCTCTCCCGCGCTGGCATCGAAGTCCCAAACACGAGCGAGGAGACCCTCAAGGCGGCCGACGACGGGCTGATCATCCCGGCGATCCTCGCCTTGCGCGGCGCGGAGAACTCCGCCAAGCAAGCCGGGAGCCTTCTTGAGAGCATCGAAAGCGATGGTCGGATCCACGGGCGGTTTGAGCCGACCGGCACCGACACCGGTAGGTTCTCAAGCAAATCACCCAACCTCCAGAACATCGCGCGGGGCCAGCTTCGAGAATGCTTCCTTGCTCCCGATGGCTCCCGGTTGGTCGTGGCTGACTACTCTCAAATTGAACTCCGAGCGGCGGCCGCGATTGCCGGGGAGTCAATGATGATCGAAGCCTACAAGCGCAGCGACGATCTTCACAAACTCACCGCTGCCACCATTCTGAACAAGCCGATTGAGGACGTGACGAAGGAAGATCGACAGCTTTCAAAGGCGGTCAACTTCGGGCTCCTCTTTGGGCAGACTCCGCAGGGCCTCGTCCAATATGCCGCGACCTCGTATGGGGTCACGATCACGGAATATGAGGCTGCAGGCATCCGCAAGGCATTCTTCCGAAACTATGATCAGCTTCACAGATGGCACGATGAAAGCCATAGCACGGCTGAGATTGGCGTGTCAGAGGTCAGGACGGTCATGGGGCGACGTCGACTAATACCCTCGGATGCCGATGCATGGCAGCGGTTCACGGCATTGGTCAACACCCCGGTCCAGGGCAGCTGCGCGGACGGCATGAAACGCGCGCTTCTGCTCATCGCCTCCCGGCTCCCGGCCGGTGCCCGATTGATCAGCACCGTGCATGACGAAGTAATCGTGGAATCCCCGGAGGCGGACGCCGAAGCGGTCTGCTCGCTCGTGCGCGAAGCCATGGTCGAGGCAATGGGCGAGCTATTTCCGCAGGTGCCGATCGAGGTGGAGGCGGGTGTTTGCAACCGTTGGAGCGAAAAATGAACATCCCCAGATCCATCCACCAAATGCCATCGCTGGTAACAAACTTTTCCCCCGGAAAACAACCGGCCACGCACGCACAAGGACTCGGATGCGTCGTGAGCAACAACCAACAACAAACCTGAGTCGAACAACGCAAACATGAAAACAAACGAAACAAAGCCCTCCCGCGCCAAGCGCCGTGGGAATCAGGGATCACGCGCCAGCAACGCAACCAGCAGCCTGTCCAAGCCGCCAGCAGCATCGTCGGCGAGCAACAGGGAACCAAACCCTGCAAGGCGGCCCGCAGCAGTCAAGCCAGCGACCTCAGAAGCATGTTTATGCGACTGCGGAGGGAACAACCATGCGCCGTCATCCTTTCCCTTGAATTATCCTCAACTGCGTAGGGAGCGCGCCGACTTGGTCGAGGCGCACCCTGAATTGGATGTGGCAAGCGGGGGGCAGGATTCTCCTGACCACGCATGCTACATTTTGGCACTTCGGATTCTGACAACTTCTATTGAGAAGGGACAGGAGTTGCTTGCGATAAACCGCGCCCTGAAGGCAGAGAAGCAGAGGTTTGAGGAAGAGCTGGCAAAGGGTGTCCAACAATCTGGCCGACTCGAAGGGGACGGCGTGTTGCATCGAATCCGGGAGGAGTTGCTTGAATTGGGGCTTAAAGTTCGCGAAGACCTGACTCTGGAGCAACTGGAGGTTGAGGGCCTCGCCTACCAGGTTAAGGGCTGTTGGTATTCAGGCTGGGACTATGCCAGGGAAATATACATTCCCGCCAAGTGCCGCGCGATGAATACCGCCCGTGAAGAGGATCGCGGAATCTAAACCTTGGACCGGCGGCGGTCGCCCCCACGGCCGCCGCCCAGCAACCAAACACACCTATGCATAACATTCAAGATTACTGCAAAATTGGTCATGATAATATGAAGCGACAGTTATCGCCGGGCCCCGAGAATGCCCATGACCTTTCATGTCCGGCCGCACACTCGGCATTTAAAAACCTTAACGAACATCAGCGATGGATCCTGGAGAAAAAGTATTGTGATGGCCAATCCTTCGCAATGATGAGGTCGGAGACAGGGCTTACAATCGAGGACGCATCCTTTTTGTTTCGGGGCAGTTTATACGATTACGGCAAACGCTGCGTTAGCGGGTTCTGCTCAAGCGCCGGATCAAACCTAGCGGATGCTGTTGCCAACTATAAAAGGGAGTTGAGGGTCGACAGACGCTCTACGATATTGAATTCTGAGGATCCGTTGACTTATGAATCAGGCTGCCTCCTCCTGGGCATATCGGAAAAGAGCAACTCCACCGCAGCGAAGAAGGCCTTCAACAAACTTATAAAGCATTACAATCCTGATCTGGTTGCCGGTCGGGGGGAGGAAGCTGTTGCGAGGTCTGTTGTTCACGTCAAGCGGTTCGAGGAGGCCCATCGGATTGTTAAAGATAGAATTGCGGAACGAGCTCGTGGAGCAAAGCCGGTCGGTGCATTGGCGGGAGTCAATTATCGGCCAGCCCCCCCGACCACATTGGACGATCTTTTCCGCCTAGCAGCAACATTCTGCACGCCGGATGACCCCGGATGTTTTCATCTGCTATTCCAAGAGTATGCGGATTTGCCGCCATGGACGGAGGAACTCCCATGATGGTAACAAATGTTGAACCCACGATCGAAAACGTGCGGGCTGCCCACCGCGCCCTGCGGGCAGCCTGCGACAAGGCTGTTCGCGACCTCGCCCGGCTATCTGAGCCTGACCATGTTCCCGAGGCACCGGCCGCGGATCCCGCCACTACTACGGAGGCCCAATTATGAACATCACCCCTATAGGATTGAGCACCAGCTCCTCCCTCACTGCGGAAGGCATCCAGTGGCTCCACGGCTCCGCAAGCCTCCAGATGCCATCCGGCGCAGCCTACGCTTTGGCCGAGGAGGTCGCCGCCGGATACAACATTACCCTACCTGAGGCGCTCATCGGAATCGCCGGGGCTCTGTCGCTCGCAGTCGGCGGCAGTGCTTACGCCCAAAATCCCTTCGGCACCAAGGTGCCGCTCGGGCTCCAACTCGCCGCGGTCGCTGGCATCAATCCCAACTTTGACCGCTGTTACCGCTTCTTGGCCCAGGAGGTGGTTGATGCCTACGCGGCTGAGTTTGGGAGAGGCATGCAGGAGGACGTGAAGACATTGACCGCCGACCAGATTGCCGCCGAGCGGCGCTTCCGCGAGCGGGGCGCCGCGCTACTTGCATTGGAAAAGGAAACCCGTGAGCTGGGGTTTGCCTCCGGCCAACATCGGCTGCAGCAAATTGAAAAGTTGAAGGCCGCTGAGTTCGCCGAGCTACTCTCCTATTATCGTATCCTCAGGAAAAAGCTGCTCTTCCCGTTCGGATCCGTCGTCGATGGCGGCCTCGTCCAGCGGCTCGTCGAGGAGGACCGCGATGTCTGCTACGGATGCTTCAGCGCGGATGGCAGCGCCCTCCGCTACCTTCTAGATGCCCCCGCCACCGAGAAGGGCAGGATCGTCAATTTCCTGAACGCCGGGTTCCAGGGAGAGATTTTCTCAAGCCCGCAGGCGGGTCCGGTGTTCCCGGTGGTTAGCTGCATCTGGATCTGCACTCCCGACCTGATCGCGGAGGCATTCGCCAAGCAACTCCATACCTCGCTCACCGGGCTCATGGTCGTGTCTGGCTCCCCCGCGCAGGAACAACGCCCATCATGCTTGTCTCCAGACACCCGCGAGCGTTTGAGTAAATTCGTTACCACCGTCATCAAAAATGCCCGCACCGCGTTTTACCGGCGCCACAGCGGCGGCTGCCAAGGCCACACATGCGTTCTTGAGGCTGATGCCACGGAGGCTCTCTCCCGGTCATTGGAATGGGCTTCCCGCTTTACCACGGGGCCTGGATATCCCCGGACGGTTCTTGGGCGGGGGCCGGAGCAGATCCTGAAAATCGCTTCCCTGCTGAATGTGGATACGGTCTCGCCGAAACCTGTGGACGCCGCCACGGTCCTTCTGGCCAGCGAGCTTTTCCGCCTGCTGGCCCGCGACACGATCGGCGTGGACTCCCGGCAACACGAGGGGGTGCAGGCCCGCGACGTGGATGCACTTCTGAATAAGCTCAAGGTCCAAGGCCCTCTCTCCAGGCGGGACCTCGTGCGCTCCTATCACAGGGGAGACTATGGTCGCCTAGACTCAATTCTGTCTGCGGCAATGGAATCAGGACAAGTCACACTCGACGGTGATCTCTACAGAGCAGTCGCGGCATGAAGTCCACACCCTCAATCCGCCGCCCCCGCAAGCGCAAGGCGTCGGCGTGTCGGCCCGTCTGCGGGCCAGCATGTGACATAATTGCCGAGCCCGGTTTTCAGGGATCGGGCATTGGCAACGGCCTCGAATGCGGAAATGTGCTCCAGTGGCCCGAGTCCATCCCGAAGGAGGAGCGGATCCCGCTCTCGACCGGGCACCGCAGTTTCTTGGCGGGGCGGCAGGTGTTTTCCGAGGAAATGCTGCGGGGGCGAGAGGTCGATATCAGGGGGCACATTCTGATAGCCTGCGAGAACTCCAAGCTCCTCATCGAACGCCCCGGTGTGACGCTGCTCGTTGAATCCGGCCAGAGTGTTCTGCTCTCCAACACCAGGGTTACCCTGTCGGAGCTGCCAAGCATGAAGGAGGGCTCCGGCACATTCTACAGTTTTTGTTTCACGGATGAGGTGCTCGCGGCCGTTGTCCCGATGCACCCGCGCTCGAACGGCTACATGTTCAGGGTCGCCGATTTTCGGTTCATCCGCAAAAAGTGTGCTTAGCCTTATGAAGAGTCAGGATTCTCAAGGAGAGGAACTCGAAGTCACGGAGACCGTAATGCATGCGCTGCATGGCGCCGATTTTGTTGTTGATGCCTTCG
>Ga0247841_10001596_pt1 | contig 49646 bp, 28 predicted proteins | sample LaCruzMarch2015__2_FD_192410 | JGI IMG/M metagenome (GOLD analysis project Ga0247841, IMG submission 192410) | Freshwater microbial communities from meromictic Lake La Cruz, Castile-La Mancha, Spain - LaCruzMarch2015_18m | ecosystem: Environmental > Aquatic > Freshwater > Lake | place: Spain... | reverse complement strand
CCCCGTCATTATCAAGATCTGCGTACGTTGCACCATTTGAACATGTAAGTGAATCCCGGGCCCATACCCCGTTCATTTTTTCAAAGGTTAAATCCCCGTTGTTCCTGAAAAAATAATTGTTTTTTTTCCTTTTAGGCATTTCCTGCATAAGACTAAAGACTAAGGGATTATAAAGGAAGCCGATTAAGCTCACTTTCCCGGATTCTACCAATTTTCTGACGTTTCTTTTGTAATAACTTACAAAATCACTATTTAAATAATCAGCTTTGAAGCCATTGTGAACAAACAAGTCTTTTTTGCCATCATTGTCCATATCAAAAAGCAAGGGACCCCAGCTCCAGTCCGTACTTGATACACCGGCGATCTGGGCAATATCTGAGAAAACAGGTTTTTGACCTTTCTCAGTAATTCCATTATTCACCTGAAGGGTATTATACCTGCACTGATTGTGCAGCCCCAAATCAATAAGGCGTTGATGAAACCTGGGAGTCATTGATTCAGAACTGGTTTTAATTGTGTAGTTATCCTCAGCCATCATTTCGCCGGTAAAAATATCAGACCATCCGTCATTATTAACATCAGCCAGGTCGTTGCCCATCGAAGAATATGAAATATGGCTCAACGACTCTTTGCCACACTCAGTGAACGTTCCATTTTTGTTGTTTAAGTATAATGCATCCTTCCCAAGAAAATCTGTACACACGTACACATCAGGCCACCCGTCATTATTTAAATCACTTACACCCAGTCCCAGGCCCATAATCAGGCTATTATTGATAAGTCCTGCTTTTTTCGAAATATCAACAAATTTCCCATTCCGGTTTTCGTACAACCGGTCCCCGGTAATTTTGCTCTCCTTGTTTAAATATTCTTCCACATTTGGAAAGTCTAATGCCTTGAGATCCTGTGAGCTGTTTATTAAAAACATATCCAGGTCGCCATCATGGTCAAAATCAAAAAAAGCCGCCTGGGTAGAGCACATGTCTATATCAAGGCCATACTTTGAAGCCTCCTCCTTAAATGTAGGTATACCGTTTTTATTCAGGCCCTGATTAACCAATAGTTTGTTCCTCCTCATTTCAGGGTCCGTGTAGGGTCCGGAAAGGCAGATATAAATATCCATCCATCCGTCAGAATTTAGGTCCACGCATGTGACGCCGGTATGAAATCCGGAAATATTGCCGGTTCCGGATTCCTGTGAAATATCCTCAAAGCGCAGGTTTCGTTTGTTTAAATAAAGTTTATTGTTCCCCAATGTTGACAGAAAATAGAGATCCTGAAGCCCGTCATTATTAAAATCGGCAACAGCAACACCTGCCCCATTGTTATAATTCATATAATTAAATCCATTCATTTCCTTTGTCTCTGTGATTTTGTTTTCAAAATCAATCCCACTATTCTGAGATGAAAGTATTTCAAAGAGCATCGGATGGATATTCTTTTCATTAGAAGACTTTTCGGTACCGGTCTTTTCCTTGCAGGAGACCATCAGTATAAAAATTGTACAAATCCAGAAAATTTTCATACAAAAAATTGTTTTTAATATCAAATCAAAGTAAGATAAAACCACATCACCTAAACAACAGATGGGGTACAAAATTAACAAAACCAGAACAATTCGTACGAGGGAGATTGAAAGAAAATCTCAGGGTACCAATTTGCAGGAACTAAAGTGAAGGTTTCTGGGTGCGAAAAGTTGTCAATGATCCAGCACCTTTGAAACATTTATCTTAACAAGTTGCATAAAGTTATCATTCTTAGCTGCTATAATACCCCGGTCCCTGTTTTTCCCCAGATGAATCATATTTATACCCCTTACATCCCCATTCAGGAGTAATCCGCTATCTTTATAAGGTACAGGTTCAAAATTGCCTTTCCCGTCCCCTTTCAGGTAAAGCCCTATACTGGCATCGTTTCTGACCGTTTCAACTTCAGAACCATACATATTACCAGCTATTACCAGGTCCAGATTCCCATCCCCGTTTATATCTTCTGCAACAATGCCATTCACAGAAGAAATCTGGGCCGGATTGGGTAGCGGACGAACCTTGAAAGTCCCGTCACCCTTGTTTTCAAAATAACATGTTGCGAAATTGCAGGCTTTATAATTTAATGCACTTTTCAAATTATCCACACCATAAACATCTGCCAATGTGGCTTTTGCGAATTCTTTATTGGAGTGGAATTTTTGTTTGATAAAAGCAATCTGACTCGCAGACCTGTCAGCTGCATCCAAAGAAAATAGTGTGTCATTATAGTAATAGCCCAATACAATATCCAAAGTGCCATTATTATCAAAATCTTTAGCATACACTTCAAACGGAGATTTTATAGCTGCCTTATACCTGTAGTTCAAACCAAGGTTTCCCGCAACCAGGTCTATGTCGCCATCATGGTCGAAATCGGCAGCTACAATACTTTTCCACCAACCCGTTTCCTGCGACAATCCGGACTTGTCAGTTATCTCTTCAAAAGTTTTGCCGTTGTTTTTAAGTACCCTGACTGACATCCACTCACCAACTATAACCAGGTCCTTCTTCCGGTCGCCGTTTATATCGGTAAAAACTGCATCCGTGACCATACCAATATTCTTAAGCATGGGGGCAACTTCAGCAGTTACATCCGTAAACAGCACATTTCCTGACTTAGAGTCATTTCTCAATATATGGCTTGATACAGGCAGCGGGTATTTACCAGGTTTCTGTCGGCCCCCGATAAAGAGGTCCGGATCACCATCTCCGTCATAATCGCAGGCCACAACACATGATCCGCTTCCTGTCATATCAGGCAATGCATTTTTTGCCTTTTTAAAATTCCCTGAACCATCGTTCAGATAAAGCCTGTCCTGTAAATAAGGTGACCCCTCCTCGTACTCATTACTGCCGCTGACAACATACAGGTCAAGGTCCCCGTCATTGTCAGCATCAAAAAATGTTGCTTTTACATCCTCGCAGTTAATATCCTCAGACCAGGGCTGGCTGCCAGACTCTTTGAAACCATCCTTTGTCTGAATATAAAGTTTCCCTGAAAAGCCTTTGGCACCTCCAACATAAAAATCTTCCATCCCATCTTTATTGACATCACCTACTGCCATCGCCGGTCCCAGATCTGACATCTTATGAGGCAATAACATCTCCCTCTCAAAATCATTGAACTTATACTCTTCATGTTTATGATTCAGGTTCATCGGTTTGGTTACATCACTGAATAAAGCTGGAGTAGTATAGGTAAAACTATGAATTTTGCTGGCATCCTTATAATTCAGGGTTTTGCACTGATTGGATCGTATATTTGTTATTACCTGTTCTTTACCATCAGGCCAGATAACATCAATCTCAGGAACAATTGTATCGCCCCCCAGCCCAAAATGCAGAACCGGGCTCACAGAGGATAGAAAACCCCGGGTAAGGTATTGTTCCAGGACTTGCTCCCGGGATTTTTGTTTCAGAATAATTTTAGTGCCTATGCCCAATGGATTTTGCCTCGGGCCATTAAGCCTGAACTGTATATAATCTGACCTGCTGACTTCCCTGCTTTTGTTTTGATAAATGAACGAAGGGCCTACTGAATTATTCACAACAATGTCCAAGTCCCCGTCATTATCAAGATCTGCGTACGTTGCACCATTTGAACATGTAAGTGAATCCCGGGCCCATACCCCGTTCATTTTTTCAAAGGTTAAATCCCCGTTGTTCCTGAAAAAATAATTGTTTTTTTTTCGTTGGGGCATCTTTTGCATAATTTTGAATGTTAAGGGGCTGGAAAGGAGGTTGTCCATATTTACCTGTCCGGATTCCAACAATTTCCTTACGCTTCTGACAAAATAATTATTAAAATCTTTATGTAAATAATCAGCTTTGAAGCCATTATGTACAAACAAGTCTTTTTTGCCATCATTGTCCATATCAAAAAGCAAAGGTGCCCAGCTCCAGTCTGTACTTGGGATTCCTGCAAGCTGGGCAATATCTGAAAAAACAGGTTTTTGATCCTTTGCAGTAATACCGTTATTCATCTGAAGCGTATTATACCGCCCCTGATGGTGCAGCCCCAAATCTACCAGGCGTTGGTAAACCTTGGAATTCAAAGATTCGGAACTGGTTTTAATGGTAAAATTATCTTCTGCCATCATTTCGCAGGTAAAAATATCAGACCATCCGTCATTATTAAAATCAGCCAGGTCATTGCCCATAGAAGCATATGTAGTATGGTTCAATGACTCACTGCTACACTCAGTGAACGTTCCGTTTTTGTTGTTTAAGTATAATGCATCCTTCCCAAGAAAATCTGTGCATACATAAACATCAGGCCACCCGTCGTTATTTAAATCACTTACACCCAGTCCCAGGCCCATAATCAGGCTATTATTGATCAGTCCTGCTTTTTTCGAAATATCAACAAATTTCCCATTCCGGTTTTCATACAACCGGTCCCCGGTAATTTTGCTCTCCTTGTTTAAATATTCTTCCACATTTGGAAAGTCTAATGCTTTGATATCCTGTGAACTGTTTATTAAAAACATATCCAGGTCGCCATCATGGTCAAAATCAAAAAAAGCTGCCTGGGTAGAGCACATGTCTATATCGAGGCCATACCATGAAGACTCCTCCTTAAAAGTAGGTATACCGTTTTTATTCAGGCCCTGATTAACCAATAGTTTGTTCCTCCTCATTTCAGGGTCCGTGTAGGCTCCCGAAAGGCAGATATAAATATCCATCCATCCGTCAGAATTTATATCCACGCATGTGACGCCGGTATGAAATCCTGGGATATTGCCGGTTCCGGATTCCTGTGAAATATCTTCAAAATGCAGGTTTCCTTTGTTTAAATAAAGTTTATTGTTACTTAGCGTTGACATAAAGTACAGATCCTGAAGACCGTCATTATTAAAATCAGCAACAGCAACACCTGCCCCATTGTTATAATTTATATAATTAAATCCATTCATTCCAGGTGTCTCAATGATCTTGTTTTCGAAATCAATACCGCTTTCCCGGGAGGTTAATATTTCAAAAAGGTTTTTATGATTTTGATTATCATTAGAAACCTGTTCAGAACCGTTATTCCCTTTGCAGGAAACAAAAAGCAAGATTATTATGCCTATCCAAATATGTTTCATCTGTTAATAATTTGTTTTTTAATTGTCAGATGGAATAGCCATGATTGAATTTGATTATCATCTTCGGCTGGTGATTTATCAATCATGGCTATTTCATATAATAATTATAAATATTTTTACCTGTTTTCTACAGATTCCCAAACGTTTATGAAATTCGGATTCCCTACTGTTCCATCACCACGACTGCAGACCGGGCAGGAATTTCCATTTTGCCCGATGTTGGTACCGCATCAGGTTTTTCGGGTGATGCGATAACGAGATTGCCAGGATCCGGTATTTCCACATTCGCAGAAATGGTTTTATCAGCCTCCGCATTTACTATCACAACCGTGCGTTTTCCGGTCGAAGTTATAAAGACAGAATAGCCGAATAATCCATCAGCGTTTACTTTTGCTCCCTTTACATCACGGAATTCAGCATCCCAGAGCCAAGGTCTGTATTTCCTTCTTAAACTGTCAATCTTTTTTCCGTAGGCCAAAGTTAGTGGAAAATCGGTCAGATGGCCCTTAAAATTAAATGGCTCATAACTAATAATATAACGATTCATCAAAATCAGATTGAGCATTTCGCGATCATCAAAACCTGTTATTGCAAGTACCAAAGGAGCTTTGGAATCGATATAACGCGATACTGCATTAGGACCATTCCAGATGCGGAAATAAGAGCAGGGATAAAACGGCATCAACCAGTCGGCCTGCCCCTCTCCTGCAAAAAGAAAGTCCGGACTGACATTGTCTGCGGCCTTTCGCAATTTAGCGGAAAGTGGCAAATCTCCTGAATAATTGTATCCGGGTGGTGTGTAGCCATGATCAGCAGCAAAGTTGTATTTCCCCCAGCCATGATTTCCGAGTTCATCAAAAAGCCAGCCATCAGAACCTAAATCAAGCAGTTTTTGAAACTCTGTCGTCATAGCGGATTGAAAACCAGGACACAAAAAATCCATCACATCACCGCGCCGGTTATTTATGCCAGCAAGCTGAGTCGGGGTAAAATAGCTGTACCCCTCAAATTCATAAGGATTTCCATACGGATCAACAGCTGCATACCTGTGAAGTTCTTTCTTATACCAATCGGTTGTCCTGTCTGCATTGTTCAGTTTACCGAACAGGATAATCTTCACCCCCATTTTCTGAATTTTGACAATGGCGTCCTTAAGCTCTTTCCAGGAACCTAATCCTGGCTCGGTCGACTGTAACGGTAAATCTCCATCCTGACCTCCATGGTTCCAGCCAACCAGTTGGATTGCCTTCACACCATTTGCTGCGCATTCCTCTCCGTATTTTATTAAGTCATTATATGAGACACGGTAATCTTGTTCCGGTGAATTAATCTGAAGTTGCATCCACGAATTTACATCGTTTAACCACTCCGGAATATGCGGCTGTTTTAACCAGGTTGCCCGCCACTCCTTGTATATATCAACTCCTGACTGCCAGTCACCACTGTAAAACTTCAGATGAACCGGTACAAGGTTTACTTTGGAATTAGGGTGTGCAAAAATAAAATGACAGGTTCGAAACTCCAGATGCACCTTTAACCCTGAAATCTCATCTCCGGAGGGGATCAGACTGCTGCCTGACTGAATTACTCCGGGATGTTGTTCAAAAGTGTATTGGATCAGATATGGCTGGGCAGGGTCATGTACATCAATATAAAGACCTTGTCCCGGAGCCTGGATAAGGCAAAAATTACTTTTGAATGATTCGAAGGTCTTTGTAGGTACAAATACGCCCCAGTAACCTTTTTCATTTCCAAAATACGGATAGATCTGGCTTGATCCAAGATAAGCGTACCACATTGTCCGGACATCCATCCGTGCATTGCGCGAAGGGGAATTAAAGTCCCCAAAATATGGATAATCAATCGATTCAATGGTCAGTTCTGAATCATTTTCTATTTCTGCCTGAAAGATCAGCTTACCATCATTTAAGGTTACGTGAGCAGTTAGAGTAACTGGTAATACTCCGCCATTCTCACTTATCAGATTTTTCCACTGAAGAGAGACTTCATTATCCGATTTTTTATCAACTTTAAAAACATGCTGCTTTTGACCAAGGACAAAATTATAACGGCGATCGGGCATCGGAACATGAAGCCTGAAAGATACACCCAATTCAGCACGTCTTTCCATGATCCAGTGAGTTGATTTTCTTTCCATCCTGGTTATTGCTCCGGAAATGGAGTCGAAAGCGATTATAAGTGAATCGTCCTGTAAAATAATCTCATCCGGAAAGGCTGGATTTACAGCCGAAATTAAATTATTAGACAATAATGCAAAAATAACCAGGGAATAAAATTTATTCTTCATTATATATTATTGGTGCTCAATTATTTAAATAATTAATACCGATCAGGCCAAATTGGGCATCCGCTGCATCAATGGAAATTTGTATTGATTTTAAGAATCTTTTCTTATCACAAAGTAATGGTAAAAAATTCAGGTGCTTGCTGCAACATTTATCATAATTATTGATTGCAGAATAAGATACTATTTTGTCAAGATTTTCGCTCACAAAAAGCGGGAAGGCATCTCTCGCAATATAACTTCGCACGAAGTCCATATTCTTTCCAACAACGAGCGGAATAATGGCAGTATCATTATTAGCATAAAACAGAGTGATTTTACCGACAACGGTGCCCGTATTCCGGGATTCTACCTCACTAAAATAGAGCAGATCAAGTTCTGATGTATTTGCCCCGACAGGTATCTCGACCTTATCGGAATATATCGTTGGAATTGTTTGTCTGTTTACTATATCAGAGCGGCCTGACTCAATTAATGCTACTGTTTTAGAAGAAGGGATATAGGTAAAGTTCCCATAACGGGTATTAAGGGTTTCACCTTTACCGGCAAATAAAATATTAAATGATATTTCATCCCGTCCCCAGGGAAACATGTTTAAGTAAGAAGTTGCATTAAAAAAGGGAGAAATGTCTATTGACCGTGTAATATTCATTCTTTTTTTCAGTATAGTCTGATTCGAAATTTCATCGATTCCCTTTATTACAATTTTTTTGTTTACCTCAAATACTTGACCATTTTCATCACTTATCTTAAAATTGATATTACCGATTGAATTAAATGGAAACGTGACTTCCTTAAATATCAATTTTAAAGATCCACCGGCATTATTACCAATAGTTTGTTTCTGGTGTATGTCTGAAATTGTGGATTCAATGGTATATTTATTCTTACTGTTCTTATTAATAAAAACCTTTGTATAGGCTAATAAAGAATTGTCTGAAATATTGTAAAAGGCGGTATCACATAAGATTTGAAATTCAGGAATTATTTTCAGTTTTACAGGGATATAATAGTCCGGATTATGTAATCTGACAAAGAATTCATAGTTCCCGGTTTTATTACCAGCTTTAAATTTCAGAATATTGGCAACAATATCTGAAATTTTCAATATGGATTGTGGATCCCTGACCAGGTCAACAGGCTGATTGAACCGGATTGTATTTAAAGAGCCTTCAACAACTGACATTTCCCTCAGATCGCTGACGCCCGTTATTGAATATATCAGCTCTATGTTATGTGACATGGCAGGTTCTGCTTTCAGTTTCAGTTCAGTCCTGTTCAAACCAGGTATATTTTTATACTCAATTGCTTTCCCGTTACATCTGACCATTTGAATTTTACAGGGAGGCAGGAAAAGAGAAAAGTGAAGCGAACGGTTAACCGGATAATCCGCAATATAACTGGCTTTTACCAGTTGCCCTTCATTTTTCATTTTATAGGAAACATTTACATACGGAAGTTTCAATTTAGCATGATCCCAATTATCAGGGAAGCCCGGCTGCCATTGCAGGGTTTGTCCAAGGTTAGTAATTTCCAGCCCGAATAAACCGTTAATAGTTGAATGGATGAATGAACCAATCGGATTTCCGAAAAGATAATTTGCCTCACCTTTACCGAGGTCGTTCATTCTTTCAGGAAATGTACCGGGACCTTCGGTAAATATAGTTCCTGCCCTTGCAACTGATTCAAGAAACAATGTGGCCCGTTCTTTATCTCCGGTTTTATAGAATGCCCTTGCAGCTTCAGCCATTTGTGTCGGCATAATATTGTCATTGCCGAAAAGCCTGCCTTTAAGGGTACCAACCTTCATCAGTGATTTTCGGCCGCACGGGTCTTTTTCAATTAACGTTTTCTCAAGATAGTATAATGATTGCCAATTAATAAAGGTATCGATTGAGGAATATAAGGTAGAAAAGATGTGGTCCGTATAATAATGTGAAAGATGAGAAATATTTTGTAAATCAATATGATTATAGAAGCAACCTTCGGAGTTGTTCCATAATCCCGACATAACTGCAGCTTTTATTTCACCTGAGGTTTTTTTTAACCACTCTGCATCGTTGTGTTTTCCAATTATTTGGGCATAAGCTGACAGTTTTTCCATCATCCCGGATGTCATTATGCTGGGAGATGCTGATTTACCCGGCATTCCGAGCATGTCTGCCTGATAAAGAAATATATTACATCCAAAGTTCCAGAAAAGCAGCCTGTCTCCGTCAGGATCTTTATTCAGCATAATACGTTTAAAAGCGCGCATTACATCAGGCCATATTTTATTGAGAAAAGCGGTATCACCAGTTAAATTGATGTATTGAATTAATGCGTAGATGTAATAGTCCAGACCATCATCTTCAGTACCTTCCTCCGGTGATTTGTCTGGTCTCATTGCAGGTGCAGGTCCCAATTTCGGCGGATTATAAAAAATCAGCGCATTCTTTGCCCTTTCGTTCTGACCAAGACTTATTGAAGCCGGCAACTGAAACAGGTTGGTAAAATAGGCACTCCATCGTTGAACTCCTTCCAACCAGGCAGAATCGGTAAAAACATTGTCCAAATTAATCATAGCAGTGCGTAACCCGCAGTCTATTAACCTATTCGGAGTAGAGATAACAGCAGCAGACAATATTTTATCATAATATTTTTTATTTTCTAATAAAGTTATTTCAGGATCATTAATCTCAAGTTGGGACAAAAGCTTTATACTATCTTTATTATAAGAAGTAATAAGATAAAATGACTGTTTTTGCGATTTCCCTGAAACAAAATCCCTGGCAAATAAAGCCCTGTTATTCAATAATACCGGTTTTACTTTTGGAATTGTAGTAACACCAACTTTATCAATAATTGAGGTGTCGCTTATAATCACGTTACTTCCGGTTAAGCTTATTTTATTCCCCGCTTCTTCCTTCTCCCCGTCGTAGAAATATACCGCGTCGAATGTTCTTCCGCACTTTCGCAAACCTCCAAAATTCCATTCAATGCGAATATTTTCGCTTTTACTTCCGGAATTTGATATTTCGAGTTTGGCAGCAATCCCCCAGTTTCCGGCTTGAAATACACTTACATCAAATGTTATATCATTTAACTGAGGTATTTTTATTTTATAAGTTGTAATCCCGGGGTAAAATTCAGTTATTATATCTTTAAGTGAGTCAATCCAAAATGTTTTTGAATTGTAAGTTATTTTTAATCTGCAGTCTCCCAGTTTATAAATGTCAGGGTTCAACGTATTCTGAGGATAAGTGCGCATCTGCGCGAAACAAGGCAAATCACCGGTTACCATAATAGTATTATCTCTTTTCCCTCCCCGGTTATATCGTTTAACAGAACTTACATATTGTGCGTTACAATCGTGACCGCTTCTGAGTATTGAATCCATGCCTTTTACAGTGGTTATTCCGACACCATCTTTAAGAAACTTATATTTCTGCAGATTTTCAAAGGCATCCTGTCCCAAAACCTTATTAGAAATGAAATATGATTGCAGTATCATAAATAAGGTTAGATAGTGCAACAAATTTGATTCCCATCTTTTTCTCAAAAGTTTAGTCATATAGTTCAATCTTTGTATTTCTATTTCGGTTATAAAGTCAATCCGGCAATGGTCTGATTCTTAAAACTCACAAACATGTAATCAGCCATACAAACCGGTACATCCCGCTCAACAATTATTACTGTTTTTCAAGTCTCACATGTATAACAGAATGCTTTTCAAGGTCGGCCCTGAACAAATCGGCTGTCGTTCCAGTATATTTCTTCTTCCAGAGGTCAATGATCCTGTAACTTTTATCTATCTGAAACTGACTAAATCCATTGCCATAGATACCTTCATGTCCCCAGAATGTCTGCCAGTTGATATTCAAAGGAATACCGTCTTCACTTCTGTTAAAGAAACAAATCGCGATATCTCCTCCGGAGAGTTTTTTCATCCATATCTCAAGCTTACTGTCTTTATATGCTATAAACCCCTGCAATCCAAGAGTATCCTGATCAACTGCTATAACAGCCTTGTTTGTAAGTATTTCGATTGTTTCACCGGGCATATTTCGCAAATCGTTCCCTGCAATCAATGGGGCAGCAAGCATACACCATATCGAAAAATGGGCTTTGTATTCCGCGTTGGTCATATTTCCGTTCCCGACTTCAAGCATATCCGGGTCATTCCAGGCACCTGGTCCTGCATAACTACTGAGTTTTGTCTGTTTATCCAGTATTTTAAGCCATCCTTCTCCTCCCCAACTCTTGGTGCAATCCCAGCAGTCCTGGATATCTCCGGTAGTGCGCCAGAGATGGCCCACATTCTTTGCCCACGTCCAGGGTTCTGACTTTCCCCACTCGCAAATGCTAAAAACCATTGGCCTACCAGCTTCTCTGATCGCCTGACTTATAGTTTTATAGGAAGACTGAGCATTTTGAGTATCGGTGTTGCACCAGTCGTACTTTAAATAATCAATTCCCCATGAAGCGTATGTCCGGGCATCCTGAAATTCATAACCCCTTGATCCCGGAAATCCGCCGCAGGTTTTAACCCCGGCACACGAATAAATACCTAATTTAAGTCCTTTGCTGTGAATATAATCGGCCAGACTTTTTATGCCTGAAGGAAACTTTTTTGAATTGGCTGCTATGTTTCCTGAATCATCCCTTTTGTCTGCCTGCCAGCAATCATCAATATTAATATACTCATACCCGGCAGCTTTCATGCCCGAACTGATCATAGCGTCAGCGACAGATTTAATGATATCTTCATTAATATCACATCCGAACCTGTTCCAACTGCTCCATCCCATAGGAGGTGTTTTTGCGAGGTTTTCAAATTTCTGAGAATAGAGAAATGACGGTAATAAGCTAAGAAACACAATAAGAGAAATTTTCATGTCTTTTTAAAATATTTGTTATACAATGGATTATTAATTAGTTATATTAAATTTTTTCATATACTCCGACACAGGAAGACAGAACAGTGCCATAATCTGCAAAAAAACAGATCAGTTCACCACCTATTACAAGAATACTCATATTTACCCTTATGATAATATGAAGAACCGGCTTTCCACAGTCTTCGGAATCAGGGATTGCAATTGTATCTTACACGGTCTTCGGTTGTAAATACCTATTTCTGGTATTGATTTGCAAATTTAATCAGTGCCTCGATATTGGCAGCACTTTCCCAAGGCCGGTATCTGGTCAGATAAGGAATATTTTCGAGATAGTATTCAGACCATACTCCCGCTGAATCTGTTACTGATAATGTTTGCCTGTAGACTTTTTCAGCATTCCCCATACCTGTTTCAAGCATAGAGTAAAGTAAAAATCCATAATCATATCCGACAGTACCTTTATTCTTATTTGTGCCTGTTGAGTCAATAATACAGGATAAAATCCCGGTTTTTTCATACTGAGAATACACTTTCTCAACCATTGGTTTTAATTCACCAGTCTTAAATAATGTGGAATGAACATACAATGGTACCAGGTTTGAAGATATCAGATGATAAAAGACAGGTTCCACCTTTGGAAGAGGACCCAAAACCATGCAGGCAGGACACTGATACCTGTTGTTTGGATCACATTCTGACCACATGGCACCACTTCTGACTCCTTTGCTATTAATAAGAAGGCAATCCGGACCTCTTCTTTCGCATGGACCGCGGCGGAACCTCGGGATCTTTGTTAAATTTACCCGTTCAGGGTTATTGGTGATTAGCTGTCCGTTTTCCCAGAAATTTTCACGGAATAGTTTTCGTGTTTTCTCAAATACAATTCTTTCGTCTTCAATTTTTTCAGAGGACCATTTTTTATGTTTTTTAACCCATTCAAGCAATTTTTCCCCACCATCGATAAATAAAAGAGTTGCTTCCACTGAGCCGTCATTCAGGGAAGACCGTGGTAAAAAGCCACCTGCCACGTATGTTTCATCACCATTAAAAGGGAGCATACCCCTGACCAGATGTTTCTTCTGTACTTCCCAGCACCACTCAAGCATAGGAAATATCATCTGCATAAATTTATCATCTCCCGATTTTTCCAATAGATCAAAAGCCTCCAAAACAAGGTATCCTGTAATTTCGACTTCATCATTCTCAGCATAGTGAAAAACACCTTGTATACCTATACCCTGAGCATTATGAATTTCACCAAATTTCTGCCATATATTCCAGTAAAAGTCAAGAATGTGTTTTGCTTCTTCTATATAGCCCAATGCCAGTAAACCTCTTGAAACGCCATATTGGTCTCTTACATAACCCATTGGATATCTATAGCCGGCCATTACAGCACCCTGCTGTGATTGTTGTGATTTAATCATTACTGAAACGTCATCGATTGTCTGAAGCAACTTTTGTCTTAAAGGCAAAGCAGAAGGAAGCCTGCGTTCAAAATCAATTCTTTCATTTGTAAAAACTTTCCACCACTTCCTGGTACGTTCTAATAAATTATCATAGGTTAAATTTCTTATTTCCTCCCAATTATTTATTGTCTGAGGATATTCAGGTCCGCCTATAAAATATAGTTTTGAGACACCAGGCTCAAAGGTAAGTATATACACATTTTTCTCCTCTTTGGAAGGTTCAACTTTTACATTTCCTTCCATTGCTATCTGATGATAAATAGTACCGGGATAGGCATATTTTTCGAAAAATAATGTTCCTTTTGGAACCAGAAGGAGCAGCTTACTATACCCTCCTTTTAAATCCTCAAATTCAGATTTTGTAACTACTATAGCTTCATCCAACAATTTAAGACGAAAAATCAGAGATTTGGCAAGATTAAAGTGACGAATCATACAAGGTAAAGATGTGTCAACAAAATCAACCATAGTACCCAGTGATTTTCCATTTTGATATACCTCATGGGTCCAGATAGCTGTGCCGGTTTCTCTTGAGGAAGTTGTTTCAATCTGTTTGTAATCAACGAGGTCCAGATTAAATAAAGTTGGGGTGGAATAAGGAGATGCTCCTATCCAGAAGATTTTTGAACCGGACTCATAAACCAGCATTTTCCCGTTACCCAGGGCGTGAACAGATCCGTCATCTTTGCTGTTTCCTTTCCATATCCTGGATGAAACTGGTGTTTGACCAAGTAAAACTGACGGGCTTATAAATATGCTAACGGTAAATAATAATACCAGAACAATTGATTTTGTCATTTCAATATTGGGTTATTTTATAAACTCCACTTTCTGGAAAGTCATTCCATAATGAGAACCCGGAGGGTTCACATGTTCTCCCTGTAGCGTCCAAATGCTAAGGGTGGAATATAGCATCCAGGCTGTGGTTCCGTTTTTGCTGATAAATTTGGAAGGAAAGTTTACAAAATAGCCCTGCTCGCCGAAGTTTTTCATGTAAGTGACCAATTTCCATTCTCCTTCAAGTTTGTCAGATTCAAGAATATAGGTGTTCATTTTTGCAACGGTATTCCCTCCGTCGGTCACGCACATAAGATATCTTTTCAGTGGCGCATTATAAGTGATGGTCACACAGCCCATGTTGTTATCCCATTCCAGAAGAGGTTTTATTTTTTTGAAATCATTGGTCCAGACCGGATTCCCCTGAGCATCTTTTCCTGCATAGAACTCATATTTCGAGGCATCGTTCATGTTTTCAACCGAAGGAACCACCCTCAGCAGATAAACCTGGTCGCCGGTGATCCAGCTGTCGTTATAAAAACGATAAGGGTTGTCATTTTTATCCGCCCCATGGGCAACCAGATAAGCTTTTCCGTCAGGAGAATACTGCATGTTCTTTCCAAAATCGACAAAATGGGGAGATCCTATCTTTACAGGATAGCCGTTGATCCCGGATTCACCAAACAATGGTTTTTCGGGGGTATGCGGACATGGTTTCCATGAGCGGCCATAATCGGTTGAATAACGAAAACCAACAAAGGGGCCCATCCAGGGCCAGTTAAAGATGGAATCTCCATAATGCGCGCCTGCCTCCGGTCCAAGACAATAAGTACCATAGTACCAAACCTTATTAAAAACCAAACTTCCGCAGGAATATCTTCCCTGATAAGGCTTTGGCGATGCCTTCGACAATCCCAGACTATATACCTTCAAGTTAAGTGGATCATTGCCCTCCATTACTGCCTGGCCTGTCGTCGCATTTTCACCGTTTGAGTTCGAGTCGTCACGCGATCCGTCCAACCTTGGACATCCTCCATCAGTGTAGGGGGAATATAATTTATCATCATCCGCCCAGGTAGGATACCATGTATCACCTACCCAAAAACCACATGAAATACCAAGGAACTTAATGTCTTTCAGTTCTTTTGATTGCACGAAAGGGCAATTGGAAGGTGTTTCAGATTTCCATACAAATGACTTAAACTGAAACTTCACTACGGATGTCACAGACATTGTGTCAGCCTTGGACTGTGAGAATACAAAAACAGCATCAGCTAAGAACAAAACACAAAAACATGAAATTAAAACTATAATTCTTTTCATGTAATTCCTGAGGATGAAATTTGCTTTAAAATTTATTTCTGCATCAGCACGACAGCCCCTAATGCAGGTATTTCAATTTTCCCGTTACTTTCTTTTATATCAGGCGCTTCAGGGCTTGCCATTGAAAAACCTCCCTTATAATTATCCAGTTGAGCTTCAACATTGATTGGCTGATCGTAGGATGGATTTACAACAACTATTGCTCTTTTATTTGTTTTATGATTTATGAAAACTGAATAGGTAACTTTTGCATCATTTTTAACCTTCACTTTTGCACCAACCGTATTGACAAACTCCCCATCCCACAGAAAATCGCTGTATTTCTCCCGCAAGGCATCTACTTTTTCACCATACTCCATCGTTAATGGAAATTCATCCAGTCTTCCTTTAAAATTTCTTGGCTCATAACTTATGATATATCTGTAAAGGAGCGCCTGGTTTATTGGATGTCTGTCATTATATCCAATCACGGCAATCATCATATCAACTTCAGGAGTCAGGTAACGCTGCATAGGATCATGGTCCTTATCGATACGGGTGTAGGAAACATTATAGGTCCTGAACTGCAGATCGCGGATTGCTTCTCCTGCAAATATAAATTCAGGATTTTTTTGCTCCGCTATTTTCCGGAATCCCTCCTCTAATAGTATGTCCCCAGCGTAAACAAAGGCCGGTATATGATGTCCATGGGTTGGATCAAAGCAGTAAGAGGCATTACCATGATGCTGACATTCATCATACAACGTTCCGTCGGCACCCAGATCAATCATTTTAGTAAACTCATTATTCGCAATATCTCTCCATTTGGAACTATTCTGGCACATGGGAATTAGTTTTCTTGTTGTCATACCCGACAATCCGGCAGCGGTTTGATACTGATAACCTCCCATGGTATAATAGTTTCCATAGGGATCTTTTTCAGCATATTTTATCAATTCATTTTTGAACCATGGCTGGCTTTCGTCTGACCACTGAAATTTGGAAAAAAGTATGATATGAACTCCGATTTTTTTACATTCAGCAATAGCATTCTTCAAATCATCCCACGTTCCCAACCTTGGGTCTGTATCATGCGAAGGGTTGGCCCTGTCTTGTCCTCCAAGGTTCCAACCTGTTAATTGGATGGCCTTTACTCCATGTTTTGCACATTCCCTGGCATATACTATAAGGTCTTTGTAAGTGCACCGAGGGTAATCTTCCGATGAATTGATACCGAATTGCTGCCACGAATGGACTTTTTTTGCCCATTCCGGATAGGGTAATGTCTTTGTCCATTGTTTACGCCATTTTTTATAGATATCAGCTGCTGTGTATGCATCGCCAATATAAGGCTGGAAAACAATGGGTTTTAAAATATAGGTTTCTTCTGGATTTACATACGCAAAATGAATACAACTGAATTCAATATGAACCGGTTTACCGCTGATGCTATCCGCTTTTGGGACAGTTCCCATGCCCGTATTTTCAGAATTTTCATAGCCCGGTTTTAATTCCAGACAATAATTCATTAAACGATCCTCGGCTGTATCAATATAACCTGCATACAATGCTTCATAATCATTTCCCAAAATACCAAATTTCGCACTTAAAGGACTATGATATTGAATGGGATAATCGGTGCCATAATAACCTTTATGATTTCTGAAATAAGGATATACCGGACCTCCGAAATTGAGGATTTTCCGGGTTTTTGGAATGCCAAGATCCCCAATGTATGGCCAATAAACTGCTTCAACAGTATAAGGTGAATTATTGTCAAGCTGAGCAGTAAATTGCAATCCTTCCTCCGTCAGTTCAGCAGTTCCGGCAAACCTAATATCCAAATTTTTATCACATTCACTAGATAATTTCTCCCATGTAAATACAATTTTTTTATTATCATTTGAAATCTCGGTCTTACATGCCAATTGTTTTTCTCCGTAAACGCAATTATCCCTTCGCCCAGGTACAGGTATCGACAACCGGAACGAACGGGATAGATATCCCCGCCGTTGAATTTGCCAGTTCGTTTTCTTGGTTACCAGACTCACCAACCGACCGGTGTTTTTATCAAAGACAGCTTTCAGGTTACTATTTTCCAACACAAGCGGAACAATTGTATTTTCATCTAAAGCAGGAACTTCAGTGATTAAGTCCTTAATCGGATAATTACCTGAATAGTCACTTTTAATAAATTTTTCTGAAGGAGAACTACATTGAATAAATGTCAGGACTAAGATGACTGAAAAAAAGTTCCAAATTTTCATATTTAAATTTACAAATATTATGTTGATAATTAAAAGAAGTTCCAAAGTGATAATATAAGCAGAAGCGGCAGGTAGTCGCTCAATTCGACCCTGAGTAGTCTGAGTGCTTTAGACATCTGAGCTTCAACTGTTTTGACGGAAATATGACAAATATCAGCGATCTCTTTATATTTATGACCACCAATCCGGCTTAATTCAAAAACTTTGCGGCACCCTGCCGGCAATTTCATAAATGCCATGGTGATTTCCTCCTCCAGTTCCCGGTTTAAAAGGGATTCATGCGCAGATAATTCATATTGATCCATATAAGCCAGCTTATATATTTCAACAAACCTTGATTCGACTTTTTCCCTTTTTAACTTATTCAGACAAAGGTTTTGGGTTATCTTAAAAATATATGATTTAAGTGAGTCCTCAGGGTTTATTTCTTTACGTCCCTCCCAGATTTTTGTAAAGGCATCCTGAACAATTTCCTTTGACTCTTCGGGGTTATTCAGAAATTTATTTGCGAAAGAGCATAATCGGACATAATACAGACGAAAGAACAATTCAAATGAACGTTCATCACCATATTTTATACTTTGTCCCAATTGATCTTGCATCTGAATTTATTAATTGTTAACAGGGTTTAAATTATTAAAAGGTTCATTAAAGAACCACATATCTTTGATCCCGACAAAACGAATTTGTTGTTCAAAGGGAATCAGGTCATTTTTATAGGTTGTCAATACAAAATTACTTAAAAAAATTTGACTTTTTACTATAAAACCGTTTTTTTCAGCATCAGTGAACTTTTTGCAAAGAAATAGTTTACAGCCATATATTTATATTCAGAATTTTAAAATATCATCTGTATTTGTCAATAAACATCCACTCTGATGTTAACTCACCTTTCAGCGTAACAGAAATTCCTTTATTCATAAGTTCACTGCCCTTTAGAACTGTATTCTGATTTGTCCCATCTTCAAACGTAAGTTTGTATTCCTGATTTGCGTCAAGCCCCTTAAGTATTATATGTTGATTGTCAATGGTACTCTTCGGTTTGAAAATATACACTACCCCATTTTGTGTTGAAGGATTAAAATATTCTATACCATCCCATACAATATCATCAGGCCTGGGGAAGATGTGATAAAGATTTCCATTCCTTATTAATGGACGAATCTTATTCTTATAGGTTCTTACTGCTTTCGTGATATCTTCTTTGTGTTCCTTTGACCATACAGGACCGCCATTGCCTCCATTTGGTGCATCAGGGTGCCAGTACGATGCTCCCATTGAACTACAGCGAAATTCATAAACAGAACCGGAAGCCTGCCATGGGGCAAATGAGCCTGTCAAAGCAGCAATCTGCATAGGATGAAGCGCATAAGACGCATCATAAAATGATTTTCTGGCATCAATGGGCCAATACTGATCCTGGTTTTGAATTCTTCCGGAACGTTTAAGTGTACCGTAATCTTTGAGTCTTCCCCCATTGGAACAATTCTCCCAAAGAAAACCAGGGATCTGTTTATACATGGAATCGATTACCGTATAAAAGCCTTTCGTCGACCAATAACCAATATCTTCACGATAATGTGCCCTTTGATTTGGTCCGGGCTTGAAATTTACCAATGCACTATCGGTGCCAATGATTGTGCCATCGGAACGATAAAAGTCAGCTTTTAAATCTTTGATAAGATAAGTTAATTGACTTATAATCTTAATCTTACCGCTATCGTTTAAAAGCCTTTCGGGTTTAATCCAGGCATACAATCCAAACCGCATGCCCTTCTTATGTGCATAATCGGCAGCAGCAGGCATTCCGGAAGGCCAGTCTACCGGATCAGCAATATAATGAAAAGGATCATTTTCTTCAGGATATCTGTTTATGGTCTGCGACCACCAGCCAACATCTATTACGACCTCTTCAAATCCCAATGGGGCTATATCATCAATAAACGGATAATATTTTGATTCAACCGGATCCCAGCTACCTTGTTTTTTGCCCGTTGGGGCAAAAGCGTTCCATTCTACCTTAGGAAATCCTGTATCGTTTTTTATAATATCAGGCATGGAATAATTAAAAAGGTACTTTCTGAGACTGTTTCCACAATCATCAATATCTCCTTTATAAGTGCCTATAAACCCTGGCGGAACTTCAAATGTTTCGCCGGCAAAAAGATCTGTTCTGAAATCGTCACTGATTCCTGCCTTTAATATTGTGCTCCCAAGGTCGTTTCCCCTTGAAATACCTATTCGCCCAATGCTCCATTCCCATCCTATGTATAAACCATTCCTGGAATTTGCATCAATTGCAACAAAAGGAATCCAATCTTTAGCCGCATCAGAAATCCTGAGTGTTTTTCTGTAGCCATCGGTCAATAAATCTCTATAAACTCCTATTTTATCAGGACTTGATGCATCATCGTTTACATACCAGACCCTGGTGTCAGTTTGTGGAGCAGAAACTTGTAGGAAGATACTTTCCTGTTCGTAAATCCGTATTGTTTTGCCTGAATTATTTTTAATGAAAATAGTATTCCGGACAGGCCCCTGACCTTTCCGCGCATGCCAAACGGATTTCAACTCCATGGCGGGGAAAACATTTGTAAAAGTAATTGTGAGCTTTGTACCATCACTTTCTTCGGCTTTTCCACTTTGATAGACCCAATTCGTTTGATATGAAATACTATCCATATACACCTTATTCATAAGCTGGAAAACAGATGGCGATTTGATCCAGTTCCAATCTGTGGCAGGGTTTGATAGTTCCAGAATAGATAGTCTTTGACTTGTATCAACACCAATGACCAATTTTGTGTCATCCGTTTGCAACGTCCATGTTTCAATTTGATTACAGTTGCTGAATGCAAATAATAAAACAATGCCTAATATTGAAATTTTATTCTTATTCATAATTGTCGATGATAATTTAATGCCCGATTCGCTACTTTATACACACTATTTCTTTTCAATAAACATCAATTCTGATATTAATCCGCCTTTAAGCGTAACAGAAATTCCGGTATTCATAAGTTCATTACCCTTAATAATTACATTTTCATTTGTGCCATCTTCAAAAGTAATTTGATATTGGTTACCGGCATCAAGCCCTTTAAGCCTTATGGATTGAGTGTCTGTGGTGTTTCCGGGTTTGAAAATATATACAACCCCTTTTTGAACAGAGGTATCAAAATATTCGATACCATCCCACACGATATCATCAGGCCTTGGGAAGATATGGTAAAGAGAGCCATTTCTTATCAAAGGGCGTATTTTACTCTTGTATGTGCTGACAGCCCTTTTGATTTCATCTCTTTGTTTTGCTGACCAAACAGGTCCCCCGTTGCCGCCGTTAGGTGCATCAGGGTGCCAGTAAGAAGCTCCCATTGAGCAGGAACGGTATTCGTATACTGAACCGGAAGCCTGCCATGCGGCCCATGAACCCACCAGAGCTGCAATCTGCATGGGATGAAGCGCATGGGATGCATCAAAAAATGACCGTCTGGCATCAATGGGATAATATGTGTCCTGATTCTGAATTCTTCCGGCACGTTTTAAAGCTCCATAATCTTTAATTCGACCCCCACCCGAGCAGTTCTCCCAAAGAAAGCCCGGGATCGTTGCATTCATTGAATCGATTATGTCATAAAAACCTTTAGTTGACCAATAACCAATATCCTCAGGATAATGTGCCCTTTGGTTTGCTCCGTACATTCCGCTTATAAATGGATTATCAGGGTTCATATTTGTGCCATCGGTGCTCATAATCGTACCATCAGAGCGATAAAAGTCAGCTTTTAGATCTTTGATAAGATAAGTCAATTCATTTTTTACCTTAATTTTGCCACTATCACTTAACAGGCGTTCGGGTCTGAGCCATGCATATAATCCAAACCGCATTCCTCTGTCATGAGCATACTTAGCGGCAGCAGCCATTCCGGAAGGCCATTCAACCGGGTTAGCAATATAATGAAGGGGAACCTCATTAGGAAATTTATTTAGTACAGTTGACCACCAATTGACGTCTATTACAACTTCTTCGAATCCTAATGGGGCTATGTCGTCAATTAAAGGGTAATATTTTTTTTCCACAGGATTCCAACTACCCAGGCCTTTACCGGTAGCGGCAAAAGCGTTCCATTCTACTTTAGGATATCCCGGATCATTTTTAATATTAGCCGGTATCGAATAATTGAAAAGATATTTTCTGAGACTATTGCCGCAATCGTCCACATCTCCACTGTATGTACCTATAAAAGCCGGTGGTACTTCAAATGTTTCGCCCGCGAAGAGATCCGTTCTGAAATTATCACCAATGCCAGCCTTTAACGTGGTTTCTTTGACACCGGTTCTGTTGGTAATATTTATTCTGCCAATACTCCATTCCCAACCAATGTATAATCCGTTGTTTGAATTTGCATCCAGAACAACGAAAGGGATCCAATCTAAAGGTGCTTCTGAAATCCTGAGTGTTTTAGTATAGCCATCAGTAAGTAAATCTTTGTAAACGCCAATGCTGTCATGACTTGAACCATCGTCATTTATGTACCATACTTTTGTATTTTTTTCAGGACTGGAAACATTTATTAAGATACTTTCCTGTTCATAAATCCGGATCATCCTGCCTGAATTATTTTTAATGAAAATAGTATTCCGGACAGGCCCCTGGCCTTTATGTGCCTGCCAGACAGTTTTCAATTCCATAGGTGGGTTTGCATTAGCAAAGGTAATGGTGAGTTTCGCGCCATCGTCTTCTTCAACCTTTCCATTTTGAAAGACCCATTTCATATCGTACGAAATACTATCCATAAACACCTTATTCATAAACTGGAAAACCGAAGGCGACTTGATCCAGTTCCAATCTGTGGAAGGGTTAGAGAGTTCTAAAATTGAAAGCCTCTGACTTGCATCCACACCAATTATCAACTTTGTATCGTCTGTTTGTAATGTCCATGTATTAATTTTATTACAGCTGTTAAGCGTCAATAATAAAATAATAGACAAGATTGACATTTTGCTCTTCCTCATAATGTTTTCCAGTTTTAACTATTATAATTTCCTGTCAATGACTTTATTGTTTATAATAACTTTCTGTCATATTTCAATCCTTAACCTAAAAGCGAACTCGCAGGTTTTTTTATTTTAGTCAGCAAATAATACAACACGGGAAATACTTCTTGGCACCCAAAGCTCCATCTCCCCCTTACCTCTGTTAGCCCAGGAAAAATAAGGTATAGCTGTAATTTTCCTTTTGACAGAACCGACATTTAAGCCATCTGCTGAAACTAATGCAACAGGTGCTTCTGCCTTAAGAACAACAATTCCATTCAGCAACTCCGATTTGAATTCGGAAGTGAAACTGATATTGTCTGGCAGCACAATGTTCATAGCTTTACCATCATTATCAACATGTTCAAAACAATAGACCAACGGACCCCTTTGCAGGGCAACACGGTTGCGGTCATCTTTTATTGCGTCAATAGCAACTATTCGTCTTACCGGCATTGGCATGTTTAATGAAACTACATCGCCTTTTTTCCAGGTTTTTCTAACTACGGCATAACCATTAACCATTTTAAAGATTGCCGGAACCCCATTCAGTGCCAGGGAGATTTTCTCAGAAGAGTTATCGAGAAAGCGATAAGTGTTACCTGGAACAGGCTGATTGGTTGCCCAGCCTGGAATACGGATATACATGTCAAATTCAGTTTGTTTTTCAGGAGCAACAGAAATCTGAACCTTTCCATCCCATGGGTAATTCGTGACTTGTGTAACCTGGACTTTCCTGTTTTTTATCACAACAGTTCCCGAATTGCCTATAAAAAGATTAACCCATAAAGCATCGTTCGATTTCGCATAGATATAATCACCAACGGATTCAATAAAACGGGTAAGATTGGATGAACAGCAGTTAAGACCCCCTCCTCTTTCATGAGTCCCTGAAGATGCCAAAGGATTGCAATAATAGTGTTTGTCGCCTGAAAGGGATAAACCGTCAAGTGCACCATTGTAAAGACTCCTTTCAAGCACATCAGCATATTTACTTTCTCCTGTAAGCAGGTTCATTCGGTTATTCCAAAACACCATACCAATAGATGCGCATGTTTCGGTATAGGCCTTTTCATTTGGCAAGTCATAACCCTGGCTAAATCCTTCATTATCATTAGATGAACCAATTCCACCTGTAATATACATGTTACGGTAAACCACATCTTCCCAAACCTGTTTAATGGCAGTCATGTATCCCGAATCATTCTTTGCAGCCTCCACATCTACCGCACCAGTATACAAATACATAGCCCGGACCGCATGCCCTCTTATTTTCGTCCATTCCTTCAGGGGAAAATCCTGAACATAATCGTCATACCATTCCCGGCTATGACAAATATCTGTTGCCGGATAAGGTCTATAGCCGCGTCCCCGTTGTTCCAGAAACCAGTGTGCCAGTTCAAGGTATTTCTTTTCGCCGGTGGTTTTGTAAAGCTTAACAAGTGCCAGTTCAATCTCTTCATGCCCTGTCACATAGTGTCTGTTTTGTAGCCGGAAAGTGGAATCAATATGATTCGCAAACCGGATCCCAACGTCAAGCAGTTTGCGTTTCCCTGTGGTGTTGTAATAAGCGATCCCGGCCTCTATCAGATGACCGGCACAATAAGTTTCGTGATATCCATAATTGGTCCATCGTTCATTCAATCTGCCCAGTTGAAAATAAGTATTTAAGTATCCGTCGGGCATCTGTGCTGCAGCAATCTTATCGATCCATAAGTCGGTTTTCTTTTCAAGCGCGGGATCAGGATTGTTCTTTAAAGAGTTACCAATTCCTTCCAGGACTTTATACAAATCAGAATCTACAAACCAAAGGCCATCAGCCTTCTCACCTTTATTGGCAGTAACTTTTTCGAAGTTACGTATATTTGGTTCTGCCCAACCCAAACAGGCTGGAATCAGTACCGAAGAGACTGCATTGATCCGCGGTTTCCAGAAATTATCTTCAATATTTATCCGAGAGAAAGCAACAGGTTCCGTCTTTTGATATGAAGCCTGGGCAACAGTTTTTGAAATGGAACAAAATAAAAATAAGGCAGAAATTAAAAAAAATGAATTTTTCATGTATATAAAACTATAATTATTGATTAGAATTTATTTCCGATAGTAACTTGCTGTAATATTCGCGGGCAGTTTCCAGTCGTTTAATGATACCCTTGTCCCTGAATAAACTTGATCCCTCCATCTCAGCCAACATCTTAATAGCCCCCAAATGCCTGTAAATAATTTCAGGTGTTACTTTTGCATCCCACGTGGGCTTACCATCAACTACAATATATACAGGAGTAGTATGGGCAACAGCTCCGTTATCACAATATAGTACTGCTGCTACCCACTGGCTTTTATTAAGAGTTATATTTAACCTTATTTCCAGGGAATCCAGTTTTCCGGGATTTGTCTTCTCAAACAGAAGTCCCTCATTATGATATATTGCAACACGGTTAATATTCCCGATTGCCGGATTGGAAATCGCTTTTAATGTCAGTTCTGATTTTGACCCACCCGATTTCCTTATTTCTGTACCCGGAAGTTTTCCGTCAATTTCAAGAAACAATGCGGGGCCATTAGATACAAAAGTATGACCTGATTTGAAACCATTGAACCAGGCATCTGCAGAAAATTCCTCTCCAGTGTAGACAAATGTGCGCACTTCACCTATAGTCCCGCACCAGGGCACATCACTTCCTGCCGCAGCAGTAATTCTGAATCCGAGATTTAAATAATCATAGTATCCAAGGGTATTTATTTGTGAATTTTGAAGTAATTCGAAGAAATCAATTTCTTGTGTATTAATAAATAAAGGAACACCCATTGGATCGCCGTTCCCGTTCCATGCAAAATGGGCAAAACCTGCCATTGCTCCCGGTTGCTGATGTAACTTTTTAAAGATAAGGTCGTAGTAGTCGTAATTAGATGTATCACGTTCATGTTGGTTAATATTCAATCCAATAATGTGGCCATATTTACTTCGCGGGTCTTCCTGTCCTGAGACGAGACAGAATTTATCCCTGCAGGCTCTGTATTTTTCACCAAAACCTTCTTGTATGAAATCAATATGGCGCTGATCGCCCATTTGCAGCAAATTGACAAAATGAACATCTTCTGCTTTGGCATATTCAAGTAAAAATTCTTTGAACTCAGGTTTATTCGTGGGATGATGTACGTGGATATCCCCTGAATACCAACCTTTTTTCGGAAGGTCAATCCAACGTCTCAAAGAAAATACTTTATTCAGTTCCTTTTCCTTACCTGATAATACAAATTCCTCACGTATTGGAATGTACTCATTTCCATGTTCTAAACTAATCCGCCATTTACCTGGAGCCAAGTTAATGGAAAAGTCTCCTGAAGTTTGGTACATCGCAGGTTCGCTCCAGTAAGGAATTGGATTTAACCCCATATAAGCAAAACTATAGAATCCGTAAGTACCAACATTGCTCATATTCCTTACCGGGCCGATCCAGTTCTTGTCTTTGTTAAATTCAATTCCTTTAAAAAACAGATCCAGACTATTTACAGATTTTGGTATTTCACCCAACGGGGGGATACGCACCTTCCCATCTTCAGTATTGATAATGCACACCATTACCGGAGTGATTTTGTGAGTATCATCCTCGAAAACCTGAATTTTCACATTGACCTTTTCCTGTTTATTCTGTCCAAATAAAAAAGCATGAAAAAACAGCTGAATGAATATGATCATTATAACCTTAAGTTTTCTCATTTTTTTATAAATTAGTTAATTGAAATTTATTCAGTAAATAATTTTACATCTGAAATCTTTCTGGGCATCCAAACCTGCATCTGCCCTCTCCCCCTGTTTGCCCATGAATAATATGGAATAGCTGTGACTCTCCTTTGGGCAGTGCTGATATTTAAGCCATCAGCTGAAACTGTTGCTACAGGTGCCTCTGTCTGAAGTACAACAACTCCATTTAATAGCTCAGGTTTGAACATTGAAGTGAAACTGATGTTGTCAGGTATCACAATATTCATGGCTTTACCGTTATTATCAGCAAATTCAAAACAATATACAAGCGGGCCCCTTTGCAGTGCAACACGGCCATTATCATCTTTTATATTGTCATTAGCAACTATTCTTCGTACCGGCATAGGCATATTTAATAAGACCACATCGCCCTTTTTCCATGTTTTGCTGATTACTGCATAACCATTGACCATCTTAAAGTTTGCCGGAACGCCGTTCAGTGATAAGGAAATTTTCTCAGAAGAACTATCGGGATAACGATAAGTATTGCCCGGAACCGGTTGATTATCTGCCCAGCCAGGAATGCGGATAAACAGATCAAATGCGGTCTGTTTTTCCGGAACAACAGAAATCTGAACTTTACCGTCCCATGGATAACTGGTTACCTGTTTCACCTGAATTTTTCTGTTTTTTAAAACTACAGATCCCGTACTGCCAATAAAAAGATTAATCCACAATGCATCATTCGATTTGGCATATATGTAATCACCTACGGATTCAACCAGACGGCTGATATTTGATGAACAGCAATTAAGATCAGCATTTCTCGCATGGTTCCCTAAAGATGCCAGCGGATTGCGGTAAAAAAACTGATCCCCCTTAAGGGATAAACCGTCTAAAGCCCCATTATAAAGACTTCTTTCAAGAATGTCAGCATATTTACTTTCACCTGTAAGCAGGTTCATCCGTTTATTCCAAAACACCATTCCGATAGAAGCGCATGATTCTGTATAAGAGGTTTCATTCGGCAAGTCATAGCCCTTACTAAAGCCTTCGTTTTCTGCAGATGAGCCTATGCCACCGGTTATGTACATGTTCCGGTAAACGACATCTTCCCAAACCTGTTTCATTGCTTTCATGTATCCGGAATCATTTTTTTCTGCTCCTACATCAGCTGCACCAGTATATAAATACATTGCACGAACAGCATGGCCTGTTATTTTCGTCTGCTCTCTCAGGGGAAAGTCCTGCGAATACTCATCCCACCATTTCCTTGGTCGTAGTCTGTTATTATCGTCAATATAAGATTCAAATTTTCGGTATCCATGTCCCCGCTGTTCCAAGAACCAGTCAGCCAGGTCAAGGTACTTTTTGTTACCTGTTGTTTTGTAAAGTTTTACGAGAGCCAGTTCTATTTCCTCATGCCCGGGAACCCAATGGCGGTTCTGAAGCCGGAAGGTGGAATCAATATGATTGGCAAACCGGATCGATACCTCCAGTAATTTGGATTTACCGGTAGTATTGAAATATGCTACTGCAGCTTCAATAAGATGACCTGCACAATAGGCTTCGTGCCATCCCATATTGGTCCATTGGTACTGAAAATTGCCCAGTTGAAAAAAGGTATTCAAATACCCGTCAGGCATCTGGGCTGCAGCAATTTTATCTATCCATAAGTCGGTTTTTTTCTCAAGTTCTGAATCAGGATGATTTTTTAATGAGTAAGCTATTGCTTCCAGAACCTTATAAAAATCAGAATCAGTGAAAAATATGCCTTCAGGCTTTTCTCCTTTTTTGGCGGCAACTTTTTCGAAATTCCGGATATTCATTGCCGATTGATTTAACAGGGAAGGAATGCTGACAGAAGTTACTTTATTGATCTGCGGTTTCCAAAAATTATCTTCAATCTCAACCTGAGAAAAGCTGACAGGTTCCATTTTTTTATAGGGTGTCTGAGCTTCTGTTTTTGAAACCGTGCAAAAGATGAATAATGAAGAAAAAAGAAACAGTGATACTTTCATAATTAATGAACTTAAATAATCTAATAATACTACTTTTTGTAATGATGTTTGTTTTATACAAAAAGTTTTAAAAGGGTCCCATGATTTAATCAGTAATTACCCTGACATCAGCAATCCTTCTTGGTACCCAAACCTGCATCTGACCCTTTCCCCTATTAGCCCACGAATAATAAGGAATAGCTGTAACCCTGCTTTTAATGGTACTGACATTTAAGCCATCCGCTGAAACTGTTGTAACAGGTGCTTCTGCCTGAAGAACAACTACCCCATTCAACAGATCAGGTTTGAAAATGGAAGTGAAACTGATATTGTCAGGAATCACAATATTCATTGCTTTACCATTATTATCGGCAAATTCAAAACAATATACAAGCGGGCCCCTTTGAAGGGCAACACGGTTAATGTTATCCTTTATCTTGTCAGTAGCAACAATTCTCCTCACCGGCATTGGCATATTTAATAAAACCACATCGCCCTTTTTCCATGTTTTGCTGATAATCGCATAACCGTTGACCATTTTAAAGTTTTCCGGAACCCCGTTCAGGGACAGGGAAATTTTCTCTGAAGATTCATCGAGATAACGATAAGTATCGCCCGGAACAGGTTGATCTGTTGCCCAGCCAGGAATACGGATAAAAAGGTCAAATTCGGTTTGTTTGTCAGGAAAAACAGAAATCTGTACTTTACCGTCCCAAGGGTAATTGGTCACCTGTTTAACCTGAACTTTTTTGTTTTTAATTGTAAATGATCCTGAGCTGCCAACAAAAAGATTAATCCACAATGCATCATTCGATTTTGCATAGATATAATCGCCTACAGATTCAACTAACCGTGTTATATTTCCTGAACAACAGTTAAGACTCGGAGTTCTAAAATCGTTCCCGATGGATGCCAATGGATTACAATAGAAAAACTGGTCTCCTTTAAGCGATAAACCATCTAATGCACCATTATAAAGAGTTCTTTCGAGTACATCGGCATATTTACTTTCGCCGGTAAGCAGGTTCATCCGCTTATTCCAAAATACCATTCCTACCGATGCACAGGTTTCAGTATAGGCTTTTTCATTCGGAAGGTCATAACCTTTACTAAAACCTTCATTCTCGGCTGAAGAGCCAATACCACCGGTTATATACATGTTACGGTAAACTACATCTTCCCAAACCTGTTTCATGGCATTCATGTATCCGGAATCATTTTTTGCAGCCCCCACATCTGATGCACCGGTATATAAGTACATGGCACGAACAGCATGTCCCGTTATTTTCGTTTGCTCTTTTAAAGGAAAGTCCTGTTGATATTCATCATACCATTTCGTTGTTCTGAGTACACCATTATAATCTATTAAAGAACCATTATGAACACGATACCCATGCCCCCGTTGTTCCAAAAACCAGTCTGCCAGATCGAGGTATTTTTTGTCGCCAGTTGTTTTGTAAAGTTTCACAAGGGCAAGCTCAATTTCCTCGTGTCCTGTTACCCAGTGCCTGCCTTGTTGCCTCAATATGGAATCAATATGGTTGGCAAACCGGATAGAAACATCCAATAATTTGGATTTGCCGGTAGTGTTGTAATAGGCTACTGCAGCCTCAATTAAATGGCCCGCACAATAGGTTTCGTGATACCCCATGTTAGTCCAACGTTCCTTTATGTCACCCAGCTGGTAGTAGGTATTTAAATATCCGTCCGGCATCTGGGCTGCTGCAATTTTATCGATCCATCCATCAATTTTAGTCTCCAATTCTGAATCGGGATGATTTTTTAAGGAATAAGCAATAGTCTCCATCACTTTATACACATCCGAGTCAATAAAAAACATACCCCAATGCTTTTCTCCCTTTTTGGCAACAATTTTTTCAAAATTCCGGATACCGTGAGTCTTGATTTCAGCCTGATCTATGCAGACTGGAATACTTGAAGATGTGATTGATTCGATGCGTGGTTTCCAAAAAGTATCTTCAATTTCCACCTGGGAGAAGTTAACAGGTTCCATCTTTTGATAAGATGTCTGAGCTGCAACTTTTGAAATCACGCAAAAAAAGAAGAAGGCGAAAATAGTGAACAGAGTTTTTTTCATTTGTACCAAATAATATTTAATGTATAATATTTTTATAAGATTCTTTCCTATTTCAGTTTTTTCAATTCATCATCAATACGGGAGGCCATTTTTTTTAATTCAAAATCAACGATTTCATTCCCAAACCTGCTGCTGGCAAAAATTCTGGGATCCCTGCCGGCAATGGCTAAAGGCCACTCGGCAGAATCTTTTGGAAGGTTTTCCATATGGACCAGATCCGGACGGAGGGCCATCATGATGGATGTTTCGTTTGCGGCAGCATGATCACACATAAAGCACAAATTGCCTGAATCATCACCTGAGCAGGTCATTACTTTCAGATTATACTTTTTCATCCAACCTTCGGCGTGACCGTTTATTTTCCATAATGAAGGGGTATGCCCGTGGGCTATAACTATTTTGAATCCTGCCCTGCTCAGTTGATACATGATTGCCTCCAACATAATACAAAATGTTGAATCCGGGACCCAGTATGCACTGCCGGGCAACTGCTGTGGATCACGTCTGCCCGAAGGAAGTTGTTTTGCATAATCCATGCCATAAAACTTCCGGCCAGATGGTGAGTTATAGGTTGAATCATAGAAGTCAGGGCCAAGAAAAATCATTGGCAACACTATACCTCCAACCTTGCCGGCCAGTCGTTTAAACAATTCCTGAGATTGCAGTCCATCTGAACCAATGGGTAGGTGAACGCCATGCCATTCAAGGGTGCCCAGCGGGAGATAAGCTACAGGACAATTGGCCAGACGGGTTGAAAATTCCTTAGGCGTTAGTTCTTCATAAAGAACTTTTTCCTGATGGCTGCAGGATAATAATATCCCTGTTACTAATACAATATAAAGTTTTCTCATGTCAGTACAATTTTTTTTCCTGTTTTATTTGATTCCAAAGCCGCAGTAAAGAGTTCATGGCTCCAGCTGGTTTCTTCAGGAGTAACATTACGAAATGAATGGTTCGCATCATTCCCGGAAATTTCCTGAATAAATGCCCCGATCATTTGCTGGAAAGCGTCAGAAAAGCCAAACTCAAAAATTCCACCTGTGATTGTGGGTATTACCGATTGGGACCCTGTGTCAATTCTTGTCCATCCCTGTTCTTTGCCATTGGTTGTAAGGAAATCGAAAGCTTTGGGATTGTGTGTAGAAAACCTAGCTGAGCCTTCCGTTCCGTAAACCTCAATAAACCAGTTATTTGTTGCGCCCGGGGCCATCCGCTTGGTTTCCACAACCATTGAAAAATCATATCCGGTTGAAGGATCTGTACATTTACAGGTTAGTACAGCATTGTCCCATGTTTCACAGGGGACTAATTTCCCTTTTCCATCAGGACGCATTGTTACAATTTTCTGAAGGTCGGCGTAAACATCAATTGGTTTCCAACCCATCCGGAAAGGAATATGTAAAGTATGCATTCCCAGGTCTCCCATGCATCCATATTCACCATTGACCGCAATCATTCTTTTCCAATTGATAGGTTTTAACATATCCATATCGCTTGAATGGTGAAATCCGGATCTTACCTCAATTATTCTTCCATATTTTCCAGATCTTAACCATTTGATTAATTGTTGGCAGGCCGGAAAATAAGGGAATTCTGAACTACAGAGTACAATAACCTCAGGATTTGCCTTTATGGCATTTAGAATATTTTCATTTGCCCTTTTATCAATACCAAAAGGCTTCTCACCAAGAAGGTGCTTTTTTGAATTTATAATATCAATATAAAACTGCTCATGTAAATTATGCGGAACTGCACAATAGATTGCTTCAATTTCGTTAGAATCTAATAAATCCCTGTAATTACCGGTTTTTAAACAAATGTCAGGGAAATTGTCGGTGTACCATTTCCATGTTTCCTCGTTTTTATCGCAGATTCCTGCAAGAACGGGAACTGCCCCTTCACCGAGCAAATGGCACCACCTGGCAAGAGAACTTGCGAACTCCCTACCCATCAGACCCAGGCCAATTATTCCGATTTTAATTTTTTTCCTGTTCATCTTTAACCTTTAGTTCAATGATATCAAAGAAATTCTTTATGTTATAGAATTGATTTCTTAATCAGTCACTAATAATATTCATTAAAAGGCCTGATATGCCGGTGGCTTTGGATTGAGCATACCGATAACCTTGTCCCTGATAGCGTGAGCTGTGAAGAAATTACCATGCGGATTGTAATGGCCATTCCAATAAAGGCTTGTATATTCCTCCACACTGCCCGAAAAATGGCGGAACTCTTCATTGTGAGCTTTCATCAGATCAATATAATTGACCTTCTTATGATCCAAAAAATCCAGGAAAGGCTGGTCGTAGCGTGGACCATCATGGAAATTGCGAAATGAAAGTACGTACAGTACCTGCTTCTTGTTTTGCATGGCAAATTCATCAACCCAGTCTACAACCTGCATTGTTGATTGAAGGGCACCCCTTGTATGCAATTTCACGGCAGCATCCAGTACTGTACCGGTGCGCGAAATTTCTTCTTTTAATCCGTAAGTCTTCGCAGTGGCATCCAGAATCTGCCAGGCGCGATCTTCATTTCCTTCTTTGGCGTTTTCCATGGCCAGCATGATGCCAAGAGTGAAGTCATTCCCGAACCGCTCCTCAGTCCAGTCGAGGTCACATAATTTATAAACCATATCTTCAGTTGGGCAGGGATTCTTATGCCCTTCGCTTTTCCCTGTTGAGAAGTTGACAGTCAGGTAAGGAAGAGTTGGCCAGAGGAAGCGCCAGTCCTTGCCGGCACGAATGGTTCCCCATGCCCCTACGTTTCGGTAATGGTCGTCCTCAAAGATGTTTAAAATGATCAGGTCAGAAGGCGCACGCTTTTCTTCCCGCAACATACGCAGATAGGCCTGATAAACTGAGTACGCACCAATACCAAAATTCCGGATGGGCTCACGCAGATGGTTGGCGAGTACTTCCTGCCAGGTTTCGCCATCGTTGACCTGATCGCAGTGAGTGAAACTGTCGCCATAGGTATTGATCCGGCAGGATTTACCAGCATATGCACTCATATGGCGTTGGTGGAATTTATCGTGATCAAAGCTGGTTTCCCATGTGACACCGTTCACTCCCTCTGATTTAAGAAGGTTGTTTACACTCCCTGACCAGCGGGCATCGCGCAGCAGCCAACCGGTTTCGCTGTCGTACACGGCAAACTGAGTGCCCCGGCCTGCCAGCCAGTCATCTACCTCCCTGCGGTTATAGAGCTTTTTGGAAAGAAAACTTCGTATACTTATGCCGGAGGAGTTTCCAGCAGAGAAACCATAGGCAAAGGCAGGCGCCATACCAATACCCGCCGCTGTTAACCCGGCATTCTGTACAAATTCCCGACGGCTGTTAACCAAACTAATTGTATCCATATTCCTTTTCTACTTCAGTAATTGCGTCTTCAATAATATCCATCCCCTGCGATGCATATTTTTCATCCATAATCAGCGGGGGCGACATTCGCAGGATATGTCCGGCAGGTATCCAGGCCAGACCTTTTCTGAAAGCTTTTTGGTAAACCAGTTTACCGGCTTCATCAAATGGTTCTTTTGTCTTTTTGTCCTTCACCAATTCAATGCCAAGTAAAAATCCTTTCCCTTTTACATCGCCGATTATCGGGTGTTGCTCTTTCATTTTCAACATCCGTTTCATGAAAAATGCGCCTACTGAACGCACGTTTTGCAAAATGTCTTCTTCTTCAATAACTTCCAATGAAGCCAGTGCTGCCGCACAGGCCATTGGATTGCCGCCATAGCTTGAAGAAGCTGATATTTTTTCAAGTGCACCACCGTTCTCTTCGCTTACAACCATTGCGGTAACCGGAAATCCGTTGCCAAACGATTTGCCAAAGGTTACAATATCGGGCACAACACCCCAGTGGTTAAGGGTCAGCCATTCGCCGGTACGACCCATTCCGGCAAGTACTTCATCGTCATAGAGAAGTATTTTATATTTATCACATAAGACTTTCAATTTAGGAAAGAAATCATCGGGAGGAAAAATACTTCCTGCCCATCCCTGTGCCGGTTCGAGGACAAAAGCTGCCACATTACCTACGGTTGCTTCAAGAATAAAAGTTTCGTAAAACCGGATATATGCATCGGTATCAATTATTCCGTCAGGTTTGGTCCATAGGGGACGGTATGGATCAGGGCGGGGAACCATATAAAAGCCGGCAGCCCTTGTCGGCCCGTAACTATGGGTTTCGCCGCGGTACATTTGTGCACAGCTCACTGCGCCCAGAGTTTTACCGTGAAAATCGCGGTAAGCTGAAATAAACTCGTGCTTATTTGATATGGCCCGGGCTGCCCTGATGGCAGCTTCCACTGCAGCAGTTCCATCGGAATACAGCTGGATTGCATTTAACTTACCAGGTAGGATGCCAGCCATTTTTTCCATCAGTTTCTCCTTTACAGGCGAGGTAAAATCATGGGCATTCATTAGTTTTTTAGCCCAATATGATATTGCTTCTGAAATTTTTGGATGACAATGGCCAAGGGAAGTAACATAAATCCCTGAAGAGAAATCAAGGTATTTATTCCCGTCAACATCTGTAAGGGTTATCCCGTATCCTTCTTCGAAGCATACAGGGAACAATTTTACCTGTCCGCTAAGCCCTTTCATGTATTTAGTCGTACTGGCATGCATACGCTTCGATTCCGGTCCAGGTGTTTCGGTTATGAGTTTTGGTATTCCTGTGGCACTTTCTTTCCACCAATCTTTTGAAATTATGTTCTGTTTATTCATAACTGACTTATTGTAAAATCATTAAACTTTGAAATATTTGTTCAAATATCTGCTGTTTGTCCCCTCAAACAGGAAACTTCATTTTTATTCAATTTTATTTCGGACGCCATTTCATTCCATCCTGCGAGTTCTTCGAAGATATTTTGGCAATACAAATTATTTCTGCCGGCCATTGCTGCAAATTTTAGTGAAGATTCAGCTGTTTGGCCATCAAGTATTGCGGAAAGAAACGCACCAACTGCTGTATCACCTGCGCCTATTGCGTTAATAATTTTTGATTCTTCGGCCGGGTATGCATCGCACCATAATTCACGATTTCCCCAATTCTCTTCCGGAAGATTTAACCCATTCCTTAAATTCATTGATGAAACATCACCTGTCAGAAGATAAGCCCCGCGGTGACCAGCTTTAATCAGGAGTATTCTTACACCCGAATCGATGATTGTTTTACCTAAATAACGGATTAAGTCGATAGAAATATGATCTATAATTCCATCATTTCCATAAGACAATTGTAATTCGGCATATTTTGAAGGGAACATTATCTGAAGCGCCTCCTCCAGGCTTGGAACAAATATGTCGGTATAAGGCAAAACATTTTTCATTATTGCAGGCCAGTTTACTTTCCCTGATTCACTTTCAGAGTCAGGCAAACTAAAATCCAGCGAAGTAGCTACCCCATGTTTTTGTACTTCAGAAAACAAATCTGCCAGATGACTGCCATTGTCGGAATAAAACTGTTTTAATAACGGAGGGTATCCAAAATGGAACAACCGGCTTTGTGAAACAGCATCAAAATTGATAAAACCTGAATCAAATATCTTATTACAACCAGGTGATTCGAGAAAAATACGATCAATTCCCGGAGGAGCCAATACTATGCTGAATGCAGTACCTTCCTTACTGGTTGTTGATATCCCCTTGGAAAGTCCGTAAGTTTCCAACCATTCAATAACAAATTTCCCGATGAAATCGTCACCGACCAAACCATTAAGAAAAACCTTTTTATTGAATTTCTTCATTGCCATGCCCGTATTTGCCCCAACTCCACCAACAAGAAATTTCAGGCCGTCAATTTCAATCAGTTTTCCAGGCTTCAACAAATCGGATATATTTGTAAATGATTCACCCTTATTAAATTCCGGGATCAGGTCAACACAAGTATAACCGGCAATTACAGCATCGTACTTTTTCATCCTTTTCTGTTAAACAACTATGATATTCTTTAAAAAACAAAAGTCTTTTAAAGCCTGAAGGTGATCCCCGTAGGCTATAATATAATGCTGGCCTGATATCTTTTGGGTAAAATCTTCAACAGGGCAATCAGGGAAAATCTCAAGGCTTGGAAGCTGAGGGGCAGGATAGTCCCATCCGGCCTCTTCCCAGGCTTTTAGTTTCCCTTCGCCCTTACAAATGTGCATGGTATACTGATCCCCTTTGTTTGACAACCGTGCCATTGTAAGCTTACCGGTTTTCAAAGTTGAAATATTTAAAAGGCCTCCGCTGATATTTCCAAAGGCAGCAGGGGTTACTTTTACCCTCCCTTCAACAACTTCAGCAGGAACAAAATCTGGTACCCCCAACAGGACACTTTCCCCGAAAAACTCGTAAAACTCCAGATAGGCCGCGCATTGTCCGGTGATGTGTTTCACTATCAGCTGGGTAACTGCTCCCATGGCATCATTCTCGGGAATAGTACACACCTTCATCTCATCTGAAAGCAACATGAAAATCATAGCAGGTGGAAAACTGAGGATTTTTTTCATTCCGTCAACATCTTTTAATGATATTGCATCGAATTTATTTTCCTGCGCTATCTTTTTAACCGATAAAAAATATCGTATGCCCGTTTTAAGAAAATCATCATTGGCCGGTTTCTCAAAATCCCACTCATCTTTGATTTTATTTAAAACCCTCAGAACTTCCATGTCGTCAATAGTTTCGCTCACCTGAAGCATCTCCAGCATTTCAAAAAACTCGATTTCGGTCCCTATTCTGGCTTTCAGCGAAAGCCCTTCATACAGAGTATTGTAAAGCTTCATATCACGGAACCCCATCATCCCCACTTTCGTGTTTTCCATCGATTTTACGGCTTTGGCAGCAAGGGCAAAACTTAAAATTTTGTCCAGCGGCGAAGGCTTACCAACAATATTATAAATGTATCTGAAATTGTAGCCCAGATCCTCAAACACTTTTCGCAGTGCTGTTGTACCAGCCTGTGGTGCAGCAGTAACCAGGCGACCATTTTCAATATCTCCGGTAAGTCCCCACAAAATCATAGGCTTACATTTAAAATAACTGGTAATTGAGATTACAGCATGCGAGGGAATCCAACCTGCAAGACAGACAATAAGAAGATCAAAATCGTGTCCTTTCAGGTCATTAATAGCCCTTTTTACATCGGTTCCTTCCGGATCATCAGTAACATGACCGGTTGTAACAATCTCAAGTCCGAGAGATTTAACTTCCTCAAGTGCCTTCAGACATTTGTCTTTGATTAATTGCTGCGGTGAATTTATCTCACCAAATCCGACAAATGCCGCTTTAGCTAAATATTCTTTCATTAATATTTCCTGGTTTTTTGTTATTTATAATTGCGACAAATAGTAAATAAAGTACACACAGAACGGGAACGACAAAGGCTGTCTGAATTGAGGTAAGATCCACAACCATGCCCATAACCGGAGGAATAAAGGCACCTCCCGCAATTGCAGAAACCATTAATCCTGACAACTCATTGGTATGTTCAGGCATATGTTCAATTGTAATTGAAAAGATAAGAGGGAATATATTGGCGAATCCTAATCCAACGAGAAAGATCCCGATCAGTGTGAGCGTAAATGAACTACTGAAAATTAGAAATAGACCAGCGAGTGCCATTAAAACTGTAAATAACAACAACCGGCGTGGCCTTATTCGTGACAAAATCAATGAACCCAGGAACCTTCCGGCCAGAATTGGCAGGTAAAAAAGAGACCAGCTGATCAGCAATCCCATTTTCTCAACGGATATCCCAAATTTCTCCCTTAAAAGTATGGGTACATGGGCACTCATTGAAATTTCCAAACCACAATATACAAAAAGCCCCAAAACCATTGCCAAAACATAACCATTTCCGAGAAGTTTAAAACATGATTTGAATGAAGCATGGTGATCATCCTCCATTTTTTTCTCCGTTATTTTGAATGTGTTCAGCAAAACGAAGCTTATCAGGACAATACATGCAAAGAGCGGGAACAATATGCTCCAGTCAAGTCCGAATGCCCTCAGCATGATAACAGGTATTATGAAGCCCATTGAGGAACCAATGGTTATAAAAGATTGGGCTAAAGAAAGGTTTTTTGAGTAATGGCCCTCTTCTGAAATATCACGCATGATTGGATTGCCTGAAACCTGCAGGATTGACCCGCCTGCACCTAAAAGCAGGATAGCCATCAGAATTTTATAAAATTGAATCATAGAACTGCCATCAACGACCATTTTCCCATACATTCCTGAAAAAATAGGGATGATCAGTCCTAAAAGTGCAATGGTAAGTCCAAAATTCAGAACAAATTTTTTCCCCTTTTTATCCTGTAGCAGCCCGATAGGAACTGAAAGTACCCCATACATTATATACGCCAGCATTGGAAGGAGCGATGCCATTGTGTTGGATATTTTAAAAGATCCCTGGGCAAGACTAACCATTGGCCCTGCGGAATCGATCATACCCATTGATATGAAAATCAAGAAAATAGGTAATGTCTTTAATTTCATTGCTGCAATGTTGTAAAAATCAGGTTAATTCAAACACTTTTAAATTAGTTAGTCAATCTACAAACTTACAGAGTAAGTATCTTGCAAAAAACTACTACTTTTTCAAATAATGACACTATATTTGCATAATTTAAGGCATAATCCAGGTTTTACTTACAATAAAGACATAACATAATGCAGCCAAAACTCGAAAAAATATTTCAGAACATATCTTCCTCTATTTCGGTAAAAAGGGAAATAGTTCCTTATATGGATTATCCATGGCATTACCATCCTGAATTTGAAATTATTTTTGTAGAAAAAAGCTATGGCATCCGGTTAATGGGAAATCATATCGGGAATTTCAGCGATGGGGATTTAATGTTTATCAGTCCAAACCTGCCACATGTCTGGAAAAATGATCAGGCTTTTTATTTGGACAATAAGGATTTTCTCGTTGACGTATATGTTATTCAATTCCGTGAAGATGCTCTCAGGGAGGGTTTTTTCGACCTTCCCGAGTTTATTCATGTTAAAAAGTTATTTTCACTCGGACAACAGGGAGTGTTGGTCAGGGGCAACGATCAGAAAAAAATATCTGAATTAATAAAAGCCGTGTATAATTCAGCTGGAATTGATCGGCTTATTCTATTTCTGAAAACGCTTGAGGCTATTGCCAATGCAACAGAAATTGAATTACTTGCGGGTATTGGATATACCAATTCCATATCCAATAGAGATACAGAGAGAATAAATAAAGTAATGAGCTACTTTATGGAGAATTATACTCAGGAGTTTAAACTTGATGAAATTGCAGCTCTTGTGAATCTCAATCAATCATCGTTTTGCCGGTACTTTAAAAATAAAACTCACAAAACCTGTTCTCAGTTTTTAAATGAAATAAGAATTGCTCACGCCTGTAAGCTGTTAATAAATAACAATATGAATATATCTGAAATTTGTTATGAAATTGGATATAACAATATTTCACATTTCAACAGGCAGTTTAAACTTATTACAGGATATACTGCAAAAGTTTATTCCCAAAAGTATATTGTCAATACATAGTAACACTGGTGTCCGGTTAAATAGACACAAAATATTCGATATTCTAATGTCCTGATTTATTGCGTCCCTATGGGACTAATAAAATCAGGGGTTGCTTTTATTTCTACCGATATGCAGTCCCTAACAGGACTGTCCCGCAGGGACAATATATTGGTAGCAAGTAAATTACAAATTTGCAGTAAGTCCCTTAGGGACGAAATATTTATTTAACCGGACAACAATAATATAATATCACTAACACACTAATTATTTGGCCGGCTCATTAAATTAATCCTTAGAACAGTAATAGAATAAGCCGGGACCACGTATCTAAAACCGGTTGCGGCGCTGAATGTGCCTGTTGACGGAATTACTTTGGCTGGATTAATAATTGAATTTTCCGACTCCGGGGTACCTGTTAATACTGTGAATTGCCCAACCGGGTTAACTTTTCCTGCCCCGTCGAGAATAATATTTACTGTTTCAGATGTTTCTGATTTATTGGCAACTTTCAGCAGTATATCATTTTTACCACCTTCATTATCAATAGATGCTGACCAGTAACATTTTTTTGTATTTTGAGTAAAAGGTACAATACAGGTTCCCTGATTATCTGAGAATAACATTTTTTGCATATAGTACGAGGGTGTAGCAAAACAGTTTACAGCATCATTCCAGACAATACAGGGGCCAAATACGCATTTATCTACGAAGCTGCCATAATTCCCATATCCGGTCCACCACATCCGCTGCGAGTTCTTTTCACATCCCAGCATGAAAACAGCATCGCCAAGTGCATCTCCAAAGTTTCCAACGATATTTCCGTCATGTCCCTTACTTGATGATGCATACTCAGCGATGCATATCTTTTTGCATTCCGGATTAATACTATCAAATCTGTTGTATAACCCTGCCAAATCTTTTTCTTTTCCTAATTCACCCAGATTATAAAAATGTTCGTCAGTAAAATCAACTGTATTGCCTGAAGTAGTTGATAATTTATAGGTATGGAGGTTACCATTGTACATAATCTTCATATACGGGTACCGGGCTACAATGGCCTTCCTAATCATTGCATACCTCACAGAATATTCCTCTCCAAGAAAACTGTTTTCATTTCCAATTTCGATATATTTGAGATTATATGGAAGAGGGTGGCCGTTTTCAGTACGTTTAGCTCCCCAGAATGTTGAGGATGAACCATTGCAGTACTCGATTAAATCAAGTATATCGTCAATAATTGGTTGCATTTTATCAATAGGACAAACGGAAAACCATCTTGGCAAAAAGCCTGCTTCACTTATTCCTGATGAAGATGTATAAACCGGTTGAGCCCCTAAATCTTCGCAAAGTTGCAAATATTCGTCTAATCCAAAATAGAGGTCGTTCTTGTAGTCCCATCTGTTCCTGGTCGAACCTGGCCTTTGTTCAACCGGACCTATCGAATTTTTCCAGTTCCAGCAGGAATCTATGCCAGCCGACTCAGCCATGCATCCGCCCGGGAATTGTATATATTTGAGTTTAAGGTCTGATAATTTTTCAGCCAGATCCTGTCGCAAACCGTTTGGACGATCCTTCCATGTTGGAGGCATTACGGTAACTACATCAAGATAAACATCGCCTGTTGCGGATGCATAGAGTACAAAACGGTTTTTTCCGCTCACATTCACGATGCCACTGGTGGTCATATCGCACCTAAAATGTTGCCAATCTGTAGTTAGTTTAAATTCTGCTGATTGCGCGTAAATAGCACCGTCATTACTTTCCAGTTTAGCTTTTAAGGTGCCTTTGAAATTTGATCCTCTCTTTGCCCAGAATGAAAGTTTATAAGCTGTATTGTTTCTTAATGCGATCCCCCAGTAACCTCCGTTAGCCACTCCCACATCTCCCGAAACCACAGACGTAACATTAAGGTTCATGCATTTTTTTTGAAATTTGTTCAACATACCGGTTTCGTCAGAAGTTCGGGAGAATAATTTGCCATCTGAGGATGCTGATTTTACAAGAAACCATTCTGCAATTGGGACTTTAAGCTCCTCGAATGAAGGATTGTTGATTAACTGTGCGTATAGTCCCCCCTGAAACTGGTGGTTAAAATCCTCGAGTTGCTGACCTCCGCAAATATCTGCCACTGCTGCACCAGGATTAGAAACATCGATGCAAATTTTCGTGGTTGTAGTTTGTATGCAGGACATAATAGTTCCGGTGCACAGGATAGCAATAATTGTCAGAATTTTCATATTGAATAATTTGTTTTACTGTTTATTTATAAGCCAGTCGAATGCTTTCTGACCGGCGAGTTGCCCGCCATCAATTACAAAAGTCTGACCTGTAATGTATCTCGACATTTCATGGGCAAGAAATAAAAATATCGGGGCAACATCGGTAACCAAACCTGTTCTGTTGGAAGGGATGTACCTGTTAACGAATTCTTCCACAAACTCGTCACTATCCACATCAAAATTTAAAGGACCACGAACATATCCGGGACAAATTGCATTTACATTAATATTTAAATGCGCTAACTCTATTGCCATAGTCTTGGTTAATAATACTAACCCTGCTTTTGAAGAATTATAATGAGCATGTCCAAATTCCCCATCCAATCCGTTTTTGCTTGACATATTTAATACTGAGCCGTTTTTTCTTTTAGCCATATAGCGGCAAACAGCCTGGGCAACATAGAATGATCCTGTCAGGTTAATATCTATTGTTCGCAGCCATTCTTCCCGGGTTAATTCTAAAAAAGGAGTTACAAGGCAAATACCTGCATTGTTTACCAGAACATCAATTGGTGCGATGGCTTCAGTTTTATCGACACTATCTATAACAATTTCCTGATTTGAAACATCAACCAAAAAGGAGTTAACTTCATAACCCATGTTTTGAAGAACGGCAGTTGCTTCACTTAAAGTCTTTTCGTTATAGTCAAAAATGCTGAGCATTGCACCCGAATCGCCGAATTGACGGGCTATTTCATAACCAATACCTCTTGCGCCCCCGGTAATTAATACATGTTTGTCAGTAAAATCAAGTTTCATAATTTATTTTATAAGTTTTAATATTTTGATTTATTATTCACCAGCACCTCTTCCATTACATTTAATACTATTTCAATATCTTTCCTGGTATGTTGGATGCTGTAGCCATGATGGGCTGGCCCACCTCCATAATCATGGAAGTACACACCTTTTTCCCAACAGGCTTTTAAGATTTGTAAGAAAACCTGGTTTTCATGGCAAAACGTTTCCTCATAATTTCCGGCAGGAGTTTTACGACCCAGAAGAATATTAAATCTTGCACCAAAATTGGGTACAACCATATTCAGATCATGCTTTAAAATGATGGAATCAACCCCTTCGTGGAACTGTTTTTCGAGTTCATGAAGTTTTGGATAAAAATAACCTTTTGAAGCCTCGTGCATAAATGCCAATCCTGCTAAAACCGGTACCAGGTGGGCGTTAAAAGTTCCGCTATGTTGAACATTACCAAGAGGGGAGAATAAATCCATTATTTCTTTCTTTCCGCAAAAACCTGAAAGGGGAAAACCGCCTCCTATTGATTTCCCAACTGTCGTCACATCCGGTATTACGCCTAATTCGTTTTGGGCAGCCTGAAATGATTTTTTGTACGCCGACTGAATTTCATCAAAGAATAAGACAATATTATTTTCGGTTGTAAGTTTTCTAACGAGTTGCAAATAGTCACTCTCTGCCCTGATGCCTGCACAGTTGAAATTAACCGGTTCCATTATTAAAATCGCAGTCTCATCTGCGTATCTTTCAATAGTTTTGATTAGGAACTCTTTATCATTAAAAGGTATAGGAATGATCAGATCTGCCATGGCAGCAGGAATCCCTTCAGATTCAATATAAGGTTTGATACGGTTTTTTGGAAATTCTGATTTTGGAGGATGTCCTCCGATATAAATCATTTCATGATATCCGTGAAAGTGTCCTTCAACCCTGATAATTTTATTTTTCCGGGTATATGCCCTGCAGGCCCTGATCAGATGTAATGTTGCTTCCGAACCCGATGAGCAAAACCTCACTTTGTCGGCACAGGAAACGGTATTGCAAACAAATGAAGCCAGTTCTTCATGATATATGGTTTCAAATGAATTGACATATCCTATTTCCATTGCCTTTCTAAGGGCTTCATCAATTGCAGGGTGGGCATTGCCAAGTAAGCCTGCCCCATGGGCACAGCACATATCAATATATTCCTTTCCATCCAGATCAGTTACGCGGCTACCCTTGCCCTTCGAAACGTAAAATGGCATTTGAATAGCTTTATTAAACCTGGTTGATGAATTGACCCCTCCGGGCAAAACTTTACTTGCTTTTTTGTAATGGTCTGATTGTGTTGACATTAAATTTAATTTTTTTAGGTCCAGATGTATAGAATAATGTAACCTACAAGTTGAATATCAGTAAAATATAAACCACGGACAGGATGTAAAAAGGTTATTTGAGCCTATAAAACAATACTGAACGACCGGGGATGGTTAATCCGGAAGTTGTGCCCGTATTTCCCACTTCAGCATCTTTCCAGATATCAAATAACTTGCAGTTGTGCTTAATTCCAAGTTGTCTCCAGTCAACTTTTATGGTATTTTCTTTCCAGTGCCTGTTAAAAAAAATAATTGCGGTTTCGTTATCGGACAATTTCTTTGACCAGATTTCAAAATCACCTTCATCGAATATTTTGCTCCCCTGAATGCCTAATTTATCCTGATTAATCTTAATTGCATTTTTGTTGGTAAGTATCCTTTTTGTAGGTTCGTCCATAGTTCTGAGATCATTACCAGCCATCAAAGGAGCTGCGAGCAGGCACCAGAAACTGAAATGGGCAATATATTCATTGTTTTTCATCTGTCCGTTTCCTACTTCGAGCATGTCAGGATCGTTCCAATGACCCGGGCCTGCGAATTTTTCCAGGCCCACCTGCTGATCCAAAATCGTAGTCCAACCTATTCCACCCCAGCTGACTTTACAGTCCCAGCAATCCTGAATATCGAGCGTGGTGCGCCAAAGATGACCTACATTCTGCGCCCATTTCCATGGACGGTTGTTTCCCTGTTCGCATAAACTGAAAACGATTGGCCTGCCACTACCGGCAAGTGCTTTGCTCATATCAGTATAGGCTTTTACTGCATCAATGCCTTCTGAATCACACCAGTCATACTTCAGATAATCAACTCCCCAACCGGCATATGTATTAGCATCAATTATCTCATATCCATGGCTTCCCGGACGTCCCTGACAGGTAGACCGTCCACCGTCGGAGTATATACCAAACTTCAGTCCCTTGGAATGAACATAATCTGCCAGACTCTTTATTCCTGAAGAAAACCTGATAGAGTCAGCTACTATTGTTCCATCAGGTTTGCGCGATACCTGCCAGCAATCGTCGATAACAATGTATTCATAACCCAGTTTAGCCATTCCGGTCGTAACCATGGCATCAGCCATTTCTTTTATGATTTTTTCATTGATGTCACATCCGAATTTGTTCCAGCTATTCCAGCCCATAGGTGGGGTTAATGCCAGATTTTGCGTCTTCTGGGCAAATACTCCTGAAAAGGGAAGCAATAAAAAGAGAAGAATTAGAAGATTGTTTTTCATGCGTATATAATTTGTTTTTTAAGGTCGCATGGAATAGCCATGGTGAGAATATTCATCCTGATTGGTGATTTTATAACCAAGGCTATTTCATGTAATTATTTTGAGATATTTTGTTTATAATCTGTATTTTACAATTTACCAGGCCGCTTAAGTTATTTAAGTTTGAAAAATAAAACCGACCGGCCAGGTATAGTTAATTGTAAATTAGCATTTGTATCTCCCACTTCAGCATTTTTCCATATATCAAATAACTGGCTATTGCGACGGATCCCAAGTTGTTTCCAGTTAATATTAAAAGTATTCTCTTTCCAATTCCTGTTAAAGAAAATAATTGCTGTTTCGTTGTTGGATAATTTCTTTGACCAGATCTCAAAATCCCCTTCATCGAAAATCTTACTTCCCTGGATCCCCAATTTATCCTGGTTAATATTAATTGCATTCTGGTTTGTAAGGATCATTTTTGTTGAGTCGCTCATTGAACGGAGATCATTACCAGCCATCAACGGTGCTGCTAAAAGGCACCAGAAACTAAAGTGGGCAATATATTCGTTGTTTTTCATTTTCCCATTTCCCACTTCAAGCATATCAGGGTCGTTCCAATGACCAGGGCCTGCAAATTTTTCCAGTCCAACCTGCATATCCAGAATTGAGGTCCAACCAAACCCTCCCCAGTCTGTTTTGCAATCCCAGCAATCCTGAATATCACCTGTAGTACGCCAAAGATGACCTACATTTTTAGCCCATGTCCACGGACGGCTGCCACCCCACTCACACATACTGAAAACAATTGGCCTGCCGCTATTGGCAAGTGCAGTGCTCATATCTGTATATGCTTTTACCTGTTCAATACCTTCGCTAAAACACCAGTCATATTTAACAAAATCAACGCCCCATCTGGCATAGGTATCCGCATCGGTTACTTCATAACCATGGCTTCCGGGGCGACTGTTACAACTAAGTCGCCCTCCACAGGTATGTATTCCAAACTTCAGCCCTTTTGAATGAACATAATCAGCAAGACTTTTTATCCCAGAAGGAAATTGTATTGAGTCAGCGATTATTGTTCCATCCGGATTACGCCCAATCTGCCAGCAATCGTCAAGAACAATATATTCGTAACCTATGTTATTCATTCCGGATGAGACAATTGCATCAGTCATTTCCCTCATTGTTTTTTCATCTATTTTGCATCCGAATTTATTCCAGCTGTTCCATCCCATTGGTGGGGTTAATGCAAGATTCTGTGTTTTTTGGGCTAACACTCCCGAGAAAGGAATTAGTAAAAAGATAAGAAAAAAGATTTTATTTTTCATTTTCAGGAGTAATAAACTATTATTTCTTTGCAACAGAAAACATATCATTGATAAGACTTAGTGTGCGTTTAACTAAAATTTGACCACCCTCAGGACCTACCATAACACTTTGTATAACAGCACTGTATCCACCATGCCCGGTTGCATTTTCCGTCGGCAGATATCCTCTTGATATCCCTGTCAACTGAATGGTAAATGTCTGTAGTGCATTGCTACGTGCCTGTATCTGGATCCCATAGTCTGTAAAAAGCTCAAATTCACTCGTGCAAATTGCCACATCACCTAGCCGGAGTACGTGTAACTCCACATTTAATTCAGGATGCGGTTCTGTTTTCTGCTTTTCATAACGATCAAGAACGGCTTTGTTCCATTTAACAATGGATAAAACCCGCTCAGCTGCCTTAGGGTCTGCTGCTATCTGTGCTTCAGCCTTCTCCATTTCCACCTTACAATTTAAATATTCCGCATCGGTAACCAGGCGCATCGGTAAAGTCAGTGTTTCCACCTTATGAATTAGCTGCACATTCGAATGACGGTTCTCCTTAACAGCTTGATATGCTTCTTCAACAGCAAAGACAACACGTCTGCCCATTTCCTCCAGCTGGGTCAGATTCCGCAGTCTTACCATCCGGTCTTCTGCAGCTCTTCTGTACATAGGTCTGGTTGATATATCGCCTGCAGCAGCTATCCATCCAACGACAACCAGCTCAGGGCCAAAACGTTTTTTTAATTGTTCACGTACCGGATGCCAGTAATCAGCATTTACCATTGATCTATTCTCAGCTTCCTGTGCAGGACAACTGACATTAAGAGAAGTAGCAATTAATTTACCACTCTTATTCCAAAAGAAAAGTACATTGACATCGTGATCTTCCATACCCTCCATATTTAAAAACTTAGGAGAATTGGTACCTCCATACATTTGTGCTGATCCATCAGCATAGACAGTTCTGCGGTTATATCCTACAACTGCATGGCTCAGCCCCCATGTAACACTACCGGGATGACGATTTTTCCAGGCTTTAACAATCGCTTCGGTCACTCTTTTAGCAAAGAACCCCCTATACTCTTCAACCTGTGTAACTCCTTCTTTTGGAATTTGATATTGAAAATTATCATTTGGGTCATTCTTTAAAACAGGTGCCGTATGGGTATGAGTTGCGGTAAGAAATAGTTTCTTCACATCCAGCTCCGGGATTTGTTTGTGCACTTGTTCACGAACCATCTCAATCAATTCTTTGGGAAAGCCCCCAACATCGCACGCAACCATTATCGCTGCATCGGTCTGACCCGTACCATCACGTGATTCAAGAGCTATCACATTAGCTGTCAAAGGTGTCTCGATGGTTTTAGCAATGCGCAATTCATATTGTCCGGCAAGGGCCACAGGTAACACAGGGGTAATGTCGGCAGTAGCTGCTCCTATAAATAATTCTGAAGTTTGAGATTTTACCGCAACACACAGTATCATTAAAAATGCCACAATTATCATTTTCTTAATCTGCCTTATTAGTTCTTTCAATAAATGTGACAGATTAATGACTTTTAAGATATCCGGAAACAAAAGGCTATTTCCAATGATAACCGAATGATTAAAAGCATTGTGGTTTATCTTCCAATAAGCATCGTTTTCCATAAATTTTATTTTTGATTATAAAGATTTTTAAATCTGTAAAATGTATTAAGGGACTATGAAACTATTATTTAACGGGCACTTTGAACATATCGTTGATAAGTTTTAAAGTGTTTTCCACAAGCATCTGTCCACCCTCAGGTGTTACCATGACACTTTGTATGATTGCACTGTATCCGCCACCCTTAGTTGCATTTTCTGTAGCGAGGTATGATCCGGGCCCTGCAAGCTGGATGACAAAAGTCTGTAATGCATTGCTTCGTGCCTGAATTCGAACCCCATAATCAACAAAAAGCTCAAATGGATTAGAACAGATTGCCACATTACCGAGGCGAAGCACATGTATCTCAGCTTCGAGTTCAGGATGGGGATTTGTTTTCTGCTTTTCATAACGAAATACGATATCCCTGTTCCATGTCATATTAGCCAAAAGCTGCTCAGCAGACTTTGGGTCTGCAGCCATCTGTGCTGCAGCCTTCTCCATTTCCCCCTTACAGTATTGGTACTCAGTCTCTGTAACAAGGCGCATCGGTAAAGCCAGTTTTTCAACCTTATGGATTAACTGTGCATTGAAATGACGATCTTTCTTAACCGTTTC
>Ga0247841_10001594_pt1 | contig 49708 bp, 42 predicted proteins | sample LaCruzMarch2015__2_FD_192410 | JGI IMG/M metagenome (GOLD analysis project Ga0247841, IMG submission 192410) | Freshwater microbial communities from meromictic Lake La Cruz, Castile-La Mancha, Spain - LaCruzMarch2015_18m | ecosystem: Environmental > Aquatic > Freshwater > Lake | place: Spain... | reverse complement strand
AGTTGTTAAATAGGTTAAAAAAAGAAAGTCCTGGATTGAAAAATATAAATTTGCGTATAGGGGAAATTTCGTGAAAAAATCAAAAGAAGAAGTAAATAATAATCCTAAGCCAACAGAAAAAGCCAAGGCCTACGATGCTACCAGTATTCAGGTTTTGGAAGGTATCGAAGCGGTTAGGCGTCGGCCCGCGATGTATATTGGGGATACTTCGACACGCGGTCTGCACCACTTGGTTTACGAGGTTGTTGACAATAGCGTTGACGAAAGCCTGGCAGGTTTTTGTGATTACATTTCTGTTTCTGTGCAAGCAGATAATAGTGTAACAGTGGTTGATAATGGCCGCGGCATACCGGTAGACATGCATAAGACCGAAAAGAAACCTGCGGTGGAGGTGGCTTTAACCACTTTGCACGCCGGAGGTAAATTCGATCACCGTTCTTATAAGGTTTCTGGTGGTTTGCATGGAGTAGGGGTAAGTTGTGTTAACGCGCTTTCGGATTGGCTGGAAGTAGAAGTAAAAAGGGACGGTAAAATTTATCACCAGCGTTATGAGCGGGGCAAAACCGTATCCAAACTTACAGTTATTGGTAAAAGTAATTCCACGGGCACCAAAATTACTTTTAAGCCGGACAAAACAATTTTTACCAAAACAGATTACTCCTACGATATACTCTCGCAGCGTCTTAGGGAGTTGGCCTTTTTAAATAAAGGATTAAAAATAAAATTGGCGGATGAGCGTTCGGACAAAGAAACGGTTTTTGAGTTTTCCGGAGGGATCGTCTCATTCGTTGAGTACCTCAATAAAAATAAAAACCCCTTGCACAGCAAAATGGTTTATTTTGAGAAGCTTCAGGATGATATTAATATTGAGGTTGCCTTACAGTATAATGATGGCTATGCCGAAACTCTGTTTTCTTTCGCCAATAATATAAATACTATTGAAGGAGGAACGCATCTGTCCGGGTTTAAATCCGCACTTACCCGCGGGATTAATCAATACGCCAAATCTAAAAACTTACTTAAGGACAATATTGCTATTAGCGGTGATGATGTACGCGAAGGTTTAACTGCGGTAATTAGCGTAAAGGTCCCTAATCCTCAGTTTGAGGGACAGACTAAAACTAAGCTTGGTAATTCCGAGGTAGAGGGATTGGTGGCTTCGGCCAGCCTTGATGCACTTTCCAGCTATTTTGAGGAAAACCCATCTGTTGCTAATAAGATTATAGAAAAAGTAATTGTAGCTTCGCGTGCCAGAGAAGCTGCGCGTAAGGCCAGGGAGTTAACTCGCAGAAAAGGCGCGTTAGAAGGTGCGGGCCTGCCCGGTAAATTAGCAGACTGTTCGGAACGAGATGCAGCTTTATGTGAACTTTACATCGTGGAAGGAGATTCTGCAGGCGGTTCAGCAAAGCAAGGACGCGACAGAAGATTTCAGGCTATTCTACCCATTAAAGGTAAAATCTTAAATGTAGAAAAATCACGATTGGATAAAATTTTGTCTAATGAAGAGATACGTACCATCATTACCGCGTTGGGAACCGGTATTGGTGAAGAATTTGATCTCTCTAAATTAAGGTACCATAAACTTATGCTTATGGCAGATGCGGATATTGATGGTTCGCATATACGCACCCTGCTTTTGACATTGTTATACCGTCAAATGCCCAAGCTAATAGAAGGGGGGCATGTTTATATAACTCAGCCGCCTCTATATAAAATTAAAAGAGGTCAGCGTGAAGAATATATTCAGACTGAACAGCAGATGGATGATTTGCTATTAGATTTAGGCCGGGAAGGGCACAAGCTATTACGAGTGAAAGATAAGCAGAGTTTTACAGATAATCAATTTAAAGAACTCCTAAAATATCTGGTTGAGCTAGATAAACTAGGAAGATATTTAGACAAAAAGGGAGTAAATTTCGCAGATTATATTAATTCCAGACATCCTAAAACCAAGAAAATGCCTATTTATAGGATAAAAGTGGAGGGAAATACCCTTTTTGCCTTTTCAGATAAAGAGTTAGCGGCAATTACTGAAAAAGAAGGCAAAGAGGCAGAACAAGATGTTTTGCAACTTTTTGAGTCGCAGGAAATTGAACAAGTAATTGCCAAAATTGAGAAACTTGGTTTTGATATTGAGAACTATTTTAGTAATACTATTGTTTCTAAGCAAGGGGTGGTTAAGGAACCGGGAAAAAAGCTTAAAGCAGTCTACCGGATTACTAATGATGGGGATACCAAGGAAGTTTTCAGCTTAAGGGATGTACTTGCGTATATTAAAGAAGTGGCTGTTAAGGGTATGCACATTCAGAGGTATAAAGGTTTGGGTGAAATGAATCCGCAACAACTTTGGGATACGACTATGGATCCGGAAAAAAGGACAATTTTACAGGTAGTTTTAGAAGACGCAGTTGAGGCGGATAAAATGTTCACGGTTTTGATGGGGGATCAAGTAGAGCCGCGCCGTCAGTTTATAGAAGATTACGCGCATCAGGTAAAAAATCTGGACGTTTAACCATGGAAATAATTATACCGGAAAAACATAAGCAGGCCATTCATCCCGTTGCTATCTTTAGGGAGGGCTGGAGTATTTGTTGGAAGAATTTAGAAAAGCTGGGAGCTATTTATCTGATTTTCAATTTACCAATCATGGTTGTTTATCTAACGCCTATGGCGAGCAAGCTTCAAAAAGAGAAGGTAAACCTTGCTACGTTTCTTTGTTTTTTTCTCCCTATTTTAATAGTCAGTATTTGGGGGCACATTGCCTTATTATTGGGGGCTAAAAAGGCGGCTAACCTTGAGGATTATACAATTGGCCAAAGCATAAGTCAGACAAAGGTATTCTTTCTAAAATACCTAGGGACAGTTTTAGTGGCTACCTTGTTTTTTATGGGCGTTATGATGTTGGGCGGGTTATCTACCGTAATTGTTCTGGCGCTATTAATAAAGGTTAATAAGATATTGGCACTCCTGATTTGTATTGTTCTGGCAACGGCGGCTCTGGCATATTTCATTTATTTTATGTTACGTTGGTCTCTTGCTACAACAGTTTGCGTGCTCGAGAACATCCGGCCCATTACTGCTTTAAGGCGGAGCCTTTCTTTAGTTACAGACCATGTGCACCCAGTTGTAGGGACTTACCTGTTGATTATACTTACGTATGTTGTTTGCTTGTTGCCTTTTATTATTATCGGGTCTTTTTTAGGAATAGGTAATGATAATATTCAGGCTAACCGGGCAGGCACAATATATAGCATATTTATAAATATTCTACTGGTGCCGCTTTGGGCTTCAGTTACGGTAGTATTGTATAAAAAATTAAAAGAGGCGTTAGGAGACCATGTACACGCGTAACGATAAAATAATACCGGTTTATATCGAAGAAGAGGTTAAGGATTCTTATCTGAATTATGCGATGAGCGTGATTGTTGGCCGGGCCCTGCCTGATGTACGTGATGGCCTAAAACCAGTGCATCGCAGAATTCTTTATGCGATGCAGGATCTTAACCTGGAGCATTCCAAGCCATATAAAAAATGCGCCCGTATAGTCGGTGAAACCATGGGTAAGTATCACCCGCATGGAGACATGGCTATTTACGATACCCTAGTAAGAATGGCACAGGATTTTACTTTGCGCTATCCCCTGGTTGATGGTCAGGGAAACTTTGGCTCAGTCGACGGAGATACTGCCGCAGCGATGCGTTATACTGAGGCTCGGCTTGCCGCGATTTCCGAGGAGTTACTTGGGGATATTGATAAAGATACAGTTGTCTTCGGACCTAACTTTGACTCTTCACTGAAAGAGCCCCTGCTTTTACCGGCCAGCCTGCCTAATCTTTTAGTCAATGGATCAAGCGGTATTGCCGTGGGTATGGCTACGAATATACCTCCGCATAATTTGAATGAAGTTTGCGATGCGATTATTTATCTACTTGACCATCCTGACGCTGAAATTAAAGATCTTATGCGTTATATTAAAGGGCCGGATTTTCCCACCGGAGGATTAATTTGCGGTAAGGGTGGGATTAAGGACGCCTACATGACAGGCAGGGGGAAACTTTTGGTACGCGCCAAGGCAACTATTGAACATCAAAAAAACGGAAAAGATTTAATCATCTTTACCGAGATTCCTTATCAGGTACAGAAATCCGGAGTTATTGAGTCTATCGCTGCTTTAGTTGATGATAAAAAAATTGAAGGCATATCTGATATACGTGATGAATCGGACAAAGAAGGTATGCGTATTGTGATTGAGCTTAAACGGGATGTTGAATCGCAGATTATCTTAAACCAACTTTTTAAGCATACGCAACTAGAAAATACTTTTGGCATTATTATGTTGGCTTTGGTGGATAACCGGCCCAAGGTTTTAAATTTAAGCCAGGTATTGGATTGCTATATTGAACATCGCAGGGTGGTTATCCGCAGGCGTACACAGTTTGAGTTAGATAAGGCTTTGAAGCGTGCGCATATTTTAGAAGGTTTAAAAATCGCGCTTAAGTTTATAGATCGGATTATTAAAGTCATCAAAACCTCCAAGAGCGTTGAAGCAGCCAAGATAAATTTGATGAAGGAGTTTGGGCTTTCTGAGATTCAGTCACAGGCGATCCTTGAGATGCAGCTGCAGCGCCTGACTGCCCTGGAGCGCGATAAAATTGACGCGGAGTATGAAGAACTTTTAAAGAAAATTGAATTATGCCGGGCAATCCTGGCTTCTCAGAAAAAGATAGAAGCAATTATCAAGGAAGAGCTTGAAAATTTAAAGAAAAAGTATGGGGATGAGCGGCGAACAGATATTGTAGGTGAGGCAGAAGAGTTGGAGGTTGAAGACTTGATTGCCGAAGAGGATGTAGTGGTAACAATCAGCCATGGCGGTTACATTAAACGCCTGCCGGTAAGCTCTTATCGTAAACAAAAACGCGGAGGCACGGGAGCAACAGGTGCGGAGCTTAAGGAAGAAGATTTTAGCGAGCATCTTTTTGTTGCCTCGACTAAAGACTATCTGCTTATTTTTACTGATAAAGGCCAGGTTCACTGGTTAAAGGTTTATGAAATACCGCAGGCCAGCCGTATTTCTAAAGGAAAAGCGATTGTTAATCTTGTGCAGATGGAACAGGCCGCCAAGGTTAGTTCAACTATTCCGGTAAAAGATTTTTCTCCGGATAAATATTTAGTCATGGTTACCAAGTTTGGACAGATTAAGAAGACTAAGCTTGAGGCATACGGGAATCCACGCAAGGGCGGGATTATTGGAATCACTTTGGAAAAAGATGATGTGTTGATTGGAGTAGAGATGACCGATGGCAAGCAGGAGTTGCTTATCGGGACCAAGCAGGGTAAGGCAATAAGGTTTTCCGAAGAAAAGGTGCGCGATATGGGCAGGGGGGCACAAGGCGTACGCGCAATCTCTTTAGCGAAAAAAGATGAAGTTATCGATATGGTGGTTCCGCAAAAGGACTCTACTATACTTACGGTTACAGCTTTAGGTTTTGCAAAACGCACTACTATAGATGAATACCGGCTCACTAGCCGCGGTGGCAAAGGTGTAATTAATATCAGAGTTACGGATAAAAACGGTGAAGCTGTAAATTTAAAGACCGTAAATGACAAGGATGAGCTTATGGTTATTACTCAAAACGGAATATTTTTACGTTGCGCAATAAAAGATATCCGTGAAACCGGCCGCTCATCTCAAGGTGTGCGATTGATTAAATTACAGGATAAAGACCGGGTTTCTTGTGTCGCTCCGGTAATTGCTGAAGAAGAAGAGTAAACTCTGACCCTGTCGTCTAGCCTGGTCCAGGACAAGAGCTTTTCAAGCTCTCGACACGGGTTCAAATCCCGTCAGGGTCATAATATAGAATGTCCCGCTTCGTACCCGTAGCAAAATTAACTTTTTAATTTTGCTACACTCCGCGGGATTTCGCTAGACAAAAACTTAAGGTGCTCAATGTGCGGAATAGTCGGATATATCGGTGAAAGGCCAGCTCAAGAGATTCTTTTGACTGGCCTTAAGCGTTTAGAATACCGCGGATATGATTCTAGCGGCATGGCAATAATCCTGCCTGTTAAAAACACCCTGTCAATAAGAAAATCTCCCGGTAAAATCAGTGCGCTTGACAAACTGCTTAAATCTAAGCCTCTTGATGGTTCATTGGGGATTGCGCATACCCGTTGGGCTACCCATGGTGCGCCTACCCAGGCCAATGCTCATCCCCATGCTGATTGTGATAATGAAATTGCTCTGGTACATAATGGCATTATTGAAAATTATGAAACCTTAAGGAATCAATTACTTAAAGAAGGGCATATATTTCGAAGCCAAACTGATACAGAGGTTATCGTTCACCTTATTGAGAAGTTTTATACAGATATCCCCCTGGAGGATGCGGTACGCAAAGCCTTAAAATTAGTCACCGGTTCATTTGCTATTGCGGTTATTTCCAAGCGCGAGCCCGGGAAACTGATTGGTGCCCGTTCCGGAAGCCCCTTGATTGTGGGAATAGGTAAAAACGAAAATTTTCTTGCCTCGGATGCTCCGGCAATTTTAGAGTATACCAAGGATATAATTTTCTTAGAGGAAAACGAAATTGCGATTTTAAATAAAGACCGCTTTAAGGTAATCGACCTTGCCGGTAATGAAATAATTAAAAATCCGGTGAAACTTAACTGGGATATTGAGCAGGCACAGAAGCAGGGGTATAAGCATTTTATGCTTAAAGAAATCAATGAGCAACCGAAGATTATTGAAAACTTGATCAACCTCAGGGTATCAAAGGACAATAAAATTATTTTTAAAGAACAGCATATTAGTATTGAAAAGTTAAAAAGCATAAAAAACATCTTCGTCGTTGCTTGCGGTACGGCATATCATGCAGGATTAGTGGGAAAATATATATTTGAAACGCTTTCTAATGTCCCTACTCAAATAGATGTATCGAGCGAATTTCGTTATCGTGACTTGTTGATTAACAAAGATACCTTGGTTTTGGCAATCAGCCAGTCCGGAGAAACCGCCGATACTTTAGCGGGGGTCAGGCAGGCACGTAAATTCGGCGCCTCGGTAATTTCTATATGCAATGTCCTGGGCTCAACCTTAACTCGCGAATCAGATGGAGTAATGTATACTCATGCCGGACCGGAGATTGGCGTAGCTTCTACTAAGGCCTATACTGCGCAGCTGGCAGCAATTTATTTATTTGCTTTCTATCTGGCAAGAGTTCGTAATGCCATGCCAGCCGGCAAGATTAACAAGCTAATTAAAGAGTTGAGAAGTATTCCTAAGAAACAGGCAGAGATTTTAAAAGAACAGGATGCGATTGCCCGTGTTTCCCGCAGGCATTCTCACCTGGGTTCTTTTTTGTACCTGGGTAGAAATGTAAATTACCCTTCAGCCCTGGAGGGCGCTTTAAAATTAAAAGAAATTTCATACATTCCCGCCGAAGGTTATGCTGCCGGAGAGATGAAGCATGGGCCGATCGCCTTAATTGATGAATATCGGGCGGTGGTTTGTATCGCGTCAGCCTCAAAAGTTTACGAAAAGATGGTTTCTAATATTCAGGAGATTCGTTCCCGGCGCGGCAAGATTATCGCTATTGCCACCGAAGGGGACAATAACATTAAAGAGTTGACCGGCGAAGTAGTTTATGTCCCTAAATGCGATGAATTGTTTTCTCCGCTTTTAGTTGCCTTGCCGCTGCAGCTTCTGGCATACCATATATCAGTTAAGCGTGGCTGCGATGTGGACCAGCCGCGTAACTTAGCCAAGTCAGTAACCGTGGAATAATGCTTTATATTGTTAGCACTCCCATCGGTAATTTAAAAGATTTATCTCTCAGGGCGATTGAAGTTTTAAAAAGCGTAGATTTAATTGCCTGCGAAGACACCAGGCATACAAAAATCCTGCTCGATCACTATCTCATTAAGACACCCACCACGAGTTTTTTTCAGCACAACAGATTTACAAAAGCAGACCACATCCTTGGTTTATTAAAAGAAGGCAAGGATATTGCTTTGGTTTCTGACGCCGGGACACCGGGGATTCTTGACCCCGGATATAATTTAATTAATCTGGCCATTAAAAATAACCTGGAAATGACTTTTCTTCCTGGGGCAGCGGCTTTTGTTAACGCGCTGGTAGTTTCCGGCAAACCCGCCCATGAGTTTTATTTCGGAGGATTTCTGATTAACCGGACTCAGGCACGTAAAAACCAGCTGGAAAAACTAAAGAAATTCGGCTGCACTTTAATTTTTTACGAATCTTGTCATAGAATTTTAGCCAGCCTGGAAGATATAAAAGTGGTTTTTGGCGATAAGGAAATTGTAGTAGCCAGGGAATTAACCAAGAAATTTGAAGAAATCCTGCGTGGAACCCCGGAGGTTGTTAGAAATAAACTTGCTAAAAATAAGCCTCGCGGTGAATTCGTGATAATTATTTAAAGAATAGGGATACTTATGCTTGACAAGGCCGCAGTTTGTGATATAGTTAAGAAATAAGTAGGGACCTTTAAGTCCGGCTCAGTGAAGCTGGCAAGGCAAATAAAATGATTGAGATTGTATTAAAAAACATGAACCCTTGGCAAAACAGGCCAAGGGTATTTTTTTGTCCCAAGGTAACAGAATAGCTCGAGGATATAAATGAAAGAAAAAGCCAAAATATTAGATAAGGAAGCAATCAATCGTTCAATTATGCGCATCGCCCATGAAATCATCGAGAAAAATAAGGGTACTGCGGATTTATGTGTCGTAGGCATAAGAAACCGCGGGGTTTATATTGCCAGGCGTCTGGCAGAGTGTATAAAAAAGATTGAAGGTATAGATATCCCCGCCGGCGCTTTGGATATTACGCTCTACCGTGATGATCTAGCTCTGGCTTCGGGCCAGCCTCTGGTGCGTAAAACCGAGATAGATTTTGATATAAATGATAAAAAATTAGTATTGGTTGATGATGTCCTTTATACTGGCCGTACGATCCGGGCGGCGCTAGATGCGTTAATAGATTTTGGAAGGCCACAATCAATACAACTAGCAGTTTTAGTTGATCGCGGCCACCGCGAGTTACCGATCCGGGCGGATTTTGTGGGGAAAAATATCCCTACCTCCAAACAAGAAGTGGTAGAGGTGCATCTTGAAGAATCCGACGGCAATGATGAGGTATTAATTGCGGAGGAAGAATAATGCTTTGGGCAAAAAAGGATCTTTTAGGGCTTGAATATTTAACACCGGAAGAAATTGAATTAATTCTTGAAACTGCTGAATCTTTTAAGGAGGTTTCTACCCGTGAGATAAAAAAGGTACCTGCCTTACGCGGTAAAACCGCAGTGAATCTTTTTTATGAACCGTCTACGCGTACCCGGGTATCTTTTGAAGTAGCTGCTAAACGGCTTTCCGCCGATGTTATTAATATTGCTACAGAAACCTCGAGCGTCCGGAAAGGCGAAACCTTAATTGATACAGGTAAAAACATTCAGGCGCTCAAGGCAGATATAATTATTATACGGCATAATTGTTCAGGGGCGGCAAACATGCTGGCACGCGCATTAGATATCAGTGTTGTCAATGCAGGAGACGGCTGGCATGAACATCCTACTCAGGCATTACTTGATATGTTTACGCTGAAAGAAAAGCTGGGGAAAATCAAAGGTTTAAATGTAGCCATTGTAGGTGATATAGCGCATTCGCGGGTTGCCCGCTCCAATATTTGGGGTCTGACTAAATTAGGGGCTAATGTTACTGTATGCGCTCCTGAGATGTTGCTTCCGGTTGGGATAGAGAAGACTGGGGTAAAAACATCAAGCAATATAGATGAGGTCTTGAAAGATACCGATGCAGTGAATGTCCTAAGGATGCAGTTTGAGAGGGATGAAGGTACGGCATTCCCTGAGCAGTTGGATTATTATAAAAAATTTGGCATTACCGAGGAAAGATTGGCTAAGGCTAAGAAAAACATTATTGTTATGCATCCCGGTCCGATTAACCGGGGGATTGAAATATCCAGCGAAGTGGCGGATGGGAAAAATTCAGTTATCTTAGAACAGGTAACTAATGGGATTGCCGTACGCATGGCGGTTTTGTTCTTAGTAGCCCAGGCAAGGGAAGCAAGAGCATGAGTATATTAATTAAAGACGGAAGAGTGGTTGATCCGGCGAATAAAATTGATGCTGTTTTGGATATTCTAATTGAAGATAATAAGATAGCCAGGATAGCCAGGGATATTAAAACGCAGGCAGATAGCATAATTGATGCAACAGGTAAAATTATTGCTCCGGGTATTGTTGATATGCATGTGCATTTACGCCAGCCCGGCAGAGAGGATAAGGAAACAGTATCCACTGCTACAGCCGCTGCTGTTAAGGGCGGAGTGACCACGGTTTTGGCTATGCCAAACACCAATCCGGCTATGGATTGCGTAGAAAACATCAAGTTGCTAAAAGAGGTAATTAATAAGGATGCTAAAATCAATGTGTTTGTCTGTGGCGCTATCACTAAAGGGCGCTTGGGTAAAGAATTAAGTCTGGCCGCGATGTTAAAGAAAAACGGCGCTTATGCATTAAGTGATGACGGTTGCTCCGTAGATGATAATGAGCTCATGCTTGAGGCATTTAAGAAAGCAAGGCAAGCCGGTATTTTGACTATCTGCCACTGTGAGGATAAAAAAATTTCCGGTAAAGGGGTGATTAATTTAGGTTTTAATTCTACGCGGCTGGGGCTGCGTGGCATTTCTAATGAATCAGAATATAAAAGAGTGGCGCGCGATATTGAATTGGCAGAAAAAGCTGGCGCAACCGTGCATATTGCTCACGTTAGCTGCCGGCAATCAGTAGAAATAATTGCCAAGGCCAAAAGAAAGGGCACAAAGGTAACTTGTGAAACCGCTCCTCACTATTTTTCTCTAACAGAAGACGCGCTTTTGGGATATGATACAAATATGAAGATGAATCCTCCGCTGAGAAGCCCTGAAGACCTGGCGGTGGTTAAGCAGGGCTTAAGGGATGGAACAATTGATGTTATTGCTTCCGACCATGCTCCGCATACGGAGAATGAAAAGGATATTGAATTTGAACGCGCAGAGTTTGGGGTGATTGGGCTGGAGACTGAATTAGCTGTAAGTATAACTGAGTTGATTGATTCAAAATTATTAGATTGGACCAGGCTGTTTGAGAAGCTTAGCTTTAATCCTGCCAAGATCTTAGGTATAGATAAGGGCTCTTTAAGCCAGGGAAGGGCAGCAGACGTAGTGATTATTTCCGGTGAAAAAGAATGGCAGGTTAGAAAAAATGAGCTGGCTTCTAAATCTAAAAACTCCGCATTCCTCGGCCGTACCTTAAAAGGAGTGGTAGATTATACAATTTGCAACGGAAAGATAGTATATAAAAAATAGAAAATGGAATTTATCGCCGATTTTCATATTCATTCAAAATACTCCCGGGCCACTAGCCGTGATATGGATGTTAAGCATTTGGCGGAGTGGGCAAAATTAAAAGGCGTTACCCTTATGGGTACCGGCGATTTTACGCATCATCTCTGGCTGGAAGAGTTAAAACATACATTAGAAGATTGTGGAAACGGTTTATATAAGCATGCAGGTATATATTTTATGCTTACTGCCGAAGTAAGCAGTATTTACTCTAAGGGCGGGCGTACCTACCGCATCCATAATTTAATTTTCAGCCCTTCATTTAAAAGCGTCGATAAGATAAATGAGAGGCTGGGTAGGATAGGTAACCTGGCTAGCGACGGCCGTCCAATATTGGGTTTGGATGCCGCAGAATTAGCGCGTATTGTCTTTGATATTGATGAAAACTGCATGATTGTACCTGGTCATATCTGGACTCCCTGGTTTTCTGTGTTTGGCTCTATGTCGGGTTTTGATAAGATTGAAGATTGTTTTGAGGCGCAGACAGAAAAGATATTCGCCCTCGAAACCGGGCTTTCAAGTGACCCGACAATGAATTGGCGCCTGAGCGCTTTAGACAGGTTTACTTTAATCTCCAATAGCGACTCACATTCTCCTTCAAGAATTGGCCGTGAGGCAAATGTTTTTAACTGCGAACTGGATTATAAAACCATAAGGGATGTTTTAAAAACGAAAGACAAAAAAAGATTTCTTTATACCATAGAATTTTTCCCTGAGGAAGGTAAATATCATTTTGACGGCCACAGGCTTTGCGGGATCCGCTGGTCGCCCCAAGAAACTAAAGCGCATAACGGAAAATGTCCTAAGTGTGGCAAGAGTGTAACTGTGGGGGTAGCTAATCGGGTTGAAAAATTAGCTGACCGTCAAGAAGGGTTTGTTCCGGATAATGCCATACCTTTTAAGAATCTTGTTTCATTGGACCAGATAATTGCGGAAACAAAAGGCGTAGCCAAAACGAGCGTAGGGGTCGAAAGAGATTACCGCAGCTACTTAGCAAATTTTGGCACAGAGTTTGACATATTGATGCGCGCTTCCAGGGAAGATTTACTTAAAAAGTTACCAGCTAAGGTTGTTGAAGGCGTTATGAGGGCGCGAGCCGGCAAGGTTAGCATAAAACCCGGTTACGATGGAGAATATGGGATAATTTCAATATTTGACAAAGATAAGCCCGAAGAAAAACACGAACAACAGCTCGATTTGTTCTAAGAAATAACGCGCCTGTGGCTCAACGGATAGAGCACTAGCCTCCGAAGCTGGTGGTGCAGGTTCAATTCCTGCCAGGCGCAATAAGTAATAAGTAGAAATACATATTGAAGATATGTGGATTAAATAGCCCATAAACTAGCTAAAAAAGTGGTTAAAGTGGTTTATGTTCTGGTTTAATCCGGTTCAGGTGGAACAATTAAGGCATATAGGAGAGGTCAGGCCATGAAGGCAATTTTAGTTTTAGAGGATGGTAAAAGTTTTAATGCCAACAGTGATTTAAACACAGAATGCTTCGGGGAATTAATTTTGAATACCGCGGTAGTGGGATATCAGGAAATGATTACTGACCCTGCTAATGCCGGTAAAATTCTTGTATTGACCTATCCACTCATCGGTAATTATGGGGTTGCTCCGAAATTTAATGAGTCTAATAAGGTTTGGGTAAGCGCTCTGGCAGTTAAAGAGAAAAGCCGTATTTATTCTAATTTTCAGGCAAAATTAAGTCTGGATGATTTTCTAAAAGAGAAAAACGCATCAGCAGTTTATAACCTTGACACGCGCACTCTGGCTGTGCATCTAAGAGAAAAGGGGCCGTTGTTTGGGATGATTTCTACCAAGGAGTTTGATTCAAAAAAGTTAGTGGAAAAGATAAGCCAAATTAAGAGGCAGCCTGCGCAAACTCTTTTGCCGGAAATATCGGTTTCTAAGTTAAAAATTTTAGGTAAAGGCAAGAGATTGGTAGTTTTAGACCTGGGAGTAACTAACGGTTTGCTTAAACAATTAGAAGCTTTGGGTTTTTCTTTAAATATTTTGCCTTATAATGCCAACGTAAAACAAATCTTATCAATCAGCCCCAAGGGTGTAGTTATCTCAAGCGGGCCGGAAAATGATCCAAGCTTAAACCAGGTAGCGCAAAATATAAAACCACTTATTGGTAAATTGCCCATCTTGGGGGTTGCTACAGGTTGTCAGGTTTTAGCAGCTGCCTTAGGGGTAGGGTTAATCCGGCTAAAGTTAGGGCATCGGGGAGTAAATTATCCATTAGCCAGGCCAGGTTCTTTTAAAGGAGAAATTACTGTTCAGAATCACGGGTATGTTCTTGATCAGGATGCATTACGTAAGGTTAAGGGGTTAAAGGTTACTGCTTACAATTTAAATGATCATACACCAGAGGAGATAGAAAGTAAGAAACTAAAACTGATAGGCGCGCAGTATAATCCCGTATCTTCCGGTTTTGACCAGGTGAACCCTGTATTAATTAAATTTAATAAACTATTAAGCATCCGGCGCTAATCGGCACCTGGTTCTTATAGGAATTGGGCCAGTGTTCGCCTGGTGGCTAAAATTGCGCGAGTGTGTGTTTGTACACAAGGAGATAAAAATGCCTAGACGCAAAGATATAAAGAAGGTTTTGATAATTGGTTCTGGGCCAATAATTATCGGCCAGGCGTGTGAATTTGATTATTCCGGTTCTCAGGCCTGTAAGGCTTTAAGAGAAGAAGGATACCGTACGATTTTAGTAAATTCTAACCCGGCAACGATTATGACCGACCCTGGCATGGCTGATGTTACTTACATCGAGCCGCTGACTGTGGAGGTACTTACAAAAATAATTGCCAGGGAGAGGCCAGACGCCATATTACCTACCCTTGGGGGACAAACAGGATTAAATCTAGCTTTCTTTTTAATGAAACAGGGAGTGCTTAAAAAATACGGAGTTGAATCTATAGGTTCTTCTGTGGAGGCTATTTCTTGCGCTGAGGACAGGGATCTTTTTAAGAAGGCAATGCAGGAGATTGGAGTAGATACTCCTAAAAGCGGGATTGCTACAACCGTTAAGGAAGGAATGAAAATTGGTTTAGATATCGGGTTTCCTTTAATCTTGCGTCCTGCGTATTGTTTGGGTGGCAGCGGGGGTGCTATAGCATATAATAAAGATGAACTGGAAACTTTTCTTGCTAAGGGGATCGAGGCCAGCCCGGTTCACCAGATTTTAGTAGAACAATCTGTTTTGGGTTGGAAAGAGATTGAATTTGAAGTAATGCGTGACTGCGCGGACAACGTGATTATGATTACTTCTATGGAGAACGTTGATCCCATGGGTGTACATACCGGAGACAGTATTGTCGTTGCTCCTGCCCAAACCTTGACTCCTGAGGAGTATACTAATTTTGTTAATCTCTGCAAAAAGATTATTCGAAAAATCGGCATATCAGGCGGCGGGGCGAATATTCAGTTTGGGCAAAATCCGGATAATGGCAAGATTGTGATTATTGAAGTCAATCCCAGGCTTTCCCGCTCTTCGGCTTTGGCATCAAAGGCCACAGGAGTACCTATTGCCAGAATTGCTACAAAGTTAGCAATTGGCCTGACTTTACCTGAAGTAATGAATCAGGTAACTAGTAAAACCACTTCATTCTTTGAGCCGACAGTGGATTACTGCGTATTTAAAATCTGCAGATTTACTTTTGAGAAATTTCCGTATGCTGAAAGAATATTAAATACTTCGATGAAGGCCGTAGGAGAGGCAATGTCTATCGGCAGGAACTTTAAAGAAGCCCTGCAAAAAGGTATACGCTCAATTGAAATAAAACGATATGGTTTTGGCGCTGATGGCAAGGATAAGATTAGCGATGAAATGCTTAAAAGCGCGGATAGCGTTTTGCTTAAACAGATTAAGGATAAAGTTTCTACCCCTAACGACGAGAGGCTTTTTTATATACGTTACGCATTAAAAGCCGGCTTAAGCATAGACGAAATTTATGCATTAAGCCGTATTGATCGTTGGTTTATTGACAACATGAAACAGCTGGTGGAGTTAGAGGAAGAAATTAAGCGATATAAAAACAAAAAAACAGAAGATGAACCCAGTATTCCGCAGGAATTATTGGCGCAGGCAAAAGCAGATGGGTTTTCCGATATCCAGCTCGCTTTTCTGCTGAATACCAAGGAGGAAAAGGTGAGACAATTGCGTAAAAAGAATAATTCAAAACCAGTTTATAAATTAGTAGATACTTGTGCTGGGGAGTTTAATGCCAAACAGCCGTATTTCTATTCAACGCAAGAAACTAAGGATGAGGCTAGGCCGAGCAAGAATAAGAAAGTGATAATTTTAGGCGGTGGCCCAAACAGGATCGGCCAGGGTATTGAATTTGACTATTGTTGCTGTCATGCTGCCTATGCGCTTAAAGAAGAGGGTGTAGATAGTATTATGGTTAATTGTAACCCGGAGACGGTGTCTACTGACTATGATACCTCTGACCGGCTTTATTTTGAACCGCTCACTTTTGAAGACATCATGAATATTATTGAGTTGGAGAAGCCGATAGGTGTGATCGTGCAGTTTGGCGGCCAGACTCCGATTAATTTAGCAGTAGCTTTACGAGAGGCCGGAGTAAATATTTTGGGGACTAGCTCTGAAAGTATTGATATTGCCGAGGACCGTAAGAGGTTCAAGCATATGATTGATAAATTGGGCCTGTTGCAGCCGAATAGCGGCACGGTGTTTACTTTCGAAGAGGCTCAGAAGGTAGCCAACAATATCGGCTATCCCGTATTAGTCAGACCGTCATATGTGTTGGGTGGCAGGGCGATGGAAATTGTTTATGACGCCGAACTTTTAGAAAGATTTATTAAAGAGGCAGCTGAGGTTTCCGGAGAACACCCGATATTGATAGATAAATTCCTGGAGGATGCCATTGAAGTGGATGTGGATTTAATCGGAGACGGGGAAACTTTTGTTATTGGTGGAATCTTGGAGCACATTGAACAGGCAGGGGTGCATTCAGGGGATGCGGCGATGTCTCTGCCTACATATACATTATCTCCGGATATCTTAAAAAAGATAAGAGAAGCTACTTATTGCCTAGCCAAAGAATTAAATATCGTGGGTTTAATGAATGTTCAGTATGCGGTTAAAGATGCTAAGGTGTATATATTAGAGGTTAACCCCCGCGCTTCACGCACCGTGCCTTTAGTTTCTAAAGTTATCGGAATACCTCTAGCAAAGTTGGCAACCAAAGTTATGTTGGGTAAGAAGTTAAAGGATTTGGGTTTTACTGAAGAGATAATCCCCCATCATGTAGCAGTGAAGGAGTCCGTTTTTCCTTTTAACCGTTTTCCAGGGGTGGATGTAATGCTGGGTCCGGAGATGAAATCTACCGGAGAAGTCATGGGGATTGATACGGATTTTTCCAGCGCTTATATCAAGAGCCAGATTGCCGCAGGCCAGAAGATTCCTAAGAAAGGCAATGTCTTTATCTCCGTGCACGACCGGGATAAAAGAGACGTGATCGCGATTGCCAAGAAATTAAAAGACTTAGGGTTTAACCTTTTTGCCTCAAGTGGCACAGCTTCAGTTTTAGAAAAAAATAATATCCCGGCCAAGGTGTTGCCTAAAATCACCGAGGGTAGGCCGAACATCCTGGATTTAATGAAAGACGGCAAGATCCAGATGGTTATTAATACTCCATCTGGCAGGATACCCCGCCAGGATGAGGTAAAGATTCGTTCGCAGGTGATTCTTTATAATATACCCTATACCACTACAATTTTCGGAGCTCAGGCAACGGTAAATGGGATTGAGATGTTCATGAAAAAAGATTTAAGCGTAAAATCACTGCAGGAGTATCATAAAATTAAAGGTAAAAAGGTTAAATAGATAAAGCGTATGCCGGAACTGCCGGAAGTAGAGACAATTAAAAGGGATTTACAGAAGGTAATCTTAGGCGCAAAAATCAAAAAGGTTTGCGTGTATAACCCTATGGTTATACGGGAGCCCTCGCCGACTTTATTTAGAAAGTCTCTTGAGGGATTAGTTATAAAAAATATCTTACGCCGGGGGAAGCTTTTAATTTTGGAGCTATCGAATGGCTCAGCTTTGACTATACACTTGAAGATGACCGGGCAGTTAGTTTATCCTGGAGGATTTAAGAATAGCCGGGTGGCTTTTCATCTGTCCGATGGTAAGATTTTGGATTTTAATGACCAGCGCCTATTTGGGGAGTTGCGCGTACTACGCAACTGGAAAAAACTAAAGTTTGTGCAAGCTCTTGGACCAGAACCTTTTGATTTGACTTACGCAGACTTTAGGGATATGCTCTCTAAGAAGAAAACCAAAATCAAGCCTTTACTGATGGATCAGGGTTTTATCTCGGGTATCGGCAACCTCTATGCTGCTGAGATTTTGTTCCGCGCAAAGATCAATCCAGGAAGATCTGCTCAAGGTTTAACCCAGCCTGAGAAAGCAAGGTTGTATAAAGAAATAAAAAAGGTATTAACTGCCGCAATTAAGCATGGCGGCTCCTCAGTAGATGATTATGTACGCTTATCGGGAAAGCAGGGGAATTATGCAAGGTTTCATCAAGTTTATGGCCGGGAAGGCAAACCTTGTTTTGTTTGTAAAACTTTAATTCAAAGAATTGCCCAGGCAGGAAGAGGCACGTATTTTTGTCCTAAGTGCCAAAAGTAAAAAATGAAGAAAAGAATAATGATTAACGGAATAGTTATGGGTATAGCTCTTGTTCTCGTGGTAGTCTTCCGGGGAGTATTTTTCCGGCAGGGCAATTCCGGCTGGTTGGAAAATTCTCTAAGGGTAATAGGTTTACTTTCTTTGTTTTTAGGCCAGCTTATCCGTGTTTCAGCCAGAGGTTATAAAGCAGAACATTCTAAGAATAGCCATGCTTTGATCGAGGGCGGGCCCTATAAGATAGTGCGTAACCCTATGTATTTGGGGATCCTTTTAATCGGGTTTGGCGTTGCGTTTATGCTTTTTAACTGGTGGGTTGTTTCCCTTTTTCTGTTAATTTTCGCTTTGCGTTACTTACCGTTAATACTTAGCGAAGAGAAAAAGCTGCGGAATGTGTTTGGCGAAACTTATGACGCGTATTGCCGTCGAGTTCCCAGGATTATACCGCGGCTTTCCAGTTTTATTAAGACTAGCGTAAAAGAATATTTACCGATAAAACCAGCTTGGTTTAAGAAAGAGATAAACTCGATAATCCCGCTTTTAATATTGATTTTGTTATTTTTTCTCTGGAGAAGATGAAAAGTTTTCAGCTGAAAGCAAAAATATTATCGCAAACCAAAATAAAGGATAACTACTGGTATTGTGAATTAAGCGCTCCCGAAGTCGCCGGACATGCCCTGCCCGGTCAATTTATCAATATCCGGGTAAGTGATAATTTTGACCCGCTTTTGAGAAGGCCGATTAGTATACACGGAGTAAGCGGAGCAAAAATAAAGATTTTTTATGAAGTAGTGGGTAAGGCTACAGAGATCTTAGCGCAGAAGAAAAAAGGCGAGCATTTGGATGTTATTGGCCCATTAGGCAATGGTTTTGAATATAGCCGGATAGCTAAGAAATCTTCTAACCGGAGAACTATTTTAGTTGCCGGAGGTATGGGGGTGGCGCCTTTGGTTTTTCTGGCTGAAAAGACAAAGTTTAATAAACCACTGGTTTTGATCGGAGCCAGGGAGAAAGAACAGATTCTTTGTTCTCAAGAATTTAAAACCCTGGGTTGTAAAGTAATAATCGCTACAGATGACGGTTCCCTGGGGTTTAAGGGTAAGGTTACGGAGCTTTTGAAAGAAATCTTATCGGAAAGCCAGCAAATTAGCAAGCCGGAAAATATATACGCCTGCGGACCGCAGCCAATGTTAAAAGCTGTTGCCCGGATCTCTTGTGAAAATAATATTGCCAGCCAGCTTTCGCTGGAAAGGCATATGGCTTGTGGATTTGGTGCCTGTTTAGGTTGTGTTGTAGCTACTAAATCCGGATATAAAAGAGTTTGTAAGGATGGCCCGGTTTTTTCGGGTAAGGAGTTAACTTGGTAAAACAAGCTAAACCAAACTTAAGTGTAAATATAGGAAGCCTCGCTTTGCAAAATCCGGTAATGGTGGCTTCCGGAACTTTCGGTTATGCCGAGGAGTTCAAGGGGTTAATGGATTTAAAAAAGCTGGGAGCTATTGTCACTAAAACTATTACTGTAAAACCTCGGCCCGGTAATCTTCCCCCTCGGACCTGCGAAACTCCTTCTGGGATGCTCAATTCTATAGGCCTGGAGAACCCAGGCATAGGTAGATTTATTAAAGAAAAGTTGCCATTTTTAAATAAACTGGGTATCCCGGTTATTGTAAGCATCGCCGCTGAAGATAATCCTGAAGAATTTTCTACTCTGGTTAGGCAGCTGGATAAAATAAACACAGTTTCCGCAATTGAGCTTAATATCTCTTGTCCCAACCTGCATAAGGATAGATTAATTTCCCAAGACGCCAAAGAAACATTTGCATTGGTCAGCGCGGTGCGTAAGCTTACTAAGAAATGTTTAATTACTAAGCTATCACCTAATGTTACTTCAATTTCAGAAATTGCTTTGGCTGCGCAAGATGCAGGCAGTGATGCCGTAGCTTTAATTAACACGCTTACCGGTATGAGCATAGATGTGCATAAACGTACACCCAAGATTGGATCCTGGATTGGCGGTTTAAGCGGTCCAGCAATCAGGCCGATAGCGGTAAAGATGGTTTGGGAGGTTTACAACAAGATTAAGATTCCCATTATCGGTATGGGTGGTATAATGGATACAGAAAGCGCTCTGGAGTTTTTTATTGCCGGTGCTACCGCTATCAGCGCGGGAACCGTAAACTTTATTAACCCGAGAGCAAGCCTTGAAATTATCTCCGGATTAGAAGAATATATGGCGGATAATGGCATTTTAAAATTGAGTGATATTATCGGAAGATTAAAAGCATGCGAGGATTAAGCAGTTCTAAAGTCGTACTTGCCCTGGATGTGGACACGATAGGAGAGGCCAAAAAGCTTGTGGATAATCTTTACCCAAAGATAAACATCTTTAAGGTGGGTAGCCAACTTTTTACTGCTTATGGGCCTAAGGTTATTGAAATGCTGCATGAAAAAGGCGCCCAGGTTTTTTTAGACCTTAAATATTTCGATATTCCTAATACTGTGGCCAAGGCAGTGGCTGCGGCAGCACGCCTTAAAGTGAAAATGCTTACTCTGCATATTTCTGGGGGTAAAGAGATGCTGGAGGCTGCTGTGGTTTCTGCAAAGGAGCAAGAAAAAACTTCTAAAATAAACAGGCCCTTGTTAATTGGGGTTACGGTTTTAACCAGCAAAAACGCAAAAGCAGAGGAAGTGATTGCATTGGCAAAAATGGGGATTAACTGTGGGTTAGATGGCATAGTTTGTTCTGTTAACGAAGCGGCTATTTTGCGGAGTAAGATAAAAAATGATTTTATTATTGTGACTCCAGGTATTAGATTGAACGATTCTGTTAAGGATGATCAAAAGAGAGTGGCTACCGTAAGCCAGGCAGTAAGGGCAGGGAGCAATTTCTTAGTAATCGGCAGGCCAATTTTAAAGGCGAAAGACCCGCTATTAACAGCGGAAGAACTTTTAGGAGATTTATATGGCAGAAGAGATTAAAGATTTGATTGCTAAGATACAGCTGGAAGGGGTATCTGCAGCTGAAAAGCAGGCTGCGCAAATAAAAACTGAAGCAGATTCCAGGGGCCAAAAAATAATCGCAGAAGCAAAAATACAGGCTGTGAAAATTATTGAGCAGGCCAACTCTGAGGCGAAAAAACTGTATGAATCCACCAATGCCTCTTTAAAACAGGCCGGCCGGGATCTATTGATTAGCTTAAGAAAAGAAATCAATTCCATGCTGGAGAGATTGGTTAAATTAAATATAGATCAAGCTTTGACCACAGAAGAATTAACCAGAATTATCAGGGACTTAATTAAGAACGCGCCGCTTTCCTTGGGCAGCCAGATTGTTATTTCCCTTGCTCAGCAAGATAAGGATAAATTAGAAAAGGGATTTTTAAAGCAGTTGGCGGAGGAAGAAAAAAAACAGATAATCTTGAAATCCGCGGATGAAATTGATAGCGGGTTTATCATCAGCTTTGATTCTGGTAAGTCGACATTTGATTTTAGCAGTCAGGCTTTGACAGAGTATATATCCAATTCCTTGCGGCCTGAACTAAATAAGATTTTAAACTCTATTTAAATGGGAGCTTATTATACATATCTGATCTCTAGCCTGCCAATGCTTAGCTTTACTTCCCGGCCGCCTTTTAGCCAGGAGGATTTTATTGTTAAGTGTAAGGGTTTAATCCCGGAAGCAGAGGTTGAGCTTTTACGTAATACCTGTTATAAAGAAACATTTTTTTTAAACTCCGTATCAACAGGTATAATGGGAAAATGGGCTAACTTTGAAATAGCCTTAAGGAATGAATTGGCCCGCGGCCGGGCCAGACGTAAAAAGGTAGATGCCTTAAAATTTATCCATTTTCCCGATGATCCCGAGGCGTATATTAGCCATATCGCTATGATTGCTTATAGAAGCGCCTCTATATTGGAAGCGGAAAAGATTCTGGATCAAGCCAGGTGGGATTTCTTGGAATCTTTAAGCTTTGGCCATTATTTTGATTTTGATTTTCTTCTGATTTATCTATTGAAACTGAAGATTTTAGAGCGTTGGGATAAAGTACAAAGAGCGGATAAAGAATGTTTATTTAACCAGGTAGTCGCAAACTAATATGGAAAAGAAAAGAACCGGACATATCGTAAAAGTTAACGCCAACATGGTTGTCGCGGAAGTTGATGGCTATATTATTCAGAATGAAGTGGCATATATTTTGCATGGCGCTGAGCGTTTAAAAGCAGAGGTAATCCGCGTAAGGGCAAATCGCGCCGAGATGCAGGTTTATGAAGATACCGCGGGTTTAAGGGTTGGGCAGGAGGTTGAATTTAGCGACGAGCTGCTTTCTGTCGAGTTGGGGCCGGGATTACTAGGCCAGATTTTTGACGGTTTGCAAAACCCTCTTCCGGCATTAGCGGAAAAATGCGGCTTTTTTCTTAAGCGAGGAGTATATCTTGAGGCCCTTCCCGATGAAGCGCAGTGGGAGTTTACTCCCCTGGTAAAACCAGGGGATAAAGTTTTAGCCGGGAGTTGGCTGGGCTTTGTCCCGGAAAAAATCTTTAAGCATTATATTATGGTTCCTTTTGTGCTTTCCGGCAGCCTTGAAGTAATAAGTGTTGCTGCTCCAGGAAAGTACAATTTAAAGCAATCGATTGCCCAGGTTAAAAATGCTGCGGGCAAAATCCACGATGTTTTTTTGCAGCAGATTTGGCCGGTTAAGATTCCTATTTGCGCCTATGCGGAAAAACTGAGGCCGCTTGAGCCCCTGGTGACAAAAATGCGCCTGATCGATTCGCTTTTTCCGGTTAGTCGCGGAGGGACATATTGTATCCCCGGACCGTTTGGTGCCGGGAAAACTGTTTTGCAACAGCTGACTAGCCGGCACGCAGAAGTGGATATTGTAATTATTGCCGCCTGCGGAGAGCGCGCAGGGGAGGTGGTCGAAACACTCAAAACTTTCCCTGAATTAGTTGATCCGCGTACCAACAAGCCACTTATTGATCGCACTGTGATTATCTGTAATACCAGCTCTATGCCTGTTGCTGCCAGGGAATCAAGCGTTTATACCGCGGCGACTATCGCGGAGTATTATCGCCAGATGGGGTTAAATGTTTTATTGCTCGCGGATTCTACTTCACGTTGGGCCCAGGCCATGCGCGAGATGTCCGGAAGGCTGGAGGAAATTCCCGGAGAAGAAGCGTTTCCCGCTTACCTTGAATCACGTATTGCTTCTTTTTATGAAAGAGCAGGATTAGTCCGTTTGCGCAATGGTTTAACCGGCTCAGTTACTATCGGAGGCACAATCAGCCCTGCCGGAGGTAATTTTGAGGAGCCGGTTACTCAGGCTACGCTCAAGGTAGTGGGAGCTTTTCATGGGCTTTCCCGGGAACGCTCTGATGCGCGCAGGTATCCGGCGATTGACCCGTTAATTAGCTGGAGTAAATATAAAGGATTTATCGAACAGAAAAAAGAGGATCTTGGCCATGAGATCTTGCGCAGAAGCCATGAGATCTTTCAGATGATGAAGGTTATCGGAGAGGAAGGAACCTCACTTAAAGATTACATTGAATACCTCAAGGGGGATTTTTTTGATTTTGTTTATTTGCAGCAGAATGCTTTTGATGTAGTGGATGAGGCTACTTCTAAAGAGAGGCAGGTTTACATATTTAATTTCATTTATGATATCCTGCTCGCCGAATTTAAATTAGAGGATAAGCAAGAGGCGCTAAGTTTCTTCCAGAAGTTAAGGCAGCTGCTGCGTACTTGGAATTCTGCCGCATGGAATAGCGAAGAATTTAAAAAAATAGAAGAAGAGTTGGGGATATTTTTGGAAGGGCATAAAAGCAAGAAAGTAGAGTAAAGATGCAAAAAGTCTATACTAATATTGTTCAGATAGCCGGAGATGTTATTACTGTAGAAGCAGAAGGAGTGGGGTATCTGGATATTGCTGAAATTACCGCTCGCCGCGGCGTCTCTTTAGCCCAGGTCATTCGCATTGATTCGAAAAAAATATTTTTACAGGTTTTTGCCGGAAGCCGGGGTATATCCACCGGTGATAAGGTAAGGTTTTTAGGCCATCCTATGCGTGTTGCTACGGGAGATAATTTATTGGGTCGCATATTTAATGGAAGCGGCCTGCCTTTAGACCATGGCCCGGCCCTGTCGGAGAATATGGTTGATATTGGAGGCCCGCCGGTTAACCCGGTAAAAAGAATAATTCCTAATAAAATGATCCGTACCGGCATCCCCATGATTGATGTCTTTAATTCTTTGGTAGAATCGCAGAAATTGCCAATCTTCTCAATTGCCGGTGAGCCATACAATGAGCTTTTATCCAGGATTGCTATTCAGGCAGAAATAGATATCATTATTCTCGGAGGTATGGGCTTAAAATATGATGATTATTTATTTTTCAAAGAGACATTAAATAAGCATGGGGCCTTAAGCCGCTCTATATTCTTTATGCATACTGCGGCTGACCCGGTAGTTGAGTGTTTGCTTGTTCCTGATATAGCTTTGGCCGTTGCCGAAGATTTTGCTTTAAAAGGGAAGCGTGTATTAGTATTACTTAGTGATATGACTAATTTTGCCGATGCCTTAAAGGAAATTTCCATAACTATGGAGCAGGTTCCCTCTAACCGCGGTTATCCCGGTGACTTATACAGCCAGTTAGCTAGCCGTTATGAAAAGGCAGTTGATTTTCAGGGGGCCGGGTCAATTACAATTCTTGCGGTAACTACTATGCCCGGGGATGATGTAACACATCCTGTGCCGGATAACACCGGATATATTACTGAAGGCCAACTCTATCTTAAGGGGGCGGTTATTGAGCCATTTGGATCTTTGAGCCGGCTTAAACAACAGGTAAATGGTAAAACCCGTTCAGACCATCGTACAATTATGGATATGATGATCCAGCTTTTTGCCAGTTACCGTCAGACTATTGAAAAACAATCCATGGGTTTTCAGATGAGCGCCTGGGATAATAAATTGCTTAAATACGGAGAGCTTTTTGAAAAGAATATGATGTCGCTTAAAGTAAACATCCCTCTGGAAAAGGCCCTGGATTTAGGTTGGCAGATTTTAGCGGATTCTTTTACCCCGGAGGAAACCGGGATCAAGCGTTCCATTATTGAGCAGTATTGGCCGAAGAAATAATGGCAAAGATAAGGCTTACTAAGGGTGAATTAAAGAAGCAGCGCGATGCATTAAAGCAATTCCAGCGCTATCTACCCACTCTGCAATTGAAAAAACAACAGTTGCAGCTGGAAATCCTGCAGCAGAATTTAATCCTTGAAGAAAGAAAACAATCTCTGGTTAAAAAAAGACAGGCGATTGACCACTGGGTGGGTTTACTTAATCAACCTGAAATAGATCTGAAACCATTTTTATTGGTAAGTAAAATAAATACCCATTTTAAGAATATCGCCGGTGTAGATATTCCTGTGTTTGATGCGTTGGAATTCGAAACAAGTGAGTATGATTTATTTTCTACTCCTTTATGGATTGATGCGGCAATCGAAGTACTCAGGGAGACTATTATTTTAAAAAAAGAGATTTTGATACGTCGGGAGGGTATTTCCGTATTAAGGCATGAACTGCGTATAACCACTCAACGGGTCAATCTATTTGAGAAGGTTAAAATTCCGCAGGCAGAAGAAAACATCCGGTTGATCAAGATTTATATAGGTGACCAGATGGCCAATGCTGTGGGCCGCTGTAAAATTGCGAAGAGAAAAATCGAGGAGCTGGTTTTAGAAGAGGCGATAGCATGATTGTTAGAATGAAAAAAGTTTTTTTGCTCATCCGGCAAAACCAGGCACAGGCCGCCTTGGGTACTCTAGGTGCTTTGGGAGTGGTGCATGTTGAGCATGAGAATGTCCCTTCGGGATTTGAGCTTAATGAAATCAGCGAGAAGCTAAACCTGATCGAACAAACCAGATCTATTTTATCTGCGGCTAATCAGAAACATCCGTTAAAACAGGTAACTCATAAATCAGAGGATTTTGATACCGTCTGCCGTCATGTCATTGATTTACAAAAAAGATACGATCAATTAAAGGAGTATTCGATAACCCTGAATAACTGGATAGATTTATGGGAGTCTTGGGGTGATTTTGACCCTGCCCAGATAAAGGCCCTGCAACAGAAGAATGTTTTGATTAAATTTTACCAGATTCCCAAGGATAAGATCAAAAGCCTGCCGCAAGGCATACTATTAAAGAGAATCTCTGCGCAGGGCGCATTAACAAATTGTTTAGTTGTGGCAACAGAAAATATAGAGATTGGTTTTAAGGAACTGGAATTACCTAAATTATCACTATCTGGCATGAAAAACAGGCTTAGTGAAGATGCCAAGATTATGCAGAACATAAGAGAAGAACTATCTGCACACCTGATTTATAATAATGATCTTATTACTGCCGAAGAAGTTCTTTTAAATCAAAAAGATTTTTATTCTGTTTTAAAAGGCATGGGGCAGGAAAATGAGATTGCATATTTGAAAGGCTATATACCGGTTGATGTAGAGGATATGCTGGTTAAGCAGGCAAAACAAAACGGCTGGGGAATTTTGACCCTTGAACCCAATGAGCAAGATGCTGTACCAACCTTGCTGCGTAACCCCGCCTGGATTTCGCTGATCAAGCCGGTACTAAAATTATTGGAACTTACCCCGGGCTACCGTGAAATTGATATCAGCCCTCTTTTTATTATATTTTTTAGCCTTTTCTTCGGCATGCTTATTGGTGATGCCGGATATGGAGCAGTTTATATGCTGCTTACCTTTTGGTTACAGAAGAAAATAGGATATAAAGTTAAAGATAAAAGCGTTTTTTTTCTCTTTTATATCCTGAGTTTTTGCGCTATTATATGGGGGCTATTGAGTGGGACATTTTTTGGTCAGGGATGGTTATTGGCTATAGGGATAAAACCATTAGCTCCGGCGCTGCTTAACGCCTCATTCGTCCAGGCGTTATGTTTTTTTATTGGTGCGCTGCATCTAACTCTGGCGCATAGCTGGAGAGCGGTACTAAAAAGCCCGGCATTAGTAGCCTTGGCGGATATAGGCTGGATTTCTATTATCTGGGCAGTATTCTTCCTGGCCAAAAGCTTACTTTTAAGTGATGCTTACCCGTTATTCGGAAACTGGCTGATTATAACAGGTTTAGTTTTGGTTTTGTTTTTTACCAGCCCACAAAAAAACATATTTAAAACCATCGGCGCAGGTTTAGGTACGATAGCTTTAAGCCTGGTGAATAATTTTACCGACGTAGTTTCTTATATCCGTCTTTTTGCAGTCGGTTTGGCAGGTGTAGCTATAGCAGATGCTTTTAATGCTATGGCCGCCGGAGTAGTTAAAAAAGGGGATTTTTTAACTATAATTATAGCCGCCTTGATTGTTGTTTGCGGGCATACGCTTAATATTATTTTGGGCCCCATGTCGGTTTTGGTTCACGGGGTAAGGCTTAATGTATTGGAGTTTTGCAGCCATGCCAATGTTGTCTGGGAGGGCTTTGCATATAAACCGTTTATAAGAAAAAAGGAGAATTAAGATGGAGACAGGAGCTTTAATTCAATTTAAGGATTTGGGGTTAGGTTTAGTGCTTGGTCTTTCTGCTTTGGGCTCTGCCTCAGGGGCAGGCGTAGCAGGAATGGCTGCTATAGGGGCGTGGAAGAAAAACTTCAATCAGAATAAAAGCGCTTCGTTTTTGCTGGTGGCTTTGGTTGGTGCGCCACTGACTCAGACAATTTATGGAAATATTGTAATGACCAAGATGGTCGAATTGGCGAATAAGGGGCAGTATCTTTGGGGTATAGGTGCTTTTTCTGGCGCGGCAATAGGTCTTTCCGCATATTTCCAGGGTAAGGCCGCTGCCTGCGCCTGCGACGCCATGGGGGAGACCGGTAAGGGGTTTGGAAATTATCTGGCAGTTTTAGGTATCACTGAAACGGTTGCGCTTTTTGTCATGGTTTTTACACTGATCATCTTAGAGAAATTAGCGGGATTATAAATCTTAGGGCGATTAGCTCAGTTGGTTAGAGCGTCTGATTTACATTCAGAAGGTCAGGGGTTCAACTCCTCTATCGCCCACCATTAAACATTAAAAATAAATAGTGGATTTTAGCTTAAAAGAAAGTATAATAAGTTCCTAAAATTTATTTGCGGGGGTCGTGGCCTAGCCTGGTTTAAGGCGCCTCCCTGTCACGGAGGAAATCGCGAGTCCAAATCTCGTCGGCCCCGCCATATTTTTCCCCTTCCTGTTAAGGCTTTCTGAAAGTGTCTTTTGCCTTGAGTTTTCCCGCCGTAAATGTTACCATGATCTTAAGTTTTTAAACATAAAAGCCTTATAAATTCAGGAAGATGATAAAGAAAGTTTTGTTTTCTTTAATTATTATCCTTAATTTTATACCCAAGGCATATGGCTATGAACTGCTTAATAGCGAGCAGCTCGCATTAGGATTAGACACCTATTTTCGTACAGACCTGGTAAGTTTTAAGAACGTAGTAGATTTAGATAGCCACAATAAAGACGATCATACTACTTATCTGGGCATAGATTACAGTTTTGCTTTAAGTGCAGATTTCAAAGATTCGGGAAATAAATTTTATATTAAGCTGGAGCGTAACGGACCATATGATTATAGCGCCCCAACTTTTATTCATAACACACTGATTAACTCTGGTGGCAGAGTAGAGAAATACCGTAACGCAGAATTACTCCCTCAGGTTGAGGAGCTTTGGCTAGATAATAAGTTTTGGGGTAATTTTGGCCTCAAGACAGGTATTTACATTTACGAAGTAGGAAACGGTTTTAGTCTTAACGGCGGTTATGAGAACTACGGAGTTAGCTTGTATCAAGAGACGCAGAATTACCTTTGGCGCCTTTATTATTGCCGGCCGGACCTAGTTTATAAAATTCATTTAGGTCCGTATATTAAACAAGAAGAAGAACAGGGGCAAAAATATGAACCTAACGCGGCCAATTTTTTTGCCGCAGATGTTAAAATTACCGCAGGCAAACAGACATTTTGGCCTTATCTTGGTATGCTGGTAGATTATACCTCTGATGGTAAGAGAGATAACCTTTTTGCTACTCCTGTAAAAAAAGATTTATTGGGTACTTTTGGGGCTGCCTGGGAGTATGCTGCCGATGATTTCACATTAAAATTTGAGGCAGCGCGGAATTTCGGTTATGCGGAGAGCCAGGATAGTGATTATAAAAATATCCAGCATACCGGATACATGTTTTACTCTGAATTAGATTATACCTTTGGTAAATTTATCCCGGAATTACAATTCCTGCTTTGCTCTGGCAATAAAGCTACTCCGGATATGGCAGAAAACAGGGATACTTTGTATCCTGGGAGCAAAAACCGTGCCTTTAGTTATTATTCTCCCACTAACATAAATTTGGGGGATTCAATATGCAGCAGTAATGTAAGCATGCTTCCCATTGTAGCAATGGGCGGTGGTTATGGTTTAAATTACGGGGTCCCACGTCCGGGCACGTTTTCTTCGGGTGATTTTGAAAACCTGATTATGCCCTCAGTCGGTTTTGAATATAATTTTACGGAAAAACTTTGCGTAAGTTTTTATGTATATTATTTGAGTTCTTTTAACCGGCCTGTGGGTACTTTAGGTGGACAGGGAAAGTATCTCTCTCGAGATTTAGGTTATGAAGGGGATATTTATATTGATTACAAGGCAAATGAACATATGACCCTTGGTTTCTTGGGTGGATGTTTTATCCCGGGAAAGTTTTATAAAGAAAAACGCGATGATACAGGAGGAAGTTTGTTTAGTCCTTATTTGCGGGGTGATGGTTCGGCAAACAACGCGTATCAGCTTGAGTTTTATGTAGAGTTAAAATTCTAAGGTATGTCTTTGTGGACTAGGAGGAGAAGATGGCGACAATTGATGATTTCAGAAAATTAGAATTAAGAATAGCGGAGATAAAAGAGGTTAATGACCACCCGAATGCGGATAAGCTGTTAATTTTGACCTTGGATTTAGGAGATAGGCAGAAACAGGTAGTTGCCGGAATCAGAAATTTTTATTCTAAAGAAGAGCTTTTGGGTAAACAGGTGGTTTTGGTAGATAATCTTGAGCCGGTAATCTTGCGCGGAGTAGAAAGCCAGGGGATGATTTTAGCAGGTTCTGACGAAAATACCCTGGCTATCCTTAGCCCTGAGAAGAAGCTCAAGCTAGGAAGCATCGTTAAATAATAACCTTATCCTGTCTCGCAACCTGTGACAAAATTAAATATAAATTTTGTCACACTCGACAGGATTAATTCCGGCAAACAATTTACGTTCACTTTGTTCCGTAAATTGTGCCGTCATTAAAAATGATCAAACAATTTGTCCCACAAGAGTTTTGCCTTAAATGCCAGGGGTGTTGCCGTTTTAAAGAAGCCAATTCTGTATGGAGCCCCTGCCTTTTGGATGAGGAGATCCAGGGGTTGTTGGATAGAACGGATCTTCCTGCCGCCTCGATTTCCATCGACCGCCGTATACAGCCAGTAGCCAATCCCAACGGCGCAGAGTTTATCTGCCCGTTTTTGAATAGCCTGGATAATAAATGCGCAATTTATGCTGGCCGGCCATTTGAATGCCAATTGTACCCCTTTTTGATTAATTTACGCAATGGCAAAGTCTTGCTTACCGTAGATTTAAATTGTCCTTATGTCTACGAGAAAATCAATAGCCGGGAAGCCAGGGATTATATTTCCTATCTTTCCAGCTATCTTAATTCCCCAGGACAAATAGAGCTGTTAAAGGATAACCCGCAGATTATCCAGGCTTATGAAGAGGTGCGAGAGGTTGCTGAATTAAATTTGCCCCATGAAATTAAATAAATTGACCTTAAAAGACCAGGGGGTATTTAATAAGCATCTTGCCTTTGCCCGGCATGAGTTGGCGGCTTTTTCTTTTGCCAATACCTATATTTGGCGAGCCATTTTTGATATCCAATGGACCTTAATTGAAAACAGCCTCTGTGTATTCTTTCGTGATCAGATCGGTTGTTTTATGTACTTGCCGCCGCTGGAAAAAGAACCTTGCCCCCGGGTCATAAAACAGGCATTTGTGATTATGGATGGTATTAACAAAAATAAAGATATCTCGCGCATTGAAAATATCGGACAGGAAGATTTGGAATATTATCGTGCCTTAGGTTATCTCTGCCATCAGAAATATCCTGACTATCTTTGTTCAAGAAGCGATCTGGCGTACTTTAAAGGGAATAAATTTAAGTCTCAACGCGCCGCATACAATTATTTTGTCAAACATTATAATTTTGAAGCGTTAGGGCTTAAATTAAAAGATAAGGCTGATTGCTTAAGTTTATTTAATGATTGGATAGAGGAGCGCAAAGCGCATTGCGATGAAGATTTTTATTGCGGCATGCTTGAGGATAACCGTAAAGTAATTAAAGAGGCATTATCCAATTATGAGCAACTGGGTTTAGAAGGAATATTAGTTAAGGTCGATAAGCAGATAAAAGGATTTACTTTTGGTTATAAATTGAATAACGACACATTTTGCATACTTTATGAGATAACAGATCTTTCTATCAAAGGATTGGCGCAATTTATTTTCTGTAAGTTTAGCGCGGGATTAAAAAATTATAATTATATTAATATTATGGATGATTCAGGATTGGATAATTTACGCAAAGTGAAGCTTTCTTATAAGCCAAAACGCCTGATCCCCGCCTATATCGCCACTAGAGATGCCTAAACATATTGACGAAATAGAGCTTACTATATTTGATACCGAGACCACCGGGCTTAACCCTAGTTCTGGAGACCGTATAGTTGAGCTGGCGGGTTTAAGGGTCAGGGGCAGGGAGAGGCTCGCTAAATTCGATGCCTTAGTTAACCCGGGGCGAGAAATTTCTCCGCAAGCCTTTGCGGTAAATAAAATCACTCCGGAAATGTTAAAAGATGCCCCGGGTATAGAGATAGTGATGCCTAGGTTCCTGGATTTTATACAAGGCAGCTATCTTTGTTCCTACAATGTAGAATTTGATTTGAGTTTTCTGGATAATGAACTAAAGATTATCGGCTTGCCGGCATTAGCTAACCAGGAATTTTTTGATATATTGACTATTGCAAAACGCCTTATGCCAAACCAACAACGTTATGCGCTTTGGTTTATCGCCGATAAGTTAGGGGTTAAGGCCCGGCAACAGCACCGTGCCTTTTCGGACGTGGAAATGACCTGGGAAGTTTTTAATCGGCTCAAAGATATATGTCAGGAGAAAGGAATCGCGGATTTCTCCAACTTCTCCAATCTTTTTGCATTTAATCCGGTCTTTTTGGAAAGCGCCACTTTCTTAAAAATATCCCAGATTGAGAAAGCGATTAATTTAAGGTCTCGCCTAAAGATGAAATATCTATCTACAAAAGACGCAAGCATCTCTTTAAGAGAGGTAATTCCTAAGGAAATCCGCCAAGATGCAAAGAATAAATATTTAATTGGCTTCTGTTGCCTGAGGAAAGAGGAGTGTACTTTTAAAATTGATAATATCCTGGAGTTGGAAATAGTTTAGCAAGATTGGAGTTGAATTCGTAAGAGAATCTGGTTAGAATAATATATACAGATTATTAAACTTAAAATGAAAGACAACGATTATGCCCGTTAAGCGCAATAATAATTCAGGAGCGGAACGTAGAAAATATATCCGTCTGGATACTGTTTTACCGGTACAGTTTCGCTTGGAGAGTTTAGATAGCAAGCAGCCTCTTTCTCCCTGGATCCAGGGGTTTACTAATAACATTGGGCACGGCGGTATCTGTCTTACAGTAAACGACCTCTCTCCAGAACTGATCAAGTTAATTCAGGAAAAAAAGGTTAAGCTCGCCATAGAGATTGACATGCCGTTAGGGGGCAATTCAGTATGTGCATTGGTTGTTTTGGCCTGGACCAAAGCAACCGGCGGTTTATCAAACCGTTATCTGTTGGGCCTGGATTATGAAAAGATCAATCCGAAACAGAATTATATGCTTATACGTTATGCTTGGGCAAAGAAATTATTCTTACCCTTTGTAGCTCTGTCTATTTTGATTTTGAGTTTATCTTTGGGGGTTGGCGCCTATTTAAATATACAGCTGACTCATAAAAATAAGATGCTCGTTGAGGAGCTTGTCGGGGTATTACAGGAATCAAAGCTTGCTAAGCAGCGTTTGGAGCAGATAGCTCAAGAAAAGGCTGTTTTACAAGATAAGATAGAATCGCTAGCCTCTCAAATTAAGTCTGCCTCTGAAAAGAAAAGTGAACAGGCCTCCTTAGCTGTAATTGATAATGCAAAGCCGTTTCCGACAGTAATTGACAATACAAAGGAATTAAATGGTGTAATCTTGAAACTTGCCCAGGAAAGAGATCTTCTGCAGGCAAAGTTGGTTACCCTGCAATTAAATGAAAAGGTAGTTCAGGCAGAATCCCTGCGTCTTGAGACTAAAAGGGTAATTCTGACAAAAGCGAATTTGGATAAAATGTATCAATGGTTTAAAGTCCGCCAGAATCCGCGTACGGGCCTAGTAATGAGTTTTGAAGGGGATAAAGATATTGCCAGTTGGGCATTTCTTTATGACCAGGCCTTGCTTATACAAGTTTATAACAAATTTTCAGATTTTTCCCGGGCGAAGAAGATTCTTGATTTTTTTGCTAATGATGCCAAACGGGAAGACGGATGGTTTCTTAATGCTTATTATGTTGATGATGGAAATCCTGCGGAGTTTGTATTACATTGCGGTCCGAATATCTGGCTGGGGCTTTCTATCGTTCAGTATACCCAGGCAACCGGTGATAAAAAATATTTGAAGATAGCAGAAGAGATCGCCCAGAATATAATCCAGTTGCAAAATTCCGATTCCGATAACGGTATCCGCGGGGGGCCGCAGATGAGCTGGTACTCTACGGAGCATCATTTGGACGCATATGCTTTTTATAAAATGCTCGCCAGGGTCACTAATATGAATAAGTATGAGCAGGCAGCGGAAAAAACACTAGGTTGGCTGCTGCGGCATACTTATGACAGGCAAGACCTGCCGGTTAAACGTGGTAAAGGCGATGCTACCATTGCCACGGATACTTACGCTTGGTCAATCGCAGCCATTGGTCCGGAAAAGCTAAAGGCTATAGGTATGGATCCGGATAAGATTATGGAGTTTGTTGAAGAAAATTGCAGCGTAGAGGTTAATTTTAACCGGCCGGGAGGCCAGGTAGTTAAAATCCAGGGGTTTGATTTCGCGCCGCAACGCCATGTTTCCCGGGGAGGCGTGGTTTCAAGCGAATGGACAGCCCAGATGGTTGTGTCATTTAAAATCATGGCCGATTATTATCTCAAAAATGTGCAGGCAGACAAGGCTGCTATTTATCAGGATAAGGCGGATAATTATCTGGGGCAGTTAGGCAAGATGATTATCTCTAGTCCTTCTCCGTCTGGCCAGGGTGAAGGATGCCTGCCTTATGCCACACAGGATTATGTGGATACAGGTCATGGCTGGATGACGCCAAAGGGGAAGCATACCGGATCAGTTTCAGGAACCGCGTATACAATTCTTGCCTATTACGGCATTAATCCTTTGGAACTTAAAAAATGAAACGCAGGTTAAATCGCATTTTCGTACGGCTTAACTCTGTTTTTGGCCCGCAGCATTGGTGGCCTGCGGATAGCAGTTTTGAAGTAATTGTTGGCGCGATTCTTACACAGAATACTAACTGGTCTAATGTAGAGAAAGCGATTTTTGCTCTTAAGAAGAAAAAATGCCTGAATCCCAAGGGGCTTTTGAAGCTTTCACATTATAAGCTTGCGGGTTTAATTAAAAGCGCAGGGTATTATAATGTTAAGGCCGGAAGGCTTAAAAACTTTCTCAAGTTTTTCTTTAATTTCTATTCGGCTGATATAAAACGTATGGGTTCTCAGGATTTAACAACCTTGCGCAAGCAATTGCTTGCGGTTAAGGGGATTGGTCCGGAAACCGCTGATTCAATCCTGCTCTATGCCTTACATAAACCTGTATTTGTGATCGATGCTTATACGAAAAGAATATTCTCCCGGCATCGTCTTTTAGCAGAAGATGTTACTTATGAACAAGCCCAGGATATTTTTATGCGTAACCTTAAAAATGATACAAAACTATTTAATGAATATCATGCCCTCTTAGTAAAACTGGGTAAGGATTATTGCCGTAAGCAGAATCCTAAATGTGAAATTTGCCCGCTCCATGGTCAATAAAAAACGTCTGAAACAAACAATTAAAAAGTTAATTTCCCTGGATTCCCAAAATCCTCCGGGGGACGAGGAGAAGATTTCCGCTTTTGTTAGCGATTATTTAAAAACTCTAGGCCTTGAAATTAAGACTTATGCATTTAGCGATAAAAGGATAAATGTTTTAGCTATTCTTAAAGGCAGAAAACACGGTAAATCACTACTGCTTACTCCGCATCTGGATACTGTGCCAGCTGGCAAAAGCTGGAAAACAAACCCGCTTGATGCTAAAATTATTGGAGATAGGATCTATGGTCTGGGTGCAACAGATTGCAAAGGAAATTTAGCCAGTTTGCTGGAAGCGATCAATGCGATAGTTGAATCCGGGATTAAGCTCGATTATGATTTAGTTTTTGCTGCGACTGCTGACGAAGAGAGTGGTTCATCTTTAGGGCTGATACCTTTGCTTGAACGCAAGCTTTTAAAGCCGGATGCAGCGGTGGTCCTGGATGCGGATGATTTTGAAATTGTTGTTACGCAAAAAGGGCTCATGCACCTTAAGGTTTATATTAAAGGAAAAAAAGCGCATGGTGCTTATCCCTGGTTAGGGGTTAATGCTATAGATATCGCTGCTAAGGTAATTGTGGATTTAAAAAAACAGAGGGTCAACTATAAGAAGAATAAATATTTGCGGCAACCTACTATTAATGTTGGTACCATTTGCGGCGGGGACAAGGTAAACGTGGTTAGCGACTGGTGTGAGTTTGGGCTAGATTTCAGATTCCTCCCGGGGATGTCGGAGAAAAGGCTTTTAGGGTATTTAAGAAAAACCATCTCTAAATATACCAGTAATTTTAGGATTGAGATTGAGGGAATCCAGGCCCCTTATAGCATTGACTCGAGACACCCTTTGGTTAAGGGTTTAGCCTGCGCAATGAAAAATTTCAAGATTACTCCGCGTATCGGCGGTTCAGAGGGAGCAACAGTAATAACTTTTTTCAGGCTCAAAAATATCCCGGCTGTGGCCACAGGTTTTGGTACTGAGGGGTGTGCGCACGTTGCAGATGAATACGCATGTTTAAGCAACCTGTATAAAGGCGCTCAGGTTTTGGTATCATTCCTAAAGAATTACAAGTTTAGTTAATGATTAAAATATAAGGAGAAGAAATGGAGATATTAAAGATATCTAAGAAGCCGAGATTAAGGAAGCCATGTCTTATTGTCGCCTGGCCAGGCATGGGTGAGGTGGCGTTTAAGGCTGCATCTTACCTGATTGAAGAGTTAAAAGCCCAGGAGTTCGCCCAGATCCAGCCGGAAGAGTTTTTTTACCTTACCGGCAGCGTAGTCCAGTCTGGAATACTGGAGACTCCTCTCCTGCCACAGGGTAAATTTTATTACTGGAAGAATCCAGCTATAAAACGCGCAGGTGTGGTTAGAAATGACCTGATTATTTTCTTAAGCAATGCCCAGCCGGACTTAGCCAAGGCGGATAGTTACGCAAAGATAATTATTGATTTGGCTAAGAGTTTAAGTGTAGAGATGATTGTTAGTTTTGCTTCTATGCCGCAAGCAACGGACCATACCCAGGATTCGCACCTTTGGTTTGCAGCAACGGATCAGAAAACAAAAGAAATCTTGAGTAAGCATAATTTTGGCGTATTGGAAGATGGCCAGATCAGCGGAATGAACGGTTTGTTTTTGGGTATGGCCAAGAAAGCAGGCCTAAAAGGATTTTGTCTGCTTGGCGATATACCTCTTTATACTATCCAGATTGAAAATCCTAAAGCTTCAGCTGCGGTACTTCTTGGTTTGGGGAAAATATTAAATATACAGATAAATGTTCAGCCATTAAAAGAACAGGCACAGGCGATGGAAAATGAAATTAATAAGCTGCTGGATTATTTGAAACTTGGCAACTCCGGCCAGTCCGCACCTATCGGAGAAGAAGAGGTAGAGTTGATCAAGAAAACATTAAGCCAGCTTACTAAGTTGCCGGTATCGGTAAAAGAGAGAATAGAAAAACTTTTTGAAGAAATCCGTCTTGACATCTCCAAGGCCAGCGAGTTAAAGGTGGAGCTGGATAAATGGAATGTTTATAAAGAGTATGAAGACCGGTTCCTGGATTTATTCAGGAAGAACACAGATAAGGGTAATTAGCCGATGCCTGAGGCAGGGATAAAGGTTATCCTTTTTGACTTGGGCAATGTCTTGGTGGATCTTGACTTTAGGCCAGCAACAGAAAGGATTTCTGGTTTCTGCAGTAAGGGCCCTGATGAAATACTCAAGCTTTTCTTTAATTCAGAGGTAACTAATTCTTTTGAGAAAGGTGAGCTTTCCGCCGAAGAGTTCTATAAACAGGCAAAAGATATGTTGGGCCTAAAACTCGGGTATGAGTCTTTTGTCCCCATCTGGAACGAAATCTTCTTTTTTAGTTTAAAAAACCGCACTGTCTATCATATCGCTAATCGTCTTAAGGAAAAATATCGTATCGGCCTGCTTTCTAATACCAATATTTTACATTATAGGTATATTAAAAATAACTTTCCGGTTTTTAATGTTTTCGAAAGGTTATTCTTATCTTTTGAGGTTGGCGCGATTAAACCGGATAAAGTAATTTACCGGAAGGTAGTTAAGGAATTAGGGGTTTTGCCGGAGAATATATTTTATACCGATGACCGCCCCGAGCTGGTAAAGAGTGCTGCCAGCCTGGGGATAAAAAGTTTTATTTTTACCAGTGCCGAGAAATTAGTTAAGGATTTATCCAGCCTGAATATTGTTTTTGATGATCAGCAAGAACCATTTTCTTCGGATCCATTTCTACTCTAACTCCTTAATAAACTTGCGGTTTGATTCCAAAAGTAATATAATAATTAAATGGGTTTTTGCCGGAAAATCAACCTCCTTTATGTAATTACAAAGCTGGAACTAGGCGGGGCCCAAAAGCAGCTTTTAAGCCTTGTCCGAGAGCTGGATAAGGAGAAATTTAATCCGTATATTCTTACTGCTTACGACGGTTTATTGATTGAAGCGGCAAAAGAGATCCCCGGCCTGAAATTAATACGTTGCAGGTTTCTTGAGCGGCCAATTCGGCCTGTCAAAGACATATTGGCGTTATTTTTTTTATATCGTTTTATAAAAAATAACAACATAGATATAGTTCATACGCATAGTTCTAAAGCGGGTATTTTAGGGAGATTGGCGGCTAAGGCAGCTGGGGTAAAAACAATTATTCATACTGTCCATGGGTGGAGTTTCCATGATTATCAGCCCGGCTTAGTTTATTATTTTTATCTATTTCTGGAAAATCTCTGCGCATATTTTTCCAGCGCAATAATTTTAGTTTCTCAATGGGATAAGAGACGGGCAGCGCAACAGTTAATTGGCAGGCAGGATAAGTACAGGTTAATAAGATATGCTGTAAATTATAAGGAGTTTAAAAACAACACAGAAGCTTATCAGGTCAGAAAAAGATTTGGTTTATCTGAGGCAGATTTAATTGTGGGTATGGTCGCTTGTTTTAAGCCACAGAAAGCCCCATTGGATTTTATAAAGTTGGCCAGTGTCGTTAAAAAAGATTTCCCTAATGCTAAATTCATTTTGGTCGGCGATGGAATCCTGCGTAAAAAGGTTTGCGCGTTAATAAGTAAGCTTAATTTAAAAGAACAAATTATTTTAATGGGTTGGCGCGATGACATTGCTTCAATCCTGTCTTGTTTGGATATTTTTGTTTTGACTTCATTATGGGAGGGTCTGCCGATTGCTGTTTTGGAAGCCATGGCTGTGGGGGTGCCGGTAGTAGCTACTCATACCGGGGGGATTAGTGAGGTTATCCTGGATGGCAAAACAGGGTATTTGGTTAAGCCACATGATATAGATGCTTTACGGGAGAGGCTAAGAGAATTATTAATGCAACCTTGTTTGAGAAAAGAGTTTGCTCAGCTTGCCAGCTCAACCTTAGAATCTAGCGAGTATTCATTAGATACCATGCTTAGAAATACCACTCAACTTTATTTAGAGTTATTCTTTAAGGGGGAAAATGCTTAAATACTTGATTGTTTTTTCCGGTGCTTTAATCTCCAGTATGCTATGTATATTTTTATTGGCGAAGGTTTCCTTAAAATACAAAATACTGCAAACAAAAGGTGTTTCTTTGGTAGGCGGCTTAGGGATAGCAGCTGCTTTTGTATTTTCTTCTTGTTTAGGCGTATATGTGTTTAGTATTCCCGGGACTAAAATATTCGCAGTTCTCGGAGTTTCGCTTTTGATGCTATTTTTTGGCATCCTGGATGATTTAAAAGAGCTATCTATTCTGCAAAAATTCTTAGTGCAGTCTTTCTGCGCAGCCTTGCTAATCTCTCTTGGCGTAATGACTGATATTATGTATCTGGGGTTTTGGGGTAATGCCGTAGTTACATTTTTTTGGATCTTAGGTATTACTAATGCTTTTAACTTGCTGGACATTATGGATGGCTTAGCTGCGGGTACCGCTTTAATTGTAAGCAGCTCTTTGTTAGTTATAGCCTTTCTTAATCCGGATTTAAATATGCAGATTCTTTCTCTTATTTTATGCGCAGTTACTTTTGGGTTCCTGGTTTTTAACTTGCCTCCAGCCAGGGTATATCTTGGTAACTCCGGAAGCCACTTCTTAGGTTTTATGATTTGCGCCGTTACCTTGGTTTTGCGTTACGCCTCCAAAGATAATGCCCTTGCTTTATTAAGCCCGGTAGTAATTTTATGGCTCCCTATTACAGATACGCTTCTGCTTATTATTTTTAGGATAATAAAAAGAAAGATTCCTTTTAAGAAAAGCAATGATCATATTGCATTTAGGATAAGGCTTTCCGCAGCTGGTCCCATAAAGACTATTTTGCTCATGTTTTTATTATGTTTTCTCTTTTCTTTGGCGGGAGTGATTTTAATAAAAGTTAGCAATTTTTGGGCAACCGGTATTGTTATAGCCATGTTCTTGTTCAGTGTTATTTTATTCTGGAAGCTGATTAAAATAGATACGCATGAGTAATAAGAAAATCGTTATTTTGGGGGCAGGGCTTGCGGGATTGAGCGCAGCCTGGCATCTCCAGAAGAAGAAAATAGAGTGTTTTGTGTTTGAAAAAGAATCTGCCGTAGGAGGACTATGCCGCTCTAAGAAGATCAAAGGTTTTATTTTTGATTGTGACGGCCATCTCCTGCATTTTAGAAATAAATATACCCTGCAACTGGTGAGAAGATTGTTAAAAGGCAATTTGGCTTCCCATAAAAGGAGCGCCTGGATTAACAGTTTTGGCATCTTTAGCCGGTATCCTTTTCAGGCGAATCTTTGCGCCTTGCCCAGAGCAATAGCCAAAGAATGCCTATTTGAATTCTTAAAGGCCAGTCAGTCTGATCAAGACAATACCCCGGCTAATTTATTAAAATGGATAAATATTACATTTGGCAAAGGTATCGCCAGGCATTTTATGGTTCCTTACAATGAGAAATTCTGGACAATTGCCTTAGATGAAATGACTTCTCTTTGGACGGATAATTTTATACCTCAGCCTAAGCCATCCGAGGTGATTGAGGGTTTTTTTACAGAAAACAAGCACCGTTTTGGTTATAATTCTACATTTTGGTATCCCCGGCAGGCCGGTATTGGGCAACTTCCTCAGGCGTTTGAGCAACAGCTATGCAATGTTTCCAAGAGTTGCCGTATTAGCGCAATTGACCTTCAGAAAAAAGAACTAAACGTTGCGGGTAAGGGGAAAATTAAGTTTGATACTTTGATTTCAACAATGCCCTTACCAGAGCTGGCAAAAATAATCCGGCCTCTGCCCGGAAATATTATGGATATGTTTAAGAAATTACGCTGGAACTCAATATTTAATCTTAACCTTGGGATAGAAGGGGTTATTCAAGAGGGCAGGCATTGGGTATATTTCCCGCAGAAGGAAACTGTTTTCTTCCGGGTTGGGTTTTTCCATAATTTTTCCAATAATACCGTTCCTTATGGGAAGGGTGCCATATATACCGAGGTGGCGTATTCTAAAAACAGACCGATTAATAAAAATAAGATTATCCCAAGAATAATGAATGACCTTAAGGCCTGCGGAATATTGGGTAAAAAAAATAAGGTGTCTGTTTTAGATATAAATGATATAAAATACGGTTATCCGATTTATGACAAAAATTATCTCCGGGCTACCTCGGCGATAAGAGAGTTTTTATTACGCAATAACATAATTGCCTGTGGCCGCTATGGAAGCTGGAAGTATATGTCCATGGAAGATGCAATGCTTGACGGCAGGCAGGCAGCAGATAAGATTATAAGATGAAAAGAATAATCGAATATTTATTGCTTTTGGCAGCCTTGGTTATTTTTTTATATTTGGCCCGGGGTAAGCTCGAAGCGTTCTTTTATAATCAGGGCAATGATTATTCGGGGCGATCTCTATACAAAGAAGCAATAGAATCATATGGAAATGCCCTTAGAATAAATCCGCAATCTTGGCTGGCGCGCATGGGATTAGCAGAAGCATACAGGGATAATCAGAATTATGGTAAAGCGGCAGATGAATATAATAAAGCCTTAAAAATAGATCCTCTCTCTCTAAAAGCGTATCAAGCCTTGGCAGAAATGTATTCTCAAGAAGGCAACCATGCTGAAGCCTTGAGCGTGATTAGCCGGGCACGGAATAATATCCCAAATAATCCGGAGATCACTCAATCCTCGCAGGAGTGCTGTTATGCCTTTATAGTTTCTACATTGAATAAAAGCACGGAGTTGTTGCTAGCGGATAAAGGTTCGGAAGCGATATCCCTTTTAAAGGATGCGCTTAAATTATGCCCTGATTTTGCCGTAGCCCAATACACACTGGGTTATTATTACTTTTCCGTTAAAGATTACGCTAATGCCGAAGCCAGCCTGAAGAAGGCCATATTAATAGATCCGCAGTTTCATTACGCACATAAACTACTCAGCCAGGTATATTTTAAGAAGGGAAATTTTGAAAAAGAATTATCTTCCGCCAGGGACGCGCTCACAATAAATAATAATGATGCCTCTATCTGTAATGACCTGGGGCTGGCGTTAATGCATCTTGAGCGATACACAGAAGCAATTACTTATTTAAAAAAGGCAGTCAGCCTGGACCCGAATAACACGGATTATATTTACAGTTTAGGGAGCGTCTATCGGGATAATAAAATGTTCAATCAAGCAATTTCAGAATACAGTAAGCTAATCGTATTAAAAAATGACTACCCTAACCTGCATAATGACTTGGCAGATATTTACTATACTTTAGATAACCGTGCTCAAGCTGTTTTAGAGTATCAGAAAGAAGCACGCTATTGCCAGCGGGAGCTTGAAAATAATCCCGATAATCCCGCGCTGCTTAATAATTATGCTTATGCCTTAAACGCCCTTGGCGAATCTGAAAAGGCCAGGGAAATTATAGAAAGGGTAATAAATTCCTACCCGCGTTATCGGCAGGCTTATTTAACTTTGTCTAAAATAAACGAGAAGACACAGAATGCGGACTTAGCTTTAAAGGCATTGGAGAAAGCGAAACAACTTTCGACAGGGGAAGATTTTATAGATAATGAAATATCCAGGTTAAACAAACAGTCTTTGCCTAAGGAAAAAACACAATCGGAGCAGAAAGACATGATTTATTTGAAAAATGGGCGTAAATTACAGGCAAAGATAATAAAAGAATACCCTGATAAAGTAGTACTGGAGATGTGGTTGGGCTCTTCCCGGGGAGAGGTAATTTTCTACCGGGATGCAATTGAGCGCATAGAAAAACACCAGGATTAGTTGTGGAGAACAATCCAAAGATATTAGCCAGTATCATTATTGTAACCATCGGCTCAAAGGATTATTTGAGCCGCTGCCTTGATTCTGTAAAGGCGCAGAGTTATCCCGATTTAGAGGTTGTCGTTATTGATAATTCACTAAAATCCGACTCTTCTGCTAAGATCCATGAGTCATTCCCTTTCGTAAAGTCTTACTCAAACCCGCAGAATTTGTATTATGGCGTATCCTTAAACAGAGGAATAGGGCTAAGCCATGGTGAATTCGTTCTTTGCATTAATGACGACGTAGTTTTAGACCGGGATTATATTCGTCAGGCGCTTAAAGGTTTTTTGGTGGAAGATAGCGTAGGAATGGTAAGCGGCAAGATTTTACGCATGGATGGCTTGACTTTGGATAGCACCGGATTATTCTTAAGTATTTGGTATTCAGCTAAAGAGAGAGGGTATGGCCAGATAGATGTAGGTAAATTTGAAAAATCCGGCTTTGTATTTGGAGTAAGCGGCTCAGCGGCTTTTTATCGTAAGAAAATGCTTGAAGAGATTAAGCAGGGTCAGGATTATTTCGATCCTGATTTCCGCATGTTTTATGAAGATCTGGATGTATCTTGGAGGGCTAATAATCGCGGATGGAAGGCTTATTATGTCCCTGCGGCAAGGGCTTTTCATGTACGCGGAGGTTCATTCCGCCCTGATTGCGGTTTGGGCGCACCCATTGCGCGTAAATACCTTAACGACGAATTGCACTGTGATTTGATTAAAAACCGTTATCTTGCCATATTAAAGAATGCCAATCCCGTTTTTTTTCTTATACATCTTGTCCCCATAATATTGTATGATTTTTGCGCCTGGGGATATGTATTACTTTTTCGGACCAAAGTCGCAAAGATATTTTTGCGTAATTTAAAATGCGGTTTTAAGATTTAGGTTTAGACAGTAAGCCTAGGATTGCCCACCAGATTAAGCTTACCTCCGGAAGGAAGAAACTAAAATCCCATAAGTTGTGGAAGAGGAATGCTGCCAGGCAGGTAATGAGAATTAGGGTTTCTTTATCATCAGCAATGTTTTTAATTTTATTAATGCTATTTTTTAGAATCGCGCAAACTAGCCAAAATAAAGAAGTTATCCCGAGCAATCCGGACTCTGCCCAGAATTGCAGGAAGGAGTTATGCGCGTAACGTGAACAGGCAAGGTTAAAATTCCCCAATCCTACTCCGAGGAGCGGGTGCATTTTGATTATTCCAACGGTATCCTGCCAATAATTAACACGCATAAATACAGAAAACAGCGGGCTGAGATGTTCCTTCCCGGATGTTGTCCTCATAAAGAATATTAGCGGGATAAACAAGACTAACAACCCCAGAAATAAAATACCCCTTGTTTTTTTTAAGTCATTTTTTAATAATACGTAAACTAAAGCCGCCAGGAATAAGCTGATGAAGGCGCCCAAGGATTGGGTAAGGAGCAAGGCGCATAATAAGGGGATAGAAAGCCAGCTCCTTCTTTTGTATAACAGTATGAGCGGCCCGACCATAACGAGATAGCCCGCAAGCATCCCCGGAGTAACAAAGGGGAAGAATACCCTTTTTTGTTGCAGGTAATCTAGGATAAAGGGGGTAGTTATGTTTTGCGTATTTATAAAATTACGCAAATGCGAAAAACCAATAAAGTACTGATAAATCGCCAGGATGCTGATAACTATGCCGCAGGCTAATATCCCCATGATGTAGCGTTTCCTGGTTTTTTCTGTTAAGCTTGGCAGGGCAAGGATAAGCAGTATGGCGCTTAAGTATTTATATAATTCCGCGGCGCTTTTAGCCTTATTTATTGAACAATATGAGGATATGGCTAAAGCTAGGGCAAAGAAAATAATCGGCAGGAATAGCTTCTTAAGTCTTTCATGCGCGGTGTTATTTCTTATAAGCCAGAATAGAAGTATGGCTATGAGCGCAAAAGAATATACTGAGTTTGCCCAAGGGTAAGCCAAAGATGAGATAAATGGCCGGATAAATATTAGAATCAACACTAAATGCTGCATTATAAAGTAATTCTATTTTAAAATAATACACAAGTCAAACAAATAATTAAACATTAATAGTTTAAGCGTTGCTTTAAAAACAGTTTTTAGTAAAAACCAGGTTTAGGCAGCGTAAAATTATCAGTTATGAAAGAATAAAAGTTAAAATTACAAATTCACTATAAATATTATTTTATCGTCGGGAAACAGGCACAAAAAATACTTGACAATAGCAGGTTATTATGATAAAAATTAATATAAATATAACGTTTAGTTGTTTATTGGGGAGGTTGGATAAACTAAGTTGGGAAAAATTAGATAGATGTCTAAAGGGCTCATTATTGTAAGCAAATCTGGGCCCTTATTTTTTTAATAGTTGTATCCCGTGAAACGGGATAGCATAGAATAAATATTATGAAAACTGTAGGATTAACTTATGATTTAAAAACAGATTATAAATTTAAAGAGGGTGATCCGCTGGATGCCAATGCGGAGTTTGATCATCCTACTACTATTGATATTATCGGTAAGGCCATTGCCGCAAATGGTTTTAAGGTAAAAAAAATCGGTAATGCCGCCAACCTGTTAGAGAAGATCGATAACCTTGGGGTGGATATTGTGTTTAATATTTCCGAGGGGCTTACCGGTAGAAACCGTGAATCTCAGGTACCTATTTTGCTTGAGATGGCCGGAGTTCCTTTTGTGGGGGCAGACGCATTAACTTTAGGGCTCACCCTGGATAAGGTTATGGCCAAGAAGATTTTTATCGCTGAAGGGATTCCCACTCCGAGATTCTTTGAAGTTAATTCTGCTGAAAGCCTGGTTAACCACGATCACTGTAAATTTCCGTTAATTGTCAAACCGCGTTTTGAAGGTTCGTCAAAAGGTTTAAGCGAGAGTTCTCGCGTAGAAAACGCCGATGAACTTAAAAAGCAGGTTGATTTTATTACTAAGACGTACAAGCAACCGGCTTTAGTTGAAGAATTTATCTCAGGGCAAGAATTTACCATTGCTATTGTGGGCAATGAAAACCCCGAAGTCATGCCTGTAGTCCAGATTAAAATCGACGGAAAGTTAAAATTAAACGATAAGTTTTATACCTTCGCGCGGATTACCTCTGATAGACTGGAATATATCTGCCCGGCAAAAATAAATCAGGAACTTAAAAAGAAATTGGATGATTTAGCTTTAAGGGTTTATCACAGCGTAGAATGCCGGGATTTCGGCAGGGTAGATTTTCGGGTTGACAATGACGGCAACCCGTATGTTCTAGAGATTAATCCGCTGCCTTCTTTATCTACTGAGGATGTCTTTATGCTTATTGCTCAAAATATCGGTATTACTTATGAACAGATGGTAGGTAAGATTTTAAATAGCGCGCTTATCAGGAATGGCCTAAATTAAATGAGAGTCGCCTTGACCTATAATTTGAAGAAGAAGGATCCCTTAAAGCCGGCGGATTATTTTTCTGAGTATGATTCCGAGGAGACAATTAATTCTGTGATCACCGCGCTTAAAAATAAAGGCCATTCTGTTGAGGCGATTGATGTGGAATACCCCGCGCTGTTTTCATATTTTAAGAAAAATCGCGTGGATATGGTTTTTAATATTGCCGAAGGAAGGCATGGCCGTTTTCGCGAGTCCGAGGTTCCGGCAGTCCTGGATTATTTAAATATACCTTATACCGGCTCGGAAACTTTTTCTTTAGCTTTAGCATTGAACAAGGCCTTAACCAAGAAAATATTAAAGGCAGAGAATATTCCAACTCCTAATTTTCAACTCTTTGTCAAGGGGGATGAAAAATTATCTGCGGATTTATCTTTCCCGTTGATTGTTAAGCCTAATTGTGAAGGATCGGCTAAGGGGATAAATAAGACAAATGTGGTTAACAGCAAAGAGGATCTTTTTAAGAAGGTCAGGGAGTGTATAGATATATATCGGCAGGAGGCCCTGGTTGAGGAATTTATTGAAGGCAAAGAGCTGACAGTGGGTATCTTGGAAAATGGGAAAACCCGCGTGCTGCCTATTTTGGAGATTGATTTTTCTAACTGTAAAAAGAGCGGAGAATATTTTTATTCCTGGAAAATGAAGGAATTCCAGGGTAATACCGAATTAGGTTTAGTCCCTGAATTTTATTGTCCTGCGCGGCTGGATAAAGATATTGAGGAAAAGGTAAAAGATGTGGCTTTGCGTACGCATCGCGCCGTAGGCTGTTTGGATATTTCACGTACTGATATCCGTCTGGATAAATCTAATATACCTTATGTGTTAGAGATTAACCCCTTGCCGGGGCTGGATCCTAAAGAATCTAACTTTCCGATAATGGCTTATGCTGCAGGGATGGCATATGATGATCTTATTGAGGCAATACTAATGAGTGCCTCAGAAAGGAAAAGGCTAAATTGAGCAATCCTTCAAGTTTGGAAAGCCAAAAAGTGCAAGTTGAGACACCGGTTATTCCGCGTCCGCCAAAACGTTCACGTGATTATCAGCAGATCTCTCTTTATAAAGATGTTAATCCTTTGGATTGGGAGGATTGGCATTGGCAGCTTAAACACAGGATTTGTACCAAGGAAGAATTAACCCAGATTATTAAACTTACGCCTCAAGAAGAGAAGGGGATTGATAAAGCCAAGGGAAGGTTATCTATGGCTATCACTCCTTATTGGGCGAGTTTGATAGATGTTGAAGATCCAGATTGCCCTATCAGAAGGCAGTCTGTACCGGTCAGCGATGAATTCGCTGTTTCTCCACATGAGATGGCTGATCCTTGCGCTGAGGACCGCGATTCTCCTGTGCCGCATTTGGTGCATCGATATCCAGACAGGGTTTTGTTATTGGCTACGGATCATTGCGCGATGTATTGCCGGCACTGTACTCGCCGCCGCCTGGTAGGAGACCATGAAGTAAAAGAGTCAAGCCCTGAAACTAAATTTGATGCAGCGATAGAATATATAAAAACCAATCGTAAAATAAGGGATGTATTAATTTCCGGAGGCGATCCGCTTATTTTAGAAGATGAGATTTTGGAATCTTTAATCTCCAGGATTCGTGATATATCTCATGTTGAATTACTAAGGATAGGCACACGTATCCCGGTAACTTTGCCGCAGCGGATCACGGATAAGCTAGTGAATATTCTTAAAAAGTACTCACCTATTTGGATGAGCATACATTTTAATCATCCTAAAGAGATTACCAAGCGCTGTAAGAATGCCTGCGATATGCTTTCAGAATCCGGCGTGCCTTTAGGCAGCCAGTCAGTTCTTCTTAAGGGAATTAATGACCGACCGTATATTATGAAGCGTCTGGTGCATGATCTCTTGCAGATAAGGGTAAGGCCATATTATATTTATCAGTGTGATCCGGTCAGGGGTACACAGCACTTCCGTACTCCCGTAGCCACTGGTATAAATATTATTGAGAAATTACGCGGGCATACCTCAGGCTATGCTGTCCCGACTTATGTCATTGATGGGCCGGGCGGAGGAGGCAAGATCCCGATAGGGCCGAATTATATCCTTTCCCAGGCCAAGGGTAAGTATGTGTTGCGTAATTATAAGGGCAAGATTTATACCTACCTGGAGTAGTCACTAGATTAGCTATACCTGCTTCCTAAAAAGGAGCACGATATGGATGCTAAGAATAAAAGAAATTTTATCCTCTTAGGGCATGCCCAGTCAGGAAAGACCACTCTCGCCGAAAGCCTGCTTTATTTTACCAAGGCTGTCAATCGCAAGGGGAAGATTGAAGATGGTTCTACAGTAAGCGATTACAGTTTTGACGAAATTGAAAGAAAGAATTCTATAAATTTAAGCCTGCTCTTTTGTGACTATGAAGGTTGCCGCATTCAGTTTATTGACACTCCGGGCTATGCGGATTTTTTCGGTGAAGTAATCGCGGGACTACGCGCAGTAGACAGCGCAATTATCGTTGTAGATGCTACAAGCGGTATACAGGTAGGGGCTGAGCGCGCTTGGCAGATGATTGAAGCAGCAGGCCTTCCCTGTATGGTATTTATCAATAAAATTGATAAAGAAGGCGCCGGTGCCAATAAGATCCTGGCAGAGTTAAAATCAAGTTTCTCTAAAAACTGCGTAATTATTGAATCCTTGGAAGATCCACTCTTGATGGAGGCAATCGCGGAGAGTGATGACAGCTTGCTGGAGAAATATCTTTCAGTATTAAGATTATCGATAGATGAAATTAAGGGAGGGTTAGCCGCGGCAGTTTATAAGCGTAAACTTTTCCCGGTAGTTGTCGGTTCTGCCCTGATGGATAAAGGAATCAAAGATTTGCTGGATGATATATTGCAGTATTTCCCCAGTCCTTTAGACAGGGCTCCTGTAATTGCCATCAATCCCTTAAGGGTAGATGAAATAAAAGAGGTGGTTTTAAGGGGAGATGCACCTTTTTCAGCTTTTGTTTTTAAGAATATTTCCGATCCATATGTAGGGCAACTTTCGCTGCTGCGTGTTTTTTCCGGCACGCTTGCCTCCAACTCCAGTTTTTATAATGTGAACAAAAAGGTTAAAGAAAGGATCGGCCAGATTAATATTTTACAGGGTAGGGAGCAAAGGGGCCTAGATGAGGCTTCCTGCGGGGATATCATA